>Ga0307515_10011718_pt1 | contig 16590 bp, 20 predicted proteins | sample 17_EM_MG_FD_194513 | JGI IMG/M metagenome (GOLD analysis project Ga0307515, IMG submission 194513) | Populus trichocarpa ectomycorrhiza microbial communities from riparian zone in the Pacific Northwest, United States - 17_EM | ecosystem: Host-associated > Plants > Roots > Unclassified | place... | reverse complement strand
CCGCTCTCACTCACTCTCCCTCGCTGACTTTCCAACAGGTGCGCATCAACGACAAGAAGTTTGCATGGTAACTCCCCCCCATCCCTCTCCCGCGTCTCCACTCCGCATAACTGATAAGGAAACCCTCACAAGCGAATCTTGCATCAAAGGGCACCGAACTTCTTCGTGTAACCACACCGAACGGCCGCTCTTCGAGATCAAGCGCAAAGGCCGTCCCGTATCCCAGTGCGACAAGTGCCGCGAGCTAAGGAAGACCAGAAGGGTGCACTCAAAGTGTCTATGCAGCGAAGTCAAGGCGGAAGAGCGCAACAGGCAAGAGTCTGCTTCCAGCTCCGGCTCTGGCCCAAAGCGTAAGTTGTTTCTCGTCTGATATGGGCGCTTGCAATGACCGATGAACCTCGCCCATTGAATAGCCCGCCGATTCGTCCCAATCGCACCAGCATTACCAAATGCAATAAAAGATGGACCTACAGCTTCGAAGGACAACCGTGTCTCTGATCCCCGCTATCAAGGTCCGTGCTAGAGTTTCTCCTCACTCCCCGTGCAACATCGGACTTAGGATCTTCCAGTGGATCGTCTACTGAACCCCTGCCGGTGCAAGAGCATATGGGAATGCCAATGCAAACGCCCATCTGACTTATCAGACCAAGCAAGGCTCGAAACCCTCGTCCAAGTCGCCACCTCAACTGTTTCTGATCCCGTTTCCCTCGCCTCCCCACTTGGTGCTCTTCCCAACTCAGAAACCCCCACGGTCCGAAAAAGCTGCTGTGGACCAAAAAATGCGCCTGGGGTGGCAAAAGCCAGGGAGTATACTGGACCTGTGAGGGGTCCAGATCTCCCTCCCCTGCTCTTGGATCCCGAACGAACGGTCCCCCCACCTTATGACGCCCCACGCTTCACATCTCCAACTTCCATCCCCTCAATCAAATCTGTCGTGTTGTTGGCCGGTACTGGCTGCTGTTGTGGCTTCGAATGCGCTTGCCCAGGATGTATTGAACACCGCGTACCTTCCTCACCTGGGGAAGAGTCCAATCTCAGACCTTGCTCTGACGGCTGCGCCCACTGTGTAGACCGTTTGGGAGGTGTCGCTCTTCCAGAAACCGGGCCAGTCTCGCAACAACCGTCCTTCAGAGGAGCCATCGAAGCCTTTCTCAGCCGCGCCGCGAGGCTACCCCCTCCCCCAAAGAACCGTCCTGCAGATATCGATCCGACAAACGTCACCGTTTTTCCTGCTAGTTTGTTCTCTCTCGATTTCGGTGGAACAAGCGATCCTTTCGGGGGTAGTGGCGGACGACAAGAGAGAGCTCGGTCTGCTTGGGGTTTGGTAGACGTTCCGAAACTCGAATGCTGCGGAGGTGCCTGTGGGTGTCCTGACGGAGGGTGTAGATGTGGAGCATCCTGTGCTGGGTGTTGTGTGGGAGGAGATGCCCCTCTTGATTCCTCCGGTCCTAGCGCGTTAGCTGAGCCCATGAACTGTTGTACTGCTACGTGACCAGTCATTTTTTCGCCTCAGTCTTCGCGAGTTCATATCTTCACCCTCTCCTGTATCTCTTGGGCCTTAGCTGTTTCTTTTTTTCACTTCCCATTATGTACATGTAACATGGATGGAATTCACAAAGCTCCTCATCTACGTTTCCGTAGTTTATCTGTCCGAGCGCTGGAATTGAGTGCCTTCATGAGAGCCGCCTTCTTCCTGCTTTTGTTCTTCACGTTGGCGTTTGTGTAGAAGTTCGAGGCCTTGCGCTAAGAGGTCGAAATGTCAGCGTTCCGAATGTTTTCTTTGCTTGGTTGTGAACAAAGCTCACTTTGTTTGTCTTCATACGGGCCTCCTTTTGGACAGGAGTCTCTTCCTCCTCGTCAGTGTGGAAGTCATCACCGTCTGGTGAGAGGATCAGTTGCAAGCTTCCAGCGAGAGAAATCGGGACAGACCTTCAGCCTGATTGTCCTGGACAGACTCATCCTTGGATGCATCGTCATCCAGCTGCTCAGGTGGCGGCGCATCTCCAGGGAAGACATCGTTCCACCCAAGTTCATCTCCCTCCTCGCTCTCATCTTCCTCACCCTCTACGTTTCCTTCACCCTCTTCCTCCTCAAGACCCTCCCCACTCTCTTCCTCGATGGGCCTAACGTCATCACCAATAAACGCGTTTTTCTGAATAATCGAACCCAGATTCTGCCGGACCCCGATGGCACGTAGGCGTTCCTCCTGTTCCTCAGCCACCTGATTCTTCCTCTTCTCCTTTGCTTCTTCCCTCTTCCTCTTTACCTCCTCCGCCTTATTCACCTCCTCCGGACGCTCAGGCGGGGGAACGAAATACGGTATCTTCCCTCTCACCCAATCGCTAAGTAAAATCTTCGCGACTCCGTCCAAATCCGGTTCACCGCCCTTCAGTAACCTCCCTTTCATCCTGGCCAATTTATCCAGGACCTCGTCCGGATCGAAAGGGTCTCCTGATTCGGGTACCTCGAGGTTGTACGTTCGAGCGAGGTAAACCGGTTTCACGCGGGACATCAGCGTGGGGATGTGCTCGGATGGAGACGCTAACGCTTCGACCCTGACCACTCCTTTGAGGACCTTGGCCGTCTGTGTGTCCTGCGCGGAGGCGGGGACGATTCCCGGACAGTCGATCAAGTAGATCTTACGGGTGAGCGTGATATATTGCCAGACCTTGGAAACGAGGTTGGTAAGGGGTACCCGTCCCATCGTGAATGAAAGGAACAAACCTTGGTCTCTCCAGGTATGGGAGCCACCCTGCACACCTTTCCGCTCTTAAGTGTGTTGATGACGCTACTCTTCCCGACGTTGGGGTATCCCATAAATCCGACAGATATTTGCTTCTTATCGGAATGCAAGTGGGAAAACTGTCGCAAGAGTTGGATCAAGGTACCCTTCCCGAAGCTGTGATTTGGGGAGGCATGGAAAGCGATAGTAGGGTATCGAGGTGTGAGATGTTGGACGTAACGGGCCTAAAAAAGAATTGAGCGACGAAGGTATCGGACGAGAGGGGGGAGTAACTCACGGTGACCCAGTTTGGAACGAGGTCACACTTGTTAATGATCAGGACGACTTGCTTGTGGGCTTTTTCCTTTTTGATATACTCCAACACGGATTCACACATCGTTCCGATTGGATCTCGAGCGTCGAGTATGTGGAGGATAACGTCGGAAGAGTCGATGACTTTGTAGAGCTCGCCATAGATACGCCGTGAGGTTCCTTTCGCGTAGATTGGCTCGATGTAGTCGGCGTGGGTTTGTTCTTCGGCGGGGGCGACGACTTGGGGAGTCTTAGTGTCAGGTCATATCGCGAATCTGAGTGATATATTCACCAGGAGCGGAAGTCCCACTCTCGGCCATAGCTTCAGCTTCTCGTGAAGCGGCTCCGACCCTACTCAACTCTTCGAAATCTCCAACGTCCAGCCGAGGACGTTTGCGTTGAGCTTTAGGACCAAACGTGTCTCCAAACGGTTCCGTCTCGACGATATGAGTTCGCTGATCACACACCAGCGTCAGTCCTCATTCATAACCCCAAACACGAGGACGCGAGCCACGCACTTTCCGCAGATTAGGGTTCGAAGCATCGTCAAGCAAAGCCAACGGGAGTTTATTGCGCCGAAGGAGGACGGAGTAGGGATCGTGTTGTTTCGCCGAAAGGCTCGTTCGGAAGTGATCCAAAGCGGTTTGGGTGATAACTCTGGTGTTACCTACCCGTCAATCAGTCCCACCGCCAACCGAGAATACAGTCAAGCTCCACGACGCACCAAACCACCTTCTATCCGGTTGGACTTTCCCAGGAGTCGTCTCGTCCTCTCCCTTCTGAAAAGCGGCAGCCTGGATCATCTTGCCCTTACGGTCATAGACGGGCTTGCCGCCCTTCATCATCTTCAGCCTGCCAGCGGTTTTGGCATTATGGTAAAAGTTTTCGCCCTTGACTTTTTTCGACGCGCTGTCGGCCAATTTCGCCTTCTTGGACGAACCAGGTTTTGAGGAGACCATGACGGTGATGATCGACTCCTCGCGCGGAAATTTTTGAGTTGGAGTGATCCGTCGGAGGCTGACTACTATGGCTCCGAGCATGAACAGTATCGAATGCATCCAATAGCTTTCTCTCTCCTCAGGCTTCCTCACGGTTCATCCTTCCGTCGTAGGGCTCACCGTCAAACAAAGCGAGATTCTGTCAAAGTTTCAATGCAAGGATGTGCTTTACGCTCGGGAAGGATCTGCATATGGCCCCGCACCGGGCAGACCACGTTACAATATATATATACGAACGCGAGATAAGGATCCAAGCAAAAAGAACAATAAGAACAAGAGGGATAAAAGAAAATGAGAGCGGCGGTAGGCCCGAATGAGATGGAAAAAAGAGCCCCAACCCGAGCAGAAAGGCGTCAGACTTCCCTTCAGACCTTATCATCCTGACGGGGACCGATCACGGTCCCGACCCCAACGTCAAGCTCGTTCGAGTTCCTTCCATGCCTGTCCACCGGGCTCACAAGGTGCCCATCAGGAATGATCCCAGTGCCACCCGTCGTCCTCCTAAACTTGATCGAACCGATATTTCCTGTGGTGATACTTTTGCTCGTCAATGCCCTCCGATTGGCGACTCGTCGTATGATGAACAATGAAGCAATGACCTGTTATCACATCAGACCATCAGACAACCACGTTTGTATGCTGGGAGAAAGGGTGCGAACCTGAGTCTCGGTGGGAATTGCTGAGAACACTTCCGCAACGTAGCTTCTAGAACCCCAAAATCCGAGATACAACAATGAACTAACAGCGTAAATGGCAGAAGACTCGATGAGCATGGTGACAACGGCCTTGTATAATCCAGTGAGCCCGGAGGGTGCCCCAATCGCGGCGCGGATATTCCTGCTGTGCAGGACAAGTCGTATAACGATCATGAGCGTGAGGAGAACATTAAGCGAAAGCGAGATCGAAAGGTACGAAAGACCAAAGTAGATAGCGACGGGATCCCAGACGCCGCTGTTCGGTTGCAAGGACCGGTGGACGAGCATGATGCCTGTCACTGTATCGACGACGTGATTAACCCAGAGCGCCACCGGCGTGGGGAAGAATCGAGCACGTACCCAAGGAGCCGAGATACATAAAGCAGGGGAAGGCGACGGCCCAGAGGTTCATGGCATAGATGACGTAGCAGCGGTAGAGCTAGAAAAACAACCTACGTGAGACCTCTAGGTGAATGAATAGGGAGGGGGAAAACTTAGTAGAAGGCCATCTGCTAACCAGTTGTTCAAGAAGAACGCAACACTGGGAACGATATTGGTCGCATTGGGGCCGGCGGAGAACCGGTATCCAACTGGCCCAGAAGGTAATTGGTCGCCGAAACCAGGGAATTCGCGATTGTCGACGAAGGAAATGGATATGAAATTGAGGCCCATTCCGGTGCATATGGTGACAAACGAGAACATGAGGACGGTGTAGATTATGAGCCCCCACTTGGTGCCCTCTCTTCTACGATTGGCGGGATCTAACAGGGCGTTGATACATTGGAAGAACATCACGATGATGATTCCTAGAACAATTGATCGAACGAACGAGGTGAGTAAGAACAGAACGAACAGACATATAGGTCGACAAACCGTAGAGAATCGCGCCAACAAATCCCTCGGCGAAAACTGCCTTCTCCCAAAGGTACAGATCATACGGGATCTGTGGGGCGTTTGGGCTATCGGACCATGGTTCCGGAGAAGGGTCAGACATGGCTCAGACGTGTTTGAGGGGAAGGGAAGGAGCAAGCGAAGGGAGAAATTGTAAGTGGGGTATAAAAACTAGAGAGGAGAGAGGGAATGGCGGCCGCGATAGCGTTCTGGGATCCAGTAAGTATCATCATGGCAGTCATCCCCTTGAGCATATATCGTGAGGGAGAGAGATCGGGTTGGTCGCGGCAAATTCCCGATTGAAGGGCTACCAATGTTCAATACGTGTGGACGCCACGATCCAGGCAAGGCAGCGTCGATTCCCCAAGCAACACGGCTTGCAAATTTTACTCAAACCCTGAGCTGTTCTGTCGCTCCAATCATCTGAAACGCAGTAAGATTTCCCATTGAAAAACACGGGAGGTGTTTCGTCAACTGATACCGTGCAGTATGTTTCAGACTCGGACCACCACCGGCCTCCCAGCGGTGCGGTCAGCAAATTGGAAGAGTTTCAAACAGTTCCTCTTGGAATTCGTTGCCATGGAGGTTCCTGGGGACGTAAGGGACAGCCCTCGTCTTCTCACACCCGAATTGGTCTCGGAAGTCCGCGGCGCCGAGCCAGAACACCCAAATCCAAAGTGTCCAAAGTGGACGTGGCGGTCGTCCGAGGACCCGTTCAATCCACCTCTCGACTGGGTTTGAGCTCAGGGAACAGTCGCAAGCCGCAGATTCGGGACAAATAACCATAAGAGATGAAAATCCAGAATCTACGCTGTCAAAAATGAGCTCTTTCGTCCTGGTGCTCACGAAAAACGTGCTCCTGCAATGTGTGCGAACAATTACCGTTTGGATCCACGGATCGTTGGGATTCATTGACGCACAGCTCCCGCGGCATACTTCGTCGTAGGACAAGGCACCGATCTCTCTCTCAGTTGGATCCTTCCTCGGGGAACGCTTGGTCTCAGGGCTCCCGATTGATACTGACTCATTTTCAGCCGGTTCCGCACCGGTTTTTGATGGCACACTGTCGTCACCTGGCTGCTGTTTTACACCGTTGTGATACATTTCTATAGAAGAACGAGAGGAACTGCCCAAATAGATCCCATGAGGAATTACAAGTCTCTCGTCCTTATCGGTATGGCCAACGTCAGGCCTCCCGGTGGCAACTCTCGCTGGCAATGACGCGAATGCTACGAGGGATCCAACGTCGTCCTGGGCTCCACAAGCCCTGAAGTACCGCGAGTATCTGCACAAGACCAAAGTTGATGACGACAGAATTCCAGACTCTGTAGCTGTCTGGTGACCTTGGGGCTCGATGGAAAGAAGAGAAGGGAGTGGAGTACAAAAGTTAGAGAGAGGGGTAGCTGAACGGCGCTAGACAACGAAATAGAAGAGCTAAGGCAATCTCTCGACGTTGAGTGGCCGGGAGGGCAGGGATACGCAGCAGAGGGAGAACCTGAGGGGTATACGAAACTACGATCACTCATCGATCACCGGTCACCACTCATTTCAACGGTGAACTCCGTCTTCTTTATCCTCTTTCACCTGCTTTTGCCTGGTCCTTCCTCTCTGCTAAACAAGAGTCTATTTGAACCCTCCATCGTACTTAATATCCTATTCCTATAAGAGCGTCTGGTGACGCCTCTTCGTTTTGGGTGCCCGTTCTCTTCTCTTTATCAACGTCTTTACCCTCCTCGCCTTAAACACCCATTTCTGTACGTCTCGTAATTTCTCTCCTCCTTGTCCCTTATTAACTGTTTCATCTATCTAGGTCACTTTCAGCCCATGTCCTCGTCCGCATACTTTGTCGGCCTGCAGGATGACATTATAAGCGCCTGCAGCGAACACGAGCGAGACAACGGGCGTAAACCCGATTACAGCCGTGCCTTCCCATTCCAGGGGTACTTTATCAAGTTCGGCCCGTACTCGATTCTCGACTCCGAGGTCATGACACTGAAATACCTGGCCGAACTCGCCGCCGAGGATTCGAGCGCGCCCTGCGTGCCCCGGGTTCTTCACTACTTCTACCAGCAAGGACGAATGGCTTACGTCGTGATGGACCTCATTCAACTTGTTCAGGTCTCGCCTGAAGCCCTCGCTGAGAAGGCTGCGCAGGCGGTTCGCTGGATGCGTGATGTGCGAGTTCCTGACGACGTCGTCCTCGGGCCCAAGGGCAGGGGTCTCGTCCGTCACGAGGTCTTCAAGAGCTCTGAGGCGCCTCGGATCTATCACAGCGTCACGGCTCTGGAGCGCTACTTTAATAAAGTCCGTCTGCCTCGCTCCCCCTCTGCTCACGCTGACCTTTTCTTTCCCCCAGGCTGTTGAGATAGTGCGACGGCGGCGGTCCAAAAACATCCCAGACGTCAGCATCGCGGATGAGCCGCTGGTCCTCACCCAGTCTGACATGAACCGTCAAAACTTTGGCGTTGATACCTCTGAACGACCGGTCATCCTCGACTTTGAACAGATTGGATGGCTGCCTGAGTCTCTTGGGCTCTTTACGCTCTTCAAAACGACAGGTTTCGCCCGTGCCGTTACTGAACACTTGTTCACTCCCGAAGAGGCTTCTGTCTTGCGAGCGCAGCCTAATTTAAGTTCGATGGCTCATGTGAAAGCCCTTTTGAGTACAGCAGCTACACCGAGCCTTCGTACGTTTACACATGGTTTCTAGAGTGTTTTAATGACCCCTTCTCGTAGACTTGGACGAGGACGGCAACGAGGTGATGACTGGAAGACGAGTTCGTCGATATCAACCTAAAACGCCTACGCTCATAGCTGCGAGCTAATAAGTAAAAATCGTGGAAAACAAGTAAAAGGCATTGTCTTGCTCGTAAGGTCTCTCGGAAGATGGAAGGCGAGAGGATCGCGGAGGTAGCGGCGGTAGTCGATCCTTCTGCCTATTAAAATGTTATTTATGAGAGTTACCCCTCGTAGCAGCGTCGAAATTGTCCATTCCAGACTTTTGTCTTTCGCTACCTGATTTATTTGTGGCCTGAATTCTTTCGGATTTTCGTGCGGCCGGAAAGAATATTTGAACAACTCTGTCCGACTACCGGACCGGGACCCCGGAAAATAGGGGAGGAAGTTCGGCGAAAAGTTCGGACACGATCGAACTCAGGAGACATCACCTCCCAATTCAAAGCGGTACCCGGACGAGGTAGTCGTTCTCCTCAGCAATCATGGAGGAATGGTCCGACGCCACCATCGACTCGGAAGGGGTCCTACCATCGAGCTCCATCGAGTCCACCCCCCTCCAACTCAACTATGCCCTCCTGGGCCTCAATGACGTCCGCGCCCTCTTCGTCATTCGCAGCGAAGCCACTTTGGTCCAGCAGGTTTTAAAAGAGATTGGTCCAGATTTGAAGGTTCCTGCTCGCGCCTCGGAACTGGAGTTTTGGCTGGTATGTGATAACATGACCTCGGATTGGACAAACGGCTGAGTATCCTCTTCCAGTTGAAAGAGCCGATTCCAGTTCGTCAATATTACTCGAATCCGTGGTTACTTGACCCGTCGGCAAACTTAACGGATTATGCCACCGAATTCCCCAGAGCAATAAGACTGTTCAGTGTTTGGGAATCTCGCGACTCCGACTTCTTGCACGTTGTCTTGCGGTTAAGTGTCTCCTGTGTGTCTTTCACCCTTCCGTTCTGGGGCCACTAGCTGACACTGTCACAGCGAATCTGAAGCGCAGGCTTTCGAGTCCGGAATATCCAGCACAGAAGCGGCCCAATCTCGAGGAAGGTATGTATGACTTGCTCTGCCTTGTTGTCGTTGGACTAACACCGGTGGACCAGCCCATCGGGCTGCCATCAGCCTCGGGCTCAAGGCAGCCGCCCCCTCTTCCGCATCGAAAGTGGGTGCAATCGCAAAACAACAGAAGCAATACCCCCTTTACAATGGTCGTCCTCCCGAAAATCGTGGTTTCGACGTTCGGCTCTTCCACCCAGCATTCGAGAACTTCAGTCGGCGGTACCATGGTGCTGAGGAGCTCGCGGGCAACGAGGGGACAGTTCACAAATTCATGGTGTGCTCTGCAGATTACTACGACAACGAGAAGGCGCGCCAGGGTGTGGTTACACCACTCCTCGAAACTCTTCTGGCACATGATATCGGGGACATTCGGAATCATCCAGACGAGACATCCGCGAACGGAACCGTCCTCTTTGTACAATCTGGAACCCAAGTGCCTACCCTCCTCTTCAAATTAAAGAACGAGATAGGCACTGGGGACGCTGATGCCACCCACGAAGTTGGATTACTATATCGCAAGTTTTGGTCGCGAAAGACGGTATACCATTTGTCTCTTTTCGGGCCATTCGACTTACCAGCCCACCAGGATTCTCAACGCCGTGCCAGCTGTTGCCCCACATTCCTATTAGCCCTCATGGGATCATGGTTATGCGTTCTTGGCGCGGTGTTCACCGACAAGCCTATCGTCCAGCCCCTGACTCCACTGCTGTGGCTCGGCCATGCACACGCACGTAAACCACAGTACAGGGAGGTCACGAGGCTCTTTGCAGCGCTTTCGATGGGCATCTCAGAACTAGAAGCGTTCTATTCCGATATAAATTTTGGCGTTGTCTCTGAAGCTCGGTTTTTCCCCTACGTCACCTCCTTCAGCACGGACACCGGAAGCAAGGTTCAATTCAGCTACATAGAATACGCAGACCCAGACCCCGAAACAAGCAAGGCGGTCTTCATTGCCAGCACTCAGGACAAACGGAAGATTGTTGTCAAGTTCGCCGAAGCATACAACGAGGAAGCTCACTCCCTACTCGCCGCCAAGGATCTTGCTCCACGTCTCCTCTCTTGTGATCGATCCGTATCCAGCAATTTCGTGATGGTTGTCATGGATTACGTCGATGGGGAGCAGTTGTTTCACAAGTATCCTCTGGAGACTCCTCACAAAATTCTAGAAGAAGTCTTGGACGCCTTAGGGACTTTGCGAAAAAACGACCTTGTGTTCGGTGATCTCAGATCACCGAACATCCTCATTACAGGCCAGCACCACGTTCAACTTGTGGATTTCAATTGGTGCGGAAAAGCAGGAGAGGGGAAGTATCCGGCAGATATCAACACTGTAGATATCGAATGGCCGAACGGTGTCGTTCCTGGCGGCTTTCTGCAGTTTGAACACGACAAGAAGATGCTTTGGAGATTGTCATATAGGGCCTAGGAGGGTGTATTTGTCAACGTTTAACCAAAGCTTTGTAGACTACGGTCTCGCTGAATTTACTAGGATTAGACAGGTTCAGAGATCCAGGTTGCCTTCGGTTCGATCCCCACCCAAATCAAGCACTTTGTTCTTTCATCCCTTTCTTCGGAGAAGGCCAACTGAGCGCATCATGGTGTGGGTAGATCGTTCACACAGATTCTGGCACGAAAAGTACTGTCTTATGTGTCTGGCAGGCTGTACAATCCCACTCCGGATTACCACATCACATTACCACTAGTACGTCATGTTCACTTCTGTTACCTCTACTACCACTATATATTCCCGTCGACAGCGAGACGACCGCATCTACCCTGCCTTTCTCTCACAATAACACTCCATCATCTTATCTCTCGTCGCGTCTCTAATGTTGGCCGCGCGCGCCGCCTTCCACAGGCGTTCGGCCCTCGGCCTCAAGCGTGATAGCTCGTCAGAAGTGCCGACGCGGCGTTGCTGACCAAACGCCAACAGAAAAAGGGTAGAGCACGCGTATTAATTATCCCGTGAGCTCGTATTCGTTTCTCCACCCCAGTTTCTAACTGAATGTACCCGGCCGCACTAGGTGCGGCTTCACAAAGACGCGGGGGAGCGGCCATCTCTTCGTGGGCCGCGCGAGTCTGGCTCGAGCCGAGGTTGGGCCTGGATATCGATGATGAATGTGGAAGTCGCAGTGTCGAACACACCAGCCTGTGAGCCGAAGCAGCGTTGACCTACCAGTGAGCAACAAAAGTAAAAGAGGTTTGTGTGGTGTTTAGACCTTCGTCGTACTTCTTTGCGAAACCCACATTTCGTAAAACGGCAATCCTTCTAGGTTGACAGAAAGACCTGTTTCTGAATGCACAAGCCCTAGCGCTCGGGGGGATACGATAATGCGTTGCACTCTTCACAATTCCGATCCTTCCAGCACCTGTGTACGGGCCCCCTCCGGTCGAATGCACCTGTTTCTCACCGTCACTTTCCAAACTAGAGGGAGGATCAGAAAGGCGATGCCACAAAGCGACCGGGTGCCCTACCCTTCCCCCTGATCTCCAGGGCGGATGTAGGGTGGCTCCCAATTATCCTCACATTGTCCTCACGCCAATCATATCAACTGCCAGTGTTCGAGATCAATCCCACTGCATACGGGCGGGTAGCGTTCTATGTATGGTGTTGTGATGTATTTCCCCGAAGGAGCTCACACCGATATGGGAACTGTCATGTCGTTAGACATGTAAAGCCACATGGGATCCACAAACCCGATCAGTTTGTTGATCCGACTTAGAAAGTCCCTCCCCGCAGCGATGAGGCCGCAGGCGTTGGTACAATCGTGCCCCGCCTGGTGTGGCTTCGGGGGCTAATCTCGAAACGCAACATTCCATTCTGCTGTCGAATGGAATTTGATCGCTTCCTTTTCGGTATCTCAGAAATGGGAGTATATATACGAAGTGAACCTGGTTCAACCCCCTCTTCTCCCCATCCCTATCATCTCTAGGAATGTTCACCTGTCGTTTTGTGAGTCTCGCCTTCGCCGCCATCACCATATTCGGGCAGCCCGCAACTGCACTAGAACGCTGCTCCGATCCATCTATTCGCCGCGAGTGGAGGAGTTTGACTCTCCATGAGCGTGCAGAATGGATCACTGCTGTCAAGGTAAACCGCCCTGAGCACGCTTCTCGCATAACTGACACTTCCCTGCCCAGTGCCTTAACACGCTACCCCACAACTCTTCTCTGGTGCCAACCTTCAACACAACCTACACCGCAATTCCACCCGTCAACACCAGCAGTTCGTATTTCGACGGTTCGTTTATACCGCGTTTCCTCGCACACGTTACTTACTTCCTACTGACGCAGATTGGGTCTATGTCCATATGGATCTCAATCCCGTTGTGAGTCCCTGTTGGACTCACCCACTCCCCAGACAGCAATCCAACACAAACCCAGATCCACCGCACTGGCCAGTTCTTCCCCTGGCATCGTGCATACGTCAAGGACTTCGAAACTGCTCTCCAGGAGAAATGCGGATACACCGGCACTCAACCGTACTGGGATTGGACGCTCGGTATGTTCTCGCCACGTCACATCCATGTCGCTAATCTTTATGACAGACGCGTCAAACTTCCAGAACAGCACCTTCTGGGATCCCGATACAACTAGCGGCGTGGGTGGTTGGGGTGACCCCAATGACGACGACCAAATTACCGACGGTGCATTCGCCGATGACTTCCACCTCTCGTATCCCTCACCTCACAGGCTCCGTCGCCGGTACACGCCAACTGCTCCTGATAACCCCGACGAGCCCTTGACGAACGCATTCACGCCTGAGAGTCAAGTGGCCATGGTGAACGGTTTTGAGGGTAGTTTCGTTGGTTTCCAGGCACATGTTGAAGCTGGGTCGCATGGAGCTGTTCACTCCATTGTGGGAGGGTGCGTCAACCTCCTAAATGCATTGCGGCTTCGCCCCCTCACGGACCCACACAGAGATCTTTTTGGAAGCTGTCCGTTGACCGCTCCTGCCGGTTGCACACCCGGCCCCAAGTGGGCCTCCAATGGTGGGCCTCCAATTGGTGTGCATACCCGTTATACACAATTCTGACATTTAAATAGATCCCCTGTTTATGATGCACCACGCGGTACGGCGGATAAGTGCGAGCAGCCCGATTTTCTGACTAACAATATCGTCTCCCCTAGATGATCGACAAGCTGTGGTATGACTGGCAAAATGCCAATCCCGCCAATTTCTGGTCGTTTGCCGGGGGTTCCGTTGCCGTGGCCAAAGGAGATCCGATCTTCCCGAATGGGGCTCCTCCCTTCGTGAATGTGCGTAGCCTCTTGATAAGCCCTAGTTCGGTTAACGAGCCCTCTCGTAGTTCTCCACACCGGTCCCGACAGATGGTATTATGAACGAGTATACTATCTATGAGCTGATGGACCCCCTGAACGAGAGATTGTGTTACATCTACGAGTGAACTCCCTAGATTACTATACTTGTGGTCAATGTTAGGAGGGTTACGGAGAAAGAATGTAATTACAGCCTTGACCCCCCCAAAATTGCGCGCTCTGATGTGGACTGGTTATCCCTCCCTCCTCCGCTACCTTAGTACCCCCCTCACCTTCCTAGTTAACATACGATCACGAAACTCTCCCCATCCACCTCGCGATCCTTGCAGCGAGCGTGTTTGAGTAGTAGGAGCGGATTGGTTGGTTCAACGCCCGTGCATAACCCACGCGTCGTTCATCCAACAGGAATTTCGTGGTCTGGCTGCTTGGTGACACGAACCCGATCATCTTCCTGCACAGGGGTTAAACGACGCTCTGGAGTCAGACGCGAGTCTGAGCTCACCTGCCCATTTACCCTGTTCACCACTCCGTCTTCCGGTGTCTAGTATTAGCGAACGAACAGGGCCCTACTCTGGTCGGGAACTCTGGAAAAAGGCCTGCAAATAACCAGAATCACGACGTTGCACAGAGCTGGAGCCCCGGCGCTCGGAGAGGTACGGTAATGTGACATACGAGTCTTTGTTCTTCTAGGTTCCTTCCAGCGCCTGTGTGCGGTTCTCCCCTGGTTGGATACACCGGTTTCTCGCCGTCACTTTCTTGACTACAAGAAAGAAATGGAAAAGCGATGCTGAAAACGGCCGGGTGTCTCGCCCTTCCCCCTGATCTCCAGGGCGGACTCTGTAGGGTGGCTCCCAAGTATCCTCACATTGTCCTCACGCTAATCATACCAACTTCCAGTGTTCGAGATCAACCCCACTGCTACGGGCAGGTGACGGTGCTGTGACGTATTTCTCTGAAAGAGCCGAATGAACTCGCACCGATATGGGAACTATCATAGGCTGGAATCCAGCCTCAAGTTCAGAGCTTGGGTTTAGAGGGAGGGGAGCTCGGGTTTAGATGGGACGGGGGGGAGCTCAACTATAATATCCGGTAATCTTTGTTGATCCGACTTAGAAAGTACCTCCCCGCAACGGCGAGGAGGGCTGCAGGCGTCGGTCCAATCTTGCCTCGGATTATATGGCTCCCGGGGGCAGTAATCTCGAAACATGACATTCTGACATTCTGCTGTCGAATGAAATCTGATCGCCTTTTTAATGGTGTCCTGGAAGAAGGTGGGGTATATATACTGAGCGAACCTGGTCCAACCCCCTCTTCTCTCCTCATCCCTATCTTCTCTAGGGATGTTCATCTATCGTTTTGCGAGTCTCGCCTTCGCGGCCGTCACCCTGTTCGGGCAATCCGTAATTGCACGATCACGCTGCTCCCATCCCTCTGTCCGCCGCGAATGGAGGAGTTTGGCCCCCCATGAGCGTGCAGAATGGATCACTGCCGTCAAGGTAAACACCTCCGGGCGTGCTTCTTGCATAGCTGACACTTCCCTGCCCAGTGTCTCGGCGCGCTACCCCACAACCCCTCTCTGGTGCCAACCTTCAACACAACCTACACCGCAATTCCACCCGTCAACACCAGCAGTTCATATTTCGACGGTCCGTTTATACCCCATTTTCCCGCAGATACTGCTTGCTTCATATCGGAACAGATTGGGTTTATATCCATATGGATCTCAATCCCGTTGTGAGTCCTTGCTGGACTCACCCACTCCCCAGATAGCAATCCAACACAAACCTAGATCCACGGCACTGGACAGTTCTTCCCCTGGCATCGTGCATATGTCAAAGATTTCGAAACTGTTCTTCAGAGGAAATGCGGATATACCGGTACTCAACCGTACTGGGATTGGACGCTCGGTACGGTCTCGCCATGTCAACCCCACGTCACTAATCTTTATGACAGACGCGTCAAACTTCCAGAACAGCACCTTCTGGGATCCCGATACAACTAGCGGCGTGGGTGGTTGGGGTGACCCCAATGACGACGACCAAATTACCGACGGTGCATTCGCCGATGACTTCCACCTCTCGTATCCCTCACCTCACAGGCTCCGTCGCCGGTACACGCCAACTGCTCCTGATAACCCCGACGAGCCCTTGACGAACGCATTCACGCCTGAGAGTCAAGTGGCCATAGTAAACGGATTTCAGGGTGATTTCATTGGTTTTCAGGCACGGCTTGGACCAGGGTCGCATGCAGCTATCCATGAAATTGTTGGAGGGTGTGTCAACCTCCTAAGTGCGTTGCGGCTTCGCCCACTCACGGACCCCACCCAGAGACCTTGGAGGAACCTGTCCGTCGACCGCTCCTGCTGATTGCGCACCCGGCCCCAAGTGGTCCTCCAATGGTGCGCCCCAATTGGTGTGCATACTCATTATACACAATTCTGACATTTCAATAGATCCCTTGTTTATGATGCACCACGCGGTATGGCGGATAAGTGCGAGTAGCCCAATTTTCTGACATATATTCTCCCCCAGATGGTCGACAAGCTCTGGTATGACTGGCAGAATGCCAATCCCGCCAATTTCTGGTCGTTTACCGGAGGTTCCGTTGCCGTGGCCAGAGGCGACCCGGTCTTCCCGAATGGAGGTCCTCCCTTCATGAATGTGCGTAGCCTCTTGATAAGCCCTTGTTCAGTTAACGAACCCTCTCGTAGTTCTCCACGCCGGTCCCAACGGATGGTATTATGAACGAGTATATCATCTATGAGTTGATGGACTCTCTAAATGAGAGATTGTGTTACATCTACGAATGAACTCTCTAGATCAGGAGGGTTATAGGGACAGAATATGACCACGGTCTTGCCCCCTCGACGCGCGATTTTGGCATATTGTCACGAGGAGACAG
>Ga0307515_10011717_pt1 | contig 16591 bp, 14 predicted proteins | sample 17_EM_MG_FD_194513 | JGI IMG/M metagenome (GOLD analysis project Ga0307515, IMG submission 194513) | Populus trichocarpa ectomycorrhiza microbial communities from riparian zone in the Pacific Northwest, United States - 17_EM | ecosystem: Host-associated > Plants > Roots > Unclassified | place... | reverse complement strand
CTGTCAGGCAAGCTTGATACCAATCAAATTTGCTTACAGGTCGGCAAACATAAGGGAGTCAAAACTGCCAACTCACAAAAACCTGAAGGATCGTATCGCCGCTCTTCACCGACTCAACCAGCAGAACAATGCATCCTCCACCTCCCCAAACCCAAGCGCGACCCCCTCTTCTCCCGACCCTCCCCCTACCGCCACACATACCAACAGCATCGCGAACAATAACACGAAGGGTTCACTACGGGAAAGAATCGCGAAGTTCGAGGCGGCTGGTGAGATACCTATCCCCAGGGGCAGCTTTGGAATGGGTGCCATGCCTTTCCACGACGACGGCGTTTCGAGGAGGAAAGGTGAAATGCTGGGAAATCGCGTGCCAGGTCTGAACAGACCGAAGGCGTTGCCGACCGAAGGTTTGGGCATGGTCTCGAAATCGCACTTGACTGTGAGGCCCGTCGCGAAGGATTCCACCCCCCACAGTCGAAGAGAAAGCCAGAGTTTGGGAAATCATCATCGGAGGTACACTTCGCAGTCATATTCCACCTTGACTTCCCCCTCGTTGTCGGCGTATGATGGAGAAGGCACGTCTGGGTTGTCGGAGGTGGATGAGTTTGGAGGGTTGAATGGGTTTAGCACTCCTCAAACTCCGTACTCTCCCGCTTCGACCTTCTCCTCGCTACCCTCCCCAGAGGTCTCTGCGATCGACAAACTTCCGGGCAAGCTCGTAATTCCGAATAGATTCCAGAGGAGAGTTGCTTCGGATTTCCAGGCAAGCTATGGATTTACGAGGGAAATAACGCCGGATCTGGAGATGCCATTGCAATCGCTCGAGGAAGGGATACCGCTGTCTTCAGCGGACTGTGGTTCTCATTCTCAACCGGAAGTGGAAGCGGAGTCAGCTCCAGATCCCCAAACCCACGACGATCCGGAGGAGCCTGAGGTTCAACCCCCCACCGAACGGACGTCAGAGTTGGAGACCTCCACTCCTGAGGCAGACTCCCCCCCTCCTCCGATCGATTCATCCCAAGAAGCAGCGGCAGAGGCCACTCCCGAACCTCCCCCGAACCCTATCCCGGTGGCGGATATTGTCGAAGAGGATGAGGACGCGGAAGACGACCAGCGATCTTCAGATACAGACCAACACGTTCAAGATCAGGATCGTGATTCTGTTCACGAAGTGTCAAAGCCGGGCTCTATCCCCATTCCGTTGTCATCTGTCAAGGATAGCGTGGACGTGTCCCCTCCGGCGTCACCCAAGGTCTCTACATCTTCAACTCCCATATCAATAGCGGGCACCCTGCCCGACATTGTGAATGATGAGGAACCCTCCGAGCCTGTTGAGGAGGCTGCCTCCCCAGTCAAACCTTCTCAAGATTCTGACGACACGCCTACACCTGACGATGCACCCACACCTGAGGAACCCCCCGCCTCACCGACTCTTGCATTCCCACTGCCACCGATCAATGCCTCACAATTGCAGACACCCCCTGAGTCTCCTAAACCCGCTCCGTCCATCTCAACAACAGCCTCTGATCTGAGCGATTCCACCATAGATTACCAAGGTAGATCGAATCATCCAGATCCTGATCACGATCTATTCGTCCTTCCTCTTCCCAAAGACGATGAACTGCCCCCTCGGACGATCTTTCAAGAGGTGGCGGCGACTAGGTCAATGCATCAAGTCCTCGCATCTCCTTTGCCGACGCTGCAAGCACCAATTGATTTCCCCATCACGACGGTCAACAATATTCCTACTAGACCATCAGATCCCAACATCAATTTCACTGGGGATGAAAGTCTCGCCTTGGACGCTAGTCAGGCCGAGATCATAATTGCTCAGACGGAGGTTATCAGGCCTGCTAGTCCCACTCTCTTGGTCACAATGCCTTCTCCCTCTCCAACCGCTACCACCTTCCGCGCTCAGACGCCTCCCCCGCCAGAAGAACCCCTGCCACCACCTGACGAGGTTGATAACACTCGGGCATCTCCTCCTAGGATCCGCAAGAAGTTGTACACGAACAATTCTGCTCCCACGAACTTCAAGGATAGCCTGTTACCCCCTCCAACCCAACAGACCTTCTCCGCAGTTATCCGCGAGAAAACAAGGGCTTCGACCTATGCTCCTCCCCTCGGCAGGATAGACACCCTAGCTCCAAAACCCTCCGTCCATGTGAACGCGTTCATGACTCCGAAGAAGAAACAGAGTTTGTTTGCTGAACCCATGACCCCTGCTTCTCCCGGGTCGGAGTTGGCATTCCTTGTCAAGAACGCGGCGATTTTAGAAGCTCAGTTGCAGCATGGAGTTGGCTCCTCTGGCGACGACGAGTGGGACAAACAAGATTTAGCGCAACAATCTAGCTCGTTATTCACGGAACCACTTCCACAATCAGCATTACGACCGGAGATGGTTAGGGTCAAGTCTGCGTCGACCCCTACGCTTGCGTCGACTTCGGTTACCCCTCCAGATCACACCCCGCCGGTACCGGACTTGGTTTACGATTACGGAAGCTTAAATTCTGGGCTGTCTTCGATCCCGCTGATTCCTCCCTTCTTCCCGCAACTACGGTCGAGGAAGAGCGGGGCTCTCGAGGAATCCGATCGCAGGTCTCTCGCTCCTTCGCACAGGTCGAGGAAATCAGAGAAATCCTCTAGGGAGAAGGACAAAAACACTATTCCAAGAGCCAGAAAACTGTCATCCAGGCTCCGGTCTCTGGCTAACTCGAGCACGAATTCGCTCAAGTCGTTGGGTCGACCGAGCTTGAGTTCGGAGACAAGCGTGTCTTTCGATAGTCCCACTACGGTTTCGATTGAACCCATGACTCCGCAGGATACCGGGAGCAGTGAGAGTCGGAGGCTTGGACTTGGGATGGGGAGCCCTGGGAGTCGAAGCCAGCTTAGCCAAGGAAGCGGGAGCGAGTGGAATTCTCCACCCAGGAAGAGGGATGTGCTTGGAAGAGCCACGTCGTTTGCAGATCGGCTGTTGAGTCGTGCGGGGAAGTCCAAGTCTGGATTCCTGGATAACTCCCAAGGTAATGCACTAGACCGCCACCGACTTTCGATTGATAGCTAATGTCCCGGTGCACAGATTCGATCTCAAGCGATTATTTGAGTCCGATGAGAACACATACGATCGCTGGCAGGGGTGCTTCTCACGAAGGCCAGAAAGGCACAAGTACGAAGGGGAAGTTCACTACGATCCTTCGGGGTTCTTCGCCACCTCGGGTCGATATCCCTTCTTTGAGGGGCGAAGAAATTACGAGGACGCCTTCAAACAATTCGAATTCCTCAGACTACTTATCGACGAGTCTGGGGACTCTTCCGATTCCTCTAACCCCTTCCACACCCGACTCTTCTTCGTTCTTCGATACGACAGAACTGTTCGACGCGTTCCCAAGTGTTCCTCAGAACTTGCCAACTGGTCCTGGGACTTCGTTGTTGAGCGGTTTCGAACTCAGGACCAGTTCGGAACTTGGACTCGGAGGAAGGCTGGGGAAAGCGGCCACAATTTCTTCAAGTTATCAACCCAAATCCTCTTATCGGTGAAGACTGGCCCACGCTACCCCTAATCGTGTCGTGTCACTGGCGTCACCTCTCGAAATTGAAATGCACCCTCTTATTCCTCCTCAAGAACCACACCGATTCCTTCATTTATTTATTCCAGCACACTTTCCGCATCATCGCTGCAATTTTGGTTTCCAACCCTTGGGCGACTCGTTCCCTGCTCACCACCATTCGCAGAACGTCAATCCGGGCATATGACATATAAGACATTTCGTATAAACGCAACCTTTTCCCTCTCCTCTCGCTTTCTCTCTCAACTCCTAATCGACTTGTTCCACTTCTTGTAAATATTCTAATTTTGGTCCCTACATCAGTGAACTTGATCACTTTTTACTTTTCGCACTTTTTGGGCACCTACTGGGGCAGGGATACCCTGGCTTAAAAAGTGGTAGTTTATTCCGCTTTTCTTCATTTTTCGCCATTTGTTTCCAACTTAAAGAGTAAGATCGAGGTTCACTGACGTAGTACATCCGCGCGCTCTCCCATCCAATCATCTCTCTCACTTCTCATCGTTACATTGTTTTCGATACAGTACTTTGCAAGCTGCAGTGCTCGTTACACACGTTGTCAAGCCCCTAGAAAATGTATTTTCTCTCTTGAGCTGGCGAGGACCGCAGGTTTCGCGTTTGAGAAACACGCCCATCACGTGACTTGTGTATAACCGATGAAATTCCCACAATCACGTCGCTCGCCCCGATTCCCGCTCAGTGACTTCAGATCATTCCGCCCTTATACCCGTCCCCCCTCTCCCCTTCTGTGAAATGCCGGCCGCGCCGCGCAAGTCTGTCGGTAACGCGCGAAACAAGAAACACATCCCGTATCGCCACGATGATCTCCAACATGGCAAGCGGACCGGGATGGCGGTGGACGTCATCGACAGGAACTCGGACGACTTCGAACCGTTCGACAAGATTCTTAGCCAAGCAGACACCAGGACCCCACCGCGCGTGAAGGGGAACAAACGGAAGAGCACCGCTCCTTCTCCGGTGTACGAAGACGAGGACGGGGAGATATCTATGGAACTGGCCAGCCCACTATCCTACTTCGGCGGACAACGCGCTCGTGTCCCCGAAAGCCTCATCAACGCTGGCCTTTCCGCCCGGACGTCTTACTTGTCGCCTGAACTCGATTTCGACGAGGTTCCGTCCCCGCGGGCGTCTGTGGCCGCGATTTCGGCTTCGAGGAGGCGATCGTCGATGAAGGTGAACGGGAAGTCGCCTGGCTCTGGTCTCGGACGGTCGAGGTTGTCGCAGTCTCACTTAAACGCGACACCGAAGACGGGTACGGGTCGGAAGAGTAGAGTGGAGGAGGAGTCGCCTGGATTACCTGGAGATTCTGATGGGTATTTTGAGGATGGGTTCGAGCCGCCCCCGACTTTCGAGCTCGGCTCGCGTAACGCCCCGCGATCCCCTTCATCCGAACGGTCCGACTTCCAGGACTTTAGCAGGGAGGAGGACGAACCGCCAGCTGCACCTGAACCTGATTTGGTCACCCCTACGGGTAATTCTCGACAGAATGCGAGGGATCGCCGAAAGAGCAAGGATGACAGCAAACCATTATTCCTCCCCGATAGCGACGACGAGCAACCTGAAGCGTCAACAAGTAAACAATCTAACCGGAGGAAGTCATCGAAGGTCAGCGTTGCGCCGGTTGAGTTCGAGCAGGACCAGGAGGAAGAGGAGGTTGAGGAGAACCCCGCAGAGGATGTGGAGATGGACTTTGACCCGCCTGTTGAAGAAGATTTCGATTCTCGACGGAGTAAGAAGTTATCATCTATCATGGAGGCGCCCGAACCGGAGGAGGAGGAGGATGAGCCGGAACCTATGGACTTCGAACAGGACGATAGACCCGACGAGCCACCTGAAGACCAACCTGACGAACCGCCAGAGGAGCCGGGTGAACCGCCGTCTATCAACCCACCGAAGAAGAGAGGCCGCAAGAAGATATCTTTCGATGAGAATTCCACAAATTTACAACGTCCCCCTAAGAAGCCCCGTTCGAACCGCACACCCCTTGCTGATAAGACCGAGGACTCTCGGTATATCTCGATTCGCCCAGGTGAGTACTCGCTCGTGATTTGATCCTTGAGACCCTCGTTCTAAACGGTTTCGTTTTTGTCTCCTATCACACGCAGTCACTGAGTCTCCCGAGAACCCGCAGGGATTACGGAGGAGCCGTAGATACCGGTATAAGCCCTTGGATTGGTGGCGTCTGGAGAAGGTTGTCTATGGTGCCGATTATGACGAGGATCAAGGCAATGACAGCGAAGACAACCCTGACAAGCCTATTACTCTCGTCCCTCCAATCAAGGCCATCCTTCGCGTTCCTCAGGAACCTGTCGAACCTCTTGGGAAGAAACACAAGAAGAGGCGAGGAAAGAGCGTCACCGTCGATCCCGAGTCCGGTCCGTTCCCCGAAGCGGGCTGGGACAAGGACACGGAAGCCTTTGGACACGTCATTGATTTCGCCACCAAGGATGAAGTCAGACGGAGGATCGCGTTCACGGCACGGATGTTTCGAGAAACGCGTGCGGCGAAGGCAGACTATTCGTACCAGAAGATTTTTAGCGAGGGAGAGAGGGTCGCTGCTGGATACATCCATTTGGACCCTGGGGCGGAGAAACCGAATAAGAGCTCAAAGGATAATTCATATGTGCGTTCTAGCTTTCGTGTATTGGCATTTGGTCGACTCGCTAATGGTGGGAGGGTAGCTATTCAATGTCGTTCAGGGCGCTATCCACGTCAAGATCCATACCACTAGTTTCATGATTTGTCAAGGAGGATGTTTCCTGGTTCCTTCTGGTCAGTAACTTCGTTTTTGCACCACTGACAAGCCATCATCCCTGATCGCTACATCCAGGAAACTACTACTACATCAAAAACGTTTGTGATAGGACCGTCAAAATCTTCTTCGTTCAGTACCGTGATCTCCCAGAAGGCGAGGAGGGCGATGAGGTAGGAGAAAGGGTGAGCGGACGGGAACGAGCTAGCCGTCGTACCGAAGTTGAACGGCCGACACCACCACTCGTTCAACGGGGGAAGACGAAAAGTCAGAAAGTCAGCCGGGGCAATGAGGTGGCGCTTCAAAAGACTGGACCGCCGAGAGGGAGGAAGAAGAAATAGCCATTTGTCTCGGTTCCCTTTTTATTGTAATCGTTTACGCCGGCTCTCCCGCTCTTCTGTCCTCTTCGTCACTGGCATTCTCCTGTTTCATTATGGATCCTCATGCGCACGGCTCGGATACCTCCATGACCTTTATTCAGTTCTCAGTAGTTAGAATTACGCATGCCCCGTGTTACAGTCTACGAGATGATCACTATGTTATAATGTTCTCGCGTCGGAAGGGGAGTGATCCAGATCGGCGGAAACGCCAAAAAGTTGAAAAGAGGAAATAGTTAAAGAAATAAGCTTATGTTGAGAAAGGGTCCATGAGTAGAAAGTTATCGAGGGGTTCACAGAACACTCTACTACGTGGAAACGAAGTCGCAAAGTCTCCCGGCGTTTGATGAAGGGGGGACCAAGCCCCGAATGCCCTTCACACCGTCACGCCTGACTTTGAGTCCCTCGGTGCGTACTCGCAAAAGTGTCCAGAGGCATCTCGTCTTTCGTGGCAATAACACCTTGACGTTCAGCGAATATCATATTTGTGTGTGTAGTTGGCTCCCCGAGACTCCAAGCATATTTTTGCGAAGCGGTGGCTTTTTTGAGCGAGAGCATTAACCGCGTGACCATCACTGGGAGATACCTAAGACGTGGCTCAGACCTGATGGTTTCTGAAAGAAAGATATATCCGGACGTACACGGTGTTTCCACTATTGAGCGAGGAACGATTCAGTGAACGAACGAACGAAATGCGTTGTGGTGTCACTTACGTTGCGGGAAGTAGCTGAAGTGTGGGCTAGAAAGGTCTAAGCAAGCCGTAGAGAGGAGATAGAACATGATGACACGATATTCTTACGTTTGCAAGTGACAGAAACAGCATGAGCACCAGGTGCGAAGTGAATATCACCAAGAAATAGTACGTCGCGTCTTGTGCCACAGTTCTGAACAGTCTAGGAATCGGAGTCTTGGTTACGTTTGACCGTACCACAAGGTAAACGACTACCGAGAATGCCAGAAGATCTGTGGGATAATCGGGGTGGGTATCTCCTTCCAGGTCCAGATGAGGGATAAACGAAATTTCATACCGTATACGAGAGATATGGCGGTAAATCCGATCTCCAAGGACCTGTGTCGCACGAAAATACATACCTCATAAAGTGTGAGTGGGACTGGTAGGATCGGTTGCGCTGAAGTATTGTGGATAAGAATTGTGAATTGTATAACGGCACTTGGTCATGGACTTACATCCTTCCCTTGCCATGTGGGCAACCGCGTATAGACCGAGAACGAGCTGTGATGTCGTTATCGTACTAAAGCATGATGTAGCCATCCAATTCTTGCCCGTGACGGCATATACTCTGTGTCGTTCAGCCGCGATTAGGCACGAAGTTGTCATATGCCAAAAACAACGGACCGCAGTGTTAGAACGACTTGAGCGAGGAATGTAGACCCCACGAGCGCGAGGACCTCGAGGAATGCGGTTTTATTGCATCTGTAACAGGGGTATGTGAAACTTGGTGGTTTGAGGGGTTATCGAATTGTGCCCATACAGCTGGGACCAGTTTCAGTGACGCTCATGTCAAACCGAATTCCCCAATTGGCGACGCCGCTCACCTGTTGTGGGAATGTTGAACTGTTGCCCACTGTCTCGGGGTTGGCAAGTATGGCAGGGGTGGGTTACGATCGGACCCACCATACAACAACCAGAACTGAAATGCCATTGGCAGGTACCTGTTCTTTACTATCCCCTCAGAAAGGAAGAACTTTGTCGCATAGGATAGCATACCGCGAGGAAGACAGCAAACACTATCAGGTCGTTAATGAATGCTTTTCAACAAACAATCCTCCCTTACGTACCCCATGATTTCCTCCCGTGCCAAGCGTATTTAATCTTTCGCAGGAGGAGCGATAAACTTGGCGAAGAGAAACACCAGTGATGTGGCTTACCTCGTCCGGCAGGGTCAATACGAAGTCATAGAAGAAGAGGGTGGTTGCCGCCATTTGATGATACTGGTCGGAATCTCTCACTCAAGGTTGGTCAAAATGATGGAAGCCGATACTCACCCCAACTGCATTCCTGGAGATCCCAGGAATCCGGGGGTCGGAAAAAATACCTGGCGAACCGGATGATGGAGAGGGACTCACAGATCATTTCCGACGTCGGTGGCCTCCTTCAATACGTCGGCAGACATAGAAGGGGAGCGAGAAAAAGAGAGACCCTGGCGATGAAACAATCCAGGACAGCCTCTTATTTTAAGAAAGATCCCGGGTCTCGCGCGCTCACGTCATAGGACGAGGAATTTTGTTGTATCCCCGCCACTCAGGGGAACCGGTTGACCTGGTTATGCGAGGCGCCAGAGCCGGAGCCTTTACTTTACTTTGCCAAAACAGTTTATGCTCTGCAAGAGTCTTGCTGCGGGCCTGGCTAGAGACCACCGAAAGGGAAGTACAAGCAGACTTACTGAATACCGGAGAATGAGTTGTGCGGGAGTTCATGTCGGGGCTCCGATCTGGCCCGGTGTTTGGGCTCGTTTGTCCCATAAACTCTCCTCAATTCCTTCGTCCGTACCGCTCCTTAGCCCATTCCTTGTCTGTGGTGCATACTGAGTAAGTTGTTCTCGTGTCTACGATGCACGTGATTACTCACTGTATGTAATACTGACCGTGCGCGGGCAACGAACACAGTCTGTTTCCAGTGTTCGTGCAGAGGACAGAATCGGATCTGAATAAATTCAAGATTCGTTTATAAGTCGCAGGAGCCCGCGCGTGGCGCGGGCCCTGCGGCCTGGGGTCTGAGGACCAAGTGGCCCGGCACAGTTCGAGGAGGGGGGATGGTGAGAATTTCACTCCAGCCAAGGAATCAGAATCTGATCACCTTCGATGATGCGAATGCGCTCAGTCCGGCGGCGTCGCTCCTTTGTACTCATGACTCTTTGTATAGGCCCAGCTGCCTCCGCTATGACCCGGCTACTACCCGGCTCAGGTCTCACGGGGAAGTCCTTGATTGAAACGATAGACCCCTTTTCGAGAAAACAAGATTGGATTTTTTGCGAAGTGTAAGCAAAGATTTTGAGTATAGAATCGATGCGAAGATCAACGGAGTTGATGAGCGCTGCTCGCCCCAGCAATCTGAGTGCCTGGTCATACCAGTATCTACGCTCGACCCCGCCCCACGCTCACGAACCAACAGAGTGCGGGGGGACGTACGATCTCTACCGATCTGCAGTGTAGGCCTTTGTATTTACAAAGCGGTCTAAGTATCGTTTTGCAACGCGCTGTAGCTTGTATATCAAAATACTGTATCACTAAAGCTGTGTAAATAGAGTTAAATTGGATGGATAAATCACCTCAGTTCGATGCGCTTGTAGCTTCGGCGAAGGTGAGATAGGTATGGGCAAAGTTTGAATAGGGATTTGATGGATTAATCCGGGAGGGGGTAAGTGTTTGAATACTTAGCCTATTTGGCATGAGGAGGGGATTCCTGGGCTTTCCCCAGGCGGAGTATTAACGTCGAAGTTGACCCGGTTATCGTTGCCTTCGAGCCAATAATCAGTATCTTCTTTTGGGTCTTCGATCCCATGTCTATCCATTCAAACCATTCCAGCGTCGTCTCACCAATCAGATACCACCAAACAAAGAGGTCAGAACTCACGCATTCAATAAATGATCTCGTGCTCTTGTCGGCGCTTCAGGCCTACAATCCTTCCCTGCCCTCCAACAACGCACGCAATCCCACAGCTCGTCGGGGGGCTCACCGACGAACGCGACATCCGGGAGTTCATGGTCTTCGAGAATCCTCCAGCCGGTGATTCCAGACTCTGGATCCACGACCTTCTGTACCTATTTCACAAGAGTGAGACTCTCGACGTTTTATGTGTGCGGGAGGGAAAAACACTCACCAAATTACGCCAATTGCCAACCTCCATGCTCAAGGCCGGCCCCCTCTGTTTTTTTGTGAATATCACAATCCTGCAGGGCACATTATCCAGTTCCTCTGCGGTCACCTTCTCCGGATCTCCAACTCCCAAGTTCGTGATGAGCTTGGTGACCTCGACCATGACCTTCTTCTCGAAAGTAACCCTGGGAGCAACCGAACTCCAATTGATCCCCCCATTGACACTGACCCTGTCCCATACCTCTCTCGTCGAAATACTCCACAGTTCATTGATCACGTCTTCCACCCTAGCCGTCCGCAACACAAGACTGTTGCTGAACCATGTTGTTGCGAGTTTCAGCGGTTCCGGAGAAGTGTAACCCGGGGGCAGAAGTTTCAAGAGCGTCTCCTCTCTATCTCTCCGGATCTGGTCAGTGATTCCAGGTAGTTGTTCTGCGATGCTTTTGTTCAACTCTTCGAAGGCTTCGCCATCGTCGCCGTCGAGGATTTCGCTGATATGGGGGAGCCCTATAATCGCGCCTACTGTCGGGAAGAACTCCCGGGGAGTCGTGCTAGATCGGCGGAACACCGACACGCTCTCCCACAAGGTATCGATCCGTTTCCTCTTTTTCTCCAGGTGTTCTTCCTCGAGCCGCGTTTCCTTCGCCTTCACAAGGTACGCGATCAAGGAGCCTTTGACATTCTCCCACCCTGTATACAGCGAATAAATCGCAGTGTTGTGACCCGTGAACAGATGAACATGCCTTTATCCGTTAGCGATTTGGATATTTTCACACCCGGCTGGTCCCCGAGACCGTTGTAAGATTGGGGGTACGTGCGGAGTTCGTCACCCCACCCTTCGTCTTCAAGTCTCTCGAGAATCCTAAACGACAACTGTGAATGAGAGAATTCGTGGAAAGATGGGGGGTCTGACTGTTGGTAACGCCTGGTACGCTCGTAGTCCAAAGCGTCCTCTCTATCGAAAGCTTGGCCTTCTTCCCAGGGCATGATCGCTCTCATGTGCTGTCACGTCGTTCAGCACCCCCCTGGACGGCGGGCAGGAAATTTCATCTGCTTACCGCTCGACAAGCTTGCCTTCTGGCTTCATACTCCTTTACGACATTATACAAATCCCTCCCAGCATCGAGATCCTCCCGACACGCATCGATGAAATCGTGGACGTCGTCTCGCAATGTGACGAACATTTTACCGTTTCTTCCCGGTTCGACTGCGCAGGGAAAAAAAGATCAGACCTTGCGAACCGGAAACCCATCTTTTAGGATCTTTACCTTTCAGCAGATCGTAACTGAGGAAGGTTCCCAGCTCTAACGAGTCACCGAGTCGAACAGCACTGAGTGCGTCCTCGATGTCGGCGTCCAGCACCTTATCCCACATCTGTTCCCCGGTGTACACCCTACAAAAAAGAGGAATCACGGATAATCTATGAGCTGGTAACTGATCGGAGCTCCAAGGTACTTACTGATCCGGTAAGCATCGTTTGCAGATCCTCCTTCGGAAGTACCAATTAACAGCAGGTCGGGCTCTTCCACATCCCTATTCCATCTTGAGCGGGCAAGGAATCGCCGACGATAACGGGAGGACATACGTAACACGCAACATGAAACAAGAGTGTCGAATACTCAATCTCGTTCATATAAGGGGGACACGAAGGGAGCCCATCAACTGACTCGAGGGCAGCCTTCCATATGTTCCTCGTGGAGCGACTGGTGAGCACGTTTCGGAACTCCTTGTTGGTCCATGACATCCGGATGAGGTCTCGGGGAGCCAGGAAGTAGAATATCTATAGGCAACGAATATAGAACCAGCTGCATCAAGACCCAAAGGAGGGAGGAGGAACTTACTTCGTATAGAACATCCAAAGGCATCTCTGCTATCATCCCCAACTTACCCTTTTTTGTGATCCGTACGTGAGAGGATTTAGTTACCGCCTTCTGCTTGCCCTTAGCCATGCTCGTAGAAGCCTGGGGTACCTCAACGTTCGCATCTTCATCACTGCTGACATCTAATTCAATGTCGCTCAAGTGGAAGGTCCTTCGTTTGACTCGGGTACGGCGGCGGCCGACCATGGTTCAAGCAGCCGAGATGATGAGAGAAAATAGGAGAGATTATAGCCTTACATCCTGTGACGATCAATTGATAGGAGCAACCCGTCTTTCTCACGATCGCCACGCCAAGTGGGTCATGGATATCCACAAGGCTACCCGGCCAAAACCGTGCCCCCCGAACGTGTGATATTTACCTATAAACACAGAACGGTGGTAAACGTGAAAAAATCATTCTTCCTCTGGCTCATCGACCGTCACGGCCGCTGACTTCCCCCTGTCACTTTCATCTGCCGGTTGCGGCTCCCGGTAGAAGTCGGCATCGCGTCTGTTCCGGACCTCCCGATAGTAATCCACATCCGTGACAACTTCGACAGAATGGCTGATCAAGAAAGTTAGACCGAAGGGGAAGAAAAATACACCGATCTCCGGGCTTACGTGGTCATTATGTGCGTCTTAATCTCACTGAAACTTCGCCCTCTTCCCCCCATCATCAAATCGCCAGTCCGCCAACAGTGCATGCATGACCACTGTTTCTTCTCTGAAGGAGCCCCACGCTGTCGGAACTCGGGGAGTTCATCGGGTTTGAGTACCCTCCATTCCGGCTTGTCTGCATCCTTGCTCTTTTCCTTGTTGAGGGCCTGGAGTTTTCGTGCCTGTCCAAGGAAAACACATCAATCGAGGTTGTTTCTGGCTTGTAATGATCTCACCAGCTGACGCCAATCAATTACTTGCAAACTCAAAGCGCCCTGAAACCAAGCGATTCGACAAGGGATGTCATCCAGCTCACGACACGTCATACTATCAGGGTCACCTCCACAGGCCAGGACGACCTTCCTAATGGCCTTTGAAAGACCTTCCGCGAAAAGGATCTTCTCCGTTGGCCACACCCATGGGTTCCCCGTGAACTCGGTGAGTTGCGTCTGAGGTTTAGTTACCTCAGGAGGGCGAGTTCTGAAGCACATGTGCTTGAAAACTTCCTGGTGCCGCAATGCGACATTGCACCACCAGCAAGTAAACCATGCAGTTGCAAGGTCGAGTGAGTCCAGCGTAGCCCCATCCCATGGTAAGATCGAAGTGATTTGTTCTGCTCTCTTTCTGCGAATCTCTGTTGAGAGCTGGGGGAGACGGTCAGGGAGACCTTCTACGAGGGAGGCGAAACATTTGTCGTCCCCGGTGAGAATTGTGTCAAGGATATCGGAAATCCAACACACGTCTGAAACGAGGGGGAAAAAGTCATCGATTGGGTGCAGCGACCTCTTGTATGCGAAGATCGGGGTCCGCAAGGCGACAACTCGAGTATTGAGACGCTCGCGTTGTTCTTGGGAGATTCGTCGCGCCTTGCGATTCTCCATAAACGTGAGGACTGGTGCCTTGATTTCAGCCCACCCTGGACAGAATTGAGCACCGGTTCTCGTGGCGATTCAACTACAGTCTTACCTTTTTCTGTGAGTGGTTTTGAAATCCCGACGCCAGTGACCTCGTCCAGCCCACAATAGGACTGAAGGTGCTCAGAAAGCTCGTCTCCCCATCCCTCCTCGAAAAGCTTCTCTAGGACACTGGAGACATGGCGGTCATTGTAAGTGTCAAGGTGTTGTGGAAAGCGTTACGTACGAATACAATCGCTGAAATTTTGCTTCTTTCAATTCTTCTTTCTTGTCCTCAGCTTGCAGGCGCTCCCATGTTTCCATAGAGTTCACGTGCTGGTAAAAGTTAGCGTGCTACGGTGAGGACTGTACAAGACACTCACGCTGCTCCTGACTTCCCTTAGAGACTCGCATCGATTCACGAGATCAAGGAGGTCCCTTCCGGAGGATTGGATTGTCAGAGCCTCGTCCGCAAATTTTTCGACGTCCCCTTTCAAGTAATAAACATTACGGCCACTGTGTCCCACTAGAACAAACGTTGGATGAACAGCTTGTCAATATGCCTACGTGAGATGAGTTACCTTTCATGTACATTCTAGGCAAAAACTCGCCGATCCCATGGACTCGAATCTGCTTGAAAGCTGTATGTAAACCTTTCCTGCCGATGATATCCCAGGCTCCGAAGTAGTCGACGACCCTGTCGAGGGAAGACTGAGCCAAATATTTAGTTCTGTGGGTAGTGTGACATACGCGTCTGCAAGGCAAGATTTACAAAACCTCCGCCGAAACTCCCAGACCACAGACGACCGTGGTTTGGCGCATCCCTGTTGCACCCCGAGCTGTCAGACCACACCAGAACCATTAGCAGACCATCACGAACCGAGCAATAAGGGCTAAACAAGAGGGCCGCATACGCGGGTTCAGACAGATCCCTTGGACAAGACGGTAACCCCTCGATGGAAGCCAACGACTCCTTCCAAATCGGTTTCGACGAGCGGTCACTTAGAACACCGCGAAATGCTTTCGTTGTCCAGGACACTCTCAACAAATCCCGAGGATGGAGCAGTGAGAAGATCTGAGTGACCGAAAACGTAAGCGGGGACCCTGACTGGCCAGGCACCAGGACACTCACCTCGTACATGACGTCCAAAGGTATGGTCGGGAACTTGGATAATTTGCTACTCCTCTTCCTCCTCACCTGTTTCGCTTCGGATCCATTTCGTTCCGGTTTAGCCTTTCCACGTCGTGGGTTCGGAGTGGAGCACCCGTGACCGCCGTCGGGGTCGTAGTCGTCCTCGCTCTCCCGGGCATCTTCGTAGTAGTTCAAAACAGTCTTGACAGATCTGCGTGGCTGTTGGCGCAAACTCATGTGTTACACGATATCGTGATTCTCCGCAAAGGTGAGGCGAGGGGAGAGAGGTCAAGGTGATTCGGATCACGTGCCGGACTTTTGACCTTGATGCCAATGAGACCGGTCCGAAACAGGAAATTAAACTTCCATCTCAGATCGGAACCGCTCCGAGATGCCGGAAAGTCAGACAGTCAGGTAGGAGGCAAGACGCAGACCCCGGGGGTGTTGCGCACACTCGGTCAACAACTTTAGGTAAGATCGTGCTCGTTCAAGGGTTCAGTCTAAATGATTACTCCAACGCGACGCCGTCCGACCAAGGTTTGTGCATGGGATGAGATTAGAGTCGTGTTGCTCAGCACAGCAAATCACGCAATTGGGATTTGAGCCTGCCAGCGCTGAACCTAGAAGGGGGTTCGCATCTTTTCAAATTTCCCTTGCTGGAGTGTGTATCCATGTCCATGCGCCCGATAAAGACCCCGGTCAAGGACCATCCTGCAGGTGGCTGAAATCGTCCGCAATACAGTCCTCGCATCGACCTTGAGGAGATGGAACCAGCTATGGGAAATTCCCGATATGGCCCTATGGATACTGCGTCCCAATATCCCAGGCGGACGTGGATCCAATGTCTCGTTGATGAAGTGAGATAAGCAATCTCTCGTTTTGTGAGTACGGGGAAATTTTGGAACTCTAATGCTGCCCTTTATCGCACGGAATTTGCGCCAAGGGGGCGAGAGGGAGGCCGGGTCTATGAGCGCGTGCGGTTATCTAGGTACTCGAGTACTTACTGGGGAAGCCCGACCTCCACCATCGGCGGGAGCTTTCAGACCCTGGGTGGCCCTGGTGCCATATCACGGCGGTAGTGGTAACGGGGCATCGGGTCTGGGGATCTTTATCGCGGGTTTCGAGCCTGACCGCGCCCAGTTGACGTAAACGATTGCACCCTCAAGCGCAGGGCTGAGACCTCGGCTCACCGCCATTTCTGCAGAGGTACGCAGACTTCGTGACTGGGAAATCACCTGTCGGCCACGGAGCCATGAATCTGAAACTCCTTAGCTGCCCGTCCCGTGGAGAGCGGAGGTCTAATCATTCACCACCTGCATCCTGCCTCTTACGAATCGTGATAGGCTCAGAAGTGCACACCCGGGACCGGACGATACAAGGTTGTGGTGGCAGCCGTAAGCAAGTGGCCGCCATTATTTACGTGGGGGATAATTGTAATCCTATGCAAATCGCAATCCATCCTTTCTTTCATCGAGTTCATGGTCACGCCCAAGACATTG
>Ga0307515_10011716_pt1 | contig 16591 bp, 13 predicted proteins | sample 17_EM_MG_FD_194513 | JGI IMG/M metagenome (GOLD analysis project Ga0307515, IMG submission 194513) | Populus trichocarpa ectomycorrhiza microbial communities from riparian zone in the Pacific Northwest, United States - 17_EM | ecosystem: Host-associated > Plants > Roots > Unclassified | place... | reverse complement strand
CTCATACATGACAGGTGTCTCCGGTTGCTGTGATGATGCCATCTGTCAACAATTGCAAATCGAAGCTACGGAGTGCCCTTCCGTGACAGTTGACAGGTTGGACTCACGGGGTCATTAGCTCCAAGTGATAGCATATCCGCCTTCGTCCCGTCCATTTTCTTCAAAAGCCATCAGTTGGTGCTGCATGTGCCGCATGGCAAAAGCGATCATTTGCTGCCTTGCGACGAAACCCATCAGTCACCGCCTCGTCACAAAGCCCACCTTATCCCTGTAGAAATATTCTCCGAGATCTTTCTGTACACAGTCCAAGACGATCCGCACTCTCAAACAAATTTGATGCTTGTGTGCCGATACTGGCGCGATATTATGCTTTCCACTCCGGGCATCCACTCTCAATTGAGGATCTATGGTTGGACAAAGAAAAAAGAAGTCGAGAGGTTTGGGAGCAGATGGCTCCTTGATGTGACTGTTGATACACAACGTGCGGATACTAGGCGGTATTATTCGAACAAATCGTATTTCAACCCTGTCGAATTTCATGCGTGCTTTATGGCAGCAACAGGGGGAGCATCTAGATGGCGCTCGCTTGCACTTCTTTCACTTCCACCCCCTGGAGAATACAAGGATTTGCAAATTATGCATCCTTTGCAGCACCTTGAGTCCTTCAAACTCGCCGCAAGTTGCGACCTTGGCAACTTCCTGGAGCCACTTCTCACCACAATCACCACAACTGTCACCCCCACACGCCTTACTGTCATGGAGGTCTTTCACCCTGATGCTGCGCTCCACCTTGTGCAACCTGCTCACTTCCAATTTCTCTCATCCCTCACAACCCTCAGACTTAATTGTGGTAGGATGCAGGATCCTGTCGATATCCTCCCATCCCTGAACAAGCTGGAGACCTTTGAGGCCCATCATCTTCGCCTCCCAATCTATTCACCAGGAGTTGATCTTCCCCTAACCCAGATCCTCCGGGTCTTACATCTGAAGTCTGTTTCCGTCCAATGGATAGCAGGCCGGATCTTTCCTGCCCTCGAAGAATGCACCATCATATATCCACACCATGCTGATACTATCCAGTCTGTGTATATGCCCTCATGTTCGATTCTGAGATATGATTCTAATAACCTTGGTGCCCTTGAGCATTTTCATTGCTCTCGCCTAGGCGAGTTGGTGATAAAATGTGGCCAATGGAGGAAATGGAGAGGGGATTTGCAGCTTGCGGCTTCGCATCCGATTTTTGCTGCTCAGAGTCTGACTTGCCTGCATCTGGAAATCAAATGCAGTGGATGGCTGTTGGCTTATATACTGGGACTAACCCCAGCTTTGGAAGAGTTGTCGATGAGACTTTATAGCCCCAATGCACTGAGCAGCGCTTTCTTCCGAGCATTTGCTGCTGGAGGGCGTAATATAAGTGCAAAGCCACCAGGCGAGACTATTGTGCCTCTCTGCAGGCAACTGAGGAAGCTTCATTTGCACTACAAACGATGGTCAAGAGGCACAGAAAGAAATGGACTCATCCCGACCTTTGGTGCTATTGTGGCATCACACCGGGCCAAGGAACAAACATTCTCATTTCAATTGAATTTTGGCGAAGGGCCAGAATTGCAGGAATGGATTGTCCATGAACCAGTGGAGAGATTTGATCATAAATGCAAAAGAGTCAGAGGCAGAATCTTCATTGGGGTTTCAAGCCCACGTGGCATAGTTCCGTTATCCAGAGCTTCAGTGGATAGTTATGGTAACCCCCTTACAGGGTTGGAATACCCTCCACTTCCGAGGGAGTCGGAATACATTGCAACTGGTGATTATTTGGAGCTTCCCATTGATTATTTCTTTTCTTTCCATAGCCTCAAAGAAGTGAGGATGAGTTACCTAACTCTGAACATGGGGTCAAACACACAATCTTCACCAGATGCACCCCTTTTCCATACACTCAAGGTTCTTACTGTTTGCGCCTCTCAACCGTCACCCTTGACTAGTCAAATGTTCCACAATCTTGAGAGATACAAGGAAGAATATACTAATATCGTGGACGAACCAAGACAGGACCAGTTGACAGAAATGCCTGTCTGCACTAGATTGGTTACGTCGCTCTCCAGACTTGCTACTTTGAAACTTCCACTGGTCCGTGAATTGGAAGTACTTGTTCATGACGACGAGGAACCTGATTCCCTCTGGGAAAAGTACGTCGCAGTCAACGCACAGCTATCAGGATTGAAGCTCCTGAGCTTATCCACAACCAAGTATGGAACCTCATATTTCAATGATGTCCCAAAGATCCTTGGATCGTTACCAGCTCTGGAAACCTTGGTTCTCTGTGAGGAGCATCTAGATCATCCATATGTCACCTTCTTTGAGGCGTTTATCCCATTGAATGCACAGGGTACTTCTGAGCCGATCTGGGAGGGCCAGATACCCGAAGTACTTTGCCCCAGGTTGGAGAGTCTGCAGATCGAAGGTATTTGTCCCACTGTCCGACCAGAGCTGATGCCAGTTCTCAAAAACATCGTCACTCTGCGTGCTATTATTGGGTCTCCTTTGAAGAGTTTCACCTTTTATGATTATTATCCCGACAAATGGGAGCTGATTGGGAGAGATGGGAGTTTTATGATGGAAGAGGTTGTTCCAGCCCAGAGGTTTAAACTTGACATTTGATTTGAGTAACTCCGGCCTAATCACTGCACTGATCATGCTTAGAACGATGTACATTGGGATCTTTTTCCATGCATATGCAATTCTCTATTCCTAACAACGAAGCTGGTTTAAATAATGAATACGAATAATTCACCCACATGTTTTCAATCTAATTTCTCTGTGCCTGGCTCATGCGTGTGCAGCTCCACTCCTGCGGCACCCATCCTTCGGACACCGGTCTGCAATTAAGAGGGAGGAGTGGACGATACATATACTGGGAAGGGAATGAAGCCCATGCTCCATTTGCATCCTCCTGATGCTCGTGAGCTTACCCTGTGTCCGCTGGTCAGTCTGCAATGTGCGACGCGGTTTCGGCAAATTCTGTGTAGGCGAAGTGGGACAATTGGAGATCGATCTTGTCAGCTCCCACGCATGCCATTACCCGATTGTCATAGCGTTGACTTTTGGGCGTGGTGACAAGTTCGGCTGATCGGCAAGGAGATATATTACGCCTTCAATGGATGGAATGTACGCAATACCACCAGAGCGGGCTGGATGTCACAATCTATACACGCCATGGTGGAGTCAGGATGGAACAAGCCAAGGCATTGCCGATTTGGACAATGCGGGTATGTCCTCACGATATGACCGACAACTAACCGACGGACTGTCAACGTGTGAGAAGATTCTCGCAATTGAACCATATGTTGCTAGTGCTCCTAGCGGCCCCTTTACTCTGGTTGTAAGAGTGGAGGAACCCTGCAATGCCATTCTCGGTTCCGATGGTAACAAAGGACATTATTCTCAGACCCACTTCCCACTCGGCTTGAGCCAGACATCCCGAATGAGTTCATTAATCAGCGGCCAATTGAAGGGTGTATCTTCGAGTCTTCCAGCACCGTCTCTCGTGCGCCGAAGCAGACGAAACGGCACAGGCTCGCCTAGTCACCTCGGTGATGATAGTCGAAGGCCCAACCAGAGGATGAGGGGGCGGATGCTGAGTGATAGCCATTGGTTCATGTGCGCCCTCGAGGTGCAAACGATGAACAGCGGGACGATGCGAACGGCGAGCGTGTGAACCAGTATATGGGCCAAATTCGTGAGTGCGTTCACTGCGATGAAAGGATGTCAGCAACGAGGTCGATTGGACCCTCACACGACAGAGGCGCAGTCCATTTCCGTGTTCGAAGGACGGGTTGTTCAATCTCGCTCGAAAGGTCAAGATCAGCGTAGGCTCATATCTTTCGTCTAGGACAGGGTTTCCTCCTTCGTTCAGTGATCCATTCTCGTTTACGTCGCTCTTTCTTATTTCAACTCTGCTTCCCTGACTTTCCGAGTCGAATGATCTGCTGACCATTTTTTTCTTGGCTCATAGGTCAGCCTATTTTAGACGTGCATTGCCGATTACGCTTACGACGATCACGTGAAGTCGCACATTCCTCTTCAACGAATATCGCCAACGGCCCTCCCCTCGCCCAACCCATTGTCGCTCACCCGTCGACCCTTGCGTCGGTTTGTAGCCCGTAGTGATTTTGCGTCGAGAGGCACATCACCTTACGCCGCGAATATTCCTCCGTGGCGTGCAAAGAAGTCCCGCGACGAAGACGCAGCGGGTGCACGAAGAATGCTGCGCGTCTCGAGTCTGGTAGGTCATTATAAAGATTGCTCCTGTCGAAGCAGTCGTCTATCAAGATACCAAGCTCATCCACCCATTCTGTAGAACCCGCTCGAGGGCCCACATCGCATCCCCTCACTCTCCTGACCGTAATTTTCATCGCTGGATCAGTTTTACCGACTCTGAAGTCGGTCTTGTCTTGCTACTTTGCTCACAGATTGCCTTCGATCCATCGTCTATCAAGACCGCACACGCTACTCCAACTGAGAAGAGCACCCCGTCGTTAGTCCCGCACCACTCCCCAGTACAGGACCCTCATGGTCACTGCCGTCGTTCTTCGCGCCTCATTTCATTCCATTTCGTCCGTGGCTCGCCCATTACGTCCTCATGGCAAGTCGCATTGGGTTGTACCTGCCCTCGAACTCACTCCAGCGTCCTCGAAGCACCGCACGAGGCTCGCATATCCTCACCTTCGCTACATAGCGCGTGAAGGGGTCTCTCAAGGACCTCTCCCCGTGGGACGAACCGCTGCTCTGCAGTGGGTGCGCGGGTGCATCGTACTACCCATTTGTGTGCACCGCCCGAGGTGGTGGTACAACCATTCGTTCCTGCTTCTGGTGAACACAAGTCGTCCGTCAAGCTCCCTCGATTGAGTGTCCCTCCATCAGTGGTGTAGGGCGGCGAGTGAGTGGGTGATAGATCGTTTTATCACGAGATCAATACAGAGCCAATTAATCAACACAGTCATTGTTCTCGCTAAGAAGAATCTGGACGCTCACACCATCTAGAGTGGTCGGCAATGTACCCAAGCACTAAGATCCTCCGAGTCCTCTCAGCATCTGTATTCTTGTCCTTGTACATCTTTATCTACATATCCTAAACACTCAGATAACGCTGGTTCACTTCACCTCCGCCATCTCCTAAAAGACCCACCGCTCAACGGAGATTAGAGCGCCCGATTCGACCGGAACCTCCTTTGTTGAGCTTGAAGGGGTCTAAAGAGCAGGACTAGAGAGCGCCTTGGCCTTCTGTATTTGCCTTTAGTGTAACCTGGATTATCTTCGATCTCTAAACAAGGATGACCATTTGGGGGCAAAGTGCTCGAAGGACAAGTGAAAGAGATATCTGAGTTACCTCAATATGTGAATTGAAGTCGCTTAGACCAATGTACGATGAGAGTTGAGATATCACTCCTCGAAGGTTAGAGTTTATTCATCCGTTGTTTTCGCGCGTGAGTCCCGGCCAACCCTTACCTTCGACAGGGCTGTCCAATAATGTGGCTTGTTGGTACAGTCACAGCTATTAAGTTTCTCAAGGGCTCGGGTGGCAAGGCCCAGGCTCAACTGCTCTTGACCTCCATCTCCCCCGACGAACGCGACTTACTTGTTGACTCGCTCCTATATTCTGCAGTAAACACGCGTAGAACGCCTTTGCAAGATGAATGCGCGTACAAGTGCGACGACTGGCTGTTCGCCTTGCTGCAGCTCGCGCCGGTACATCCACAAGGGCCCATAAGACGGAAAGAAAATCCCCCCAAATTCACCACATGGTGGTATTCATCTCGTCACAGACATTCTCAAGGGGTGGTGGGGTCCAACGCCGTGAACTGGGCCTCCAAGCTGGTGAGCAACAGCGCCAGGCTTACTGTCCCACGAGCGGCGTGCTGATTGATAATTTTGCTCACAGCTCGAGCCCAGTTGCTATCATCTGCTTTGCGTCCGCTATCACTCTACAAGATCGCACGCGCGCTTCGCCGAGCATTCGCAACTTAGCGTCCTCTGTCTTTCGTACGGCGCTGTCAGCACTCTGTCTCTTGCACCCACTGCAATACCCTGCTCACAACCCCCGCGATTGTCATTCGTCTCACCCACAAAGCCATGTTCGTCCCTCGAGCGTTGAAAAGCACCTGCTCTCAAACTCGTCTCACCGTCCTCTCGAATCTCAGCACAGGCTCTGCGTATATACGCCTTACCACCTGGTGCATAAAAGAAGTCGTCAGTGTCGTTCGCTGTAGACAACACCCTTCACTGCAGCCGACCGTCGTTCCGCGAGAGAGATCGTGATACGCCCCCGTTCGTCCTCAGCTGTGGCGAATGTCAGGATATCATCGAGGTCACCGCCGACCTCCGTGGAGTCCCACCAGGGTGATACCACTGGAGCGGAAGAGACGACGAGGGAGCGATGCACCGTCTCATCACGCACCCAGCACGCTTGCTAATGGGCCATATTTTGTAGTGTAGAGTACCTGGACGTCGAGCAATCGACAAATAGCTCAAGCTATGCATCCTCGAAATCTCTGGGCGCTCGCACGCTTACCCTCGTACGTCTCTCTTTACATTAATTAGAATCCCTCGCTTACTGCACCTGCACACCCGCGCGATACTCCACTCGCGTACGGGATAGGCCAGCCCCCCAATGACAGCCATGACCTCTGGGTCGATTAGAACCTCTTCTCTTAATACAAGCCCTGTTGGGGAGCATTCAGGAAAGAGGACGAGTGACCTTACTGCCGTCCAGGATTTTCTATGGTGTAAACCTCTGAAACGACCGGACGCAAAGAGGGTCCTTTGAACTGGACAGCCAGAATTAGATCTTGAATAGTCAATGTATGGATTGTAGCTACTTTGACTACTACGCCTCTCGACGTTTGAGCCATTCGTGGGACGAAGTCGTTATTTCGTAAGTGCGTCATGTCAATATCAAAAGACGAGTTCACGTTTGAGGGGTTGACCAGGTCGAAGGCTCTTCTTATCTTTTGGCTATGGCGAGGTCGTCAGGGAGGACGGTTGGTTTCGCAACTGAGCACTAACCCTTGCATTGTACACCGCTCCGATTTCGAAACGACTGGGATTCAAATTTTCCAAACTGCTTCTTCAGGTCGTCCGAGTCCTTGAAAGAATTGTAACGAAGGTAGACATCGTTCTCAAGGGTGAACGCGAACTCGCATGAAGAAACTTTGCTTGGCCTGCGGAGTTTGAAACCGCGTCGTCAAGGGAATCTTTCAACCAATGTTCACGTTCAACGTGTTGAACTTGTTCTCAGGCTTGTGACAACCATCTGCTGAACAACGCGGCGTGATTCATGAAGAATACTGTGTGCGCCGTTCCTGGGTGCGTCATTATAAAATTAGTTCCTGTTGAAACCGGTCATTTGTCCAGGTGCCAAAGCCAAGCCTCTCGAAGGTCCACACTGCCTCCAACTCTCATTTCTCGGACTCGATCTAGCGACGAAGGATACGTTCGTGAAAGTGGAAGGAAGCAAGCTCTTTAAATTACCAGTCAAATATGTCTTAGTTGCCTCGATACATGAATTGAAACCGCTTTGACCGCCATGTACAATGGAGCGACGAGATCGGCCAAGCTGAAAGTTGGGATGTGTTGTTGGCCAATCTTCGAGGGTTGTAGATAGCTCATCGGTTGTTCTCGCCCATGAGTTATTCACCCATCCCGACTCCAAATAATGTCACATTGAATTAGGAGCGCTGGTTTGTTAGTACAATCACGCTCGGCCTGAGACCCAAGCTGTCATCGCTCTTTGACCTCCATCTCCATCTCGCCCGACGAACGCAACTCACTTGTCGACTCGCTCCCAAAGAGCGAATAAGACGCCCCACCGCATGATGGCATTCATCTCGTCACAGGGCCTACTATCAAGCGGCGGTGGGACCGAAGCCGTAAACTCGGCCCCCGAAGTCTGAACTGGTGAGCAACTTACTGTCCGACGGACGGCGTGCTGATCATTGATAATTTTGCTCACAGCTCGAGGCCAGCTGCTATCATCTGCTTTACATCCGCTACCACTTTGCAAGACCGCACGCCCGCTTCGACGAGCATTCGCAACGTAGTGTCCTCGGTCTTTCGTACCGCGGTGTCAGCACTCTGTCTCTTGCACCCACTGCAATACCTTGTTCACGGCGCCCTCGATTGTCATTCCTCTCACCCACAACTCCATGTTCGTCCCTCCAAAAGCACCTGCTCGCGGATTCTTCTCACCATCCTCTCGAATTTCAGCACAGGCTCCTCGTATATACTCTTTTGCCACCTGGTGCATAATAGAAGTCGTGAGTATCGTTCGCTGTAGACAACACCTTGCACTGCGGCCCACCGTCGTTCCGCGACGGAGGTCGTGATACCCCCCATTCGTCCTCAGCTGTGGCAAACGTCGAGATATCGCGGTCACCGCCGACCTCCGTGGAGTCCCATCGCTGGACGTAGAAGAGACGGGTGAGGGAGCGATACGCCGTCTCATCACCAACTCAATACACGTGCTACCGGATCATACGAGCACTGCTTTTCAGTGTGGAGTACATGGGCCTCGTGCAATCGACAAATAGCTCAAGCTCAGCATCCTCGAAACCCTCTGGGCGCTCGCACGCTTACCCTTGTACGTCTCTCTTTACATCAATTAGAATCCTTCGCTTATTGCACCTTCACGCCCGCGCGGTACTCCACTCGCGTATGGAATAGACCAGCCACTCAATGGCAGCAATGACTTCTGCGTCAATTGGAACCTCCTCAGTTAACATCAACCCTGTTGGGGAGCACCTAGAAAAGAGGACGAGTGACCTGACCGTCGTCCAAATTTTCTATGGTGTAAAATCTCTGAAACGACTGAACGCAAAGAGGTCCCTTTGGACTGGACAGCCATAAATACATCTTGAAATAGTCAATGTATAAACCGTAGCTAGTTCGACTACTAGGCCTCTCGGCGTTTAAGTCATACATAGGCCGGACGAAGGCGTTATTTCGTTCGTACAGGGGATGTGTGAGCCACTGATTCGTCCCTACCTAATCCGATCGACCGTGAATCCATTTCAACTGGTGGGGCCCCACGGTTCCATACCAGTATAGACGCGTGCCCGTTTCGCGAACAAGGGTACGCAGGGTCGGGCAAGGGAGAATGAGATCTGATTCTCCTCACCAATACTTCTCGAGGGGGCAGGCGATTTGTCCCGTCCAGTTTGCGTTTACGGGGAGCCCGGCCTGTAAAGGCTGTCCTGTCTTCTAGGCCGCGCCACACGCTTTCCGTGCGGCGAGCGGATTAGCATTCTCTGACCCCTGCCATCTCTCAGTGCACTCGAATCAATCCCCATTAAAGCACGGAAACCTACTCAGACCCATATCCATCATTCCCCATGGATTTTGACGACGATTGGCCGTGGGCTGTCCTCCGGTCGCTTGACTTCGGTCGGTCTAGGGCACCCTCCCACTTCCACAAGCTGCCCTGTGAAAAAATCTATCTGTCGTCCTGTCACAAAGCACACCTTGTCCCTGTAGAAATATTCTCCGAGATCTTTCTGTTCACGGTCCAAGACGATCCGCACTCTCAAACGAATTTGATGCTTGTGTGCCGACACTGGCGCGATATTATGCTTTCCACTCCGGGCATCCACTCTCAATTGAGGATCTATGGTTGGACAGAGAAAAAAGACGTCGAGAGGTTTGGGAGGAGATGGCTCCTTGATGTGACTGTTGATGCACAACGTGCAGATACTAGGCGATATTATTGGAACAAGGCACCGTATTTCAACCCTGTCGAATTTCATGCATGCTTTATGGCAGCAACGGGGGGAGCATCTAGATGGCGCTCGCTTGCACTTCTTTCACTTCCACCCCCTGAAGAATACAAGGATTTGCAAATTATGCATCCTTTGCAGCATCTTGAGTCCTTCAAACTCGACGCAAGTTGCGACCTTGGCAACTTCCTGGAGCCACTTCTCACCGCAATCACCACAACTGTCACCCCACGCTTTACCGTGATGGAGGTCTTTCACCCTGGTGCTGCGCTCCACTTTGTGCAACCTGCTCACTTCCAAATCTTCTCATCCCTCACAACCCTCAGACTCATTTGTGGCAGGATGCAGAATCCTGTCGATATCCTCCCATCCCTGAACAAGCTGGAGATATTTGAGGCCCATCATCTTCGCCTCCCAATCTATTCACCAGGAGTTGACCTTCCCTTAGCCCAGACCCTCCGTGTCTTGCGTCTGAAGTCTGTTTCTGTCCAATGGATAGCAGGCCGGATCTTTCCTGCCCTCAAAGAATGTTCCATCATATATCCACACCATCCTGATACTATCCAGTATGTGTATATGCCCTCATGTTCGATTCTGAAATATGACTCTAATAACCTTGGTGCCCTTGAGCATTTTCATTGCCCTCGCCTAGGCGAGTTGGTGATAAAATGTGGCCAATGGAGGAAATGGAGAGGGGATTTGCAGCTTGTGGCTTTGCATCCGATTTTTGCTGCTCAGAGTCTGACTTGCCTGCATCTGGAAATCAAATGCAGTGGACGGCTGTTGGATTATATGCTGGGACTAACCCCAGCTTTGGAAGAGTTGTCGATGAGGCTTTGTAGCCCCAATGCACTGAGCGGCGCTTTCTTCCGAGCATTTGCTGCTGGAGGGCGCAATGTAAGTGCAAAGCCACCAGGCAAGACTATTGTGCCTCTCTGTAGGCAACTGAGGAAGCTTCATCTGCACTACAAACGATGGTCAAGAGGCGCAGAAAGAAATGGACTCATCCCGACCTTTGGTGCTATTGTGGCATCACACCGGGCCAAGGAACAGACTTTCTCATTTCAATTGACCTTTGGTGAAGGGCCAGAATTGCAGGAATGGATCGTTCATGAACCAGTGGAGAGATTTGATATTAAATTGCAAGGAGACAGAACCTTCATTGGGGTTTCAAGCCCACACGGCATAGTCCCATTATCCAGGGCTTCAGTGAAAGCTGATCGTGGTTTCCTTAAAGGGTTAGAATACCCTCCACTTCCTAGGGAGTCGGAATACATTGCAACTGATGATTATTTGGATGTTCCCATTGGTTATTTCTTTTCCTTCCATAGCCTCAAGGAAGCGAGGATGAGGAGATTAAACCTGGGCATGTGGTCAAATACACAACCTTCACCAGATGCACCCCTTTTCCATACACTCAAGGTTCTTGCTGTTCGCACCTCTGTACTCTCACCCTTGGCTAGTCAAACCTTCCACAAGCTTGAGAGATACCGGGAAGAATATGTTCTTGGTGTGGACGAACCAAGACAGGTCCGGTTGACAGAAATGCCTGTCTGCACTAGATTGGTTACGCCGCTCTCCAGACTTGCTACTTTGAAACTTCCACAGGTCCGTGAATTGGAAGTACTTGTTGGTGAGGAGGTGGAACCCGATTACCTCTGGGAAAAGTACGTCACAGTCAACGCACAGCTATCAGGATTGAAGCTCCTGAGCTTATTCACAACCGAGCCTGTAACCTCATATTTCAATGATATCCCAAAGATCCTTGGATCATTACCAGTTCTGGAGACTTTGGTTCTTGACGAGGGGCATCTAGATTATCCATATGTCACCTTCTTTAAGCCGTTTATCCCAATGAATGCACAGGGTACTTCTGAACCGATCTGGGAGTGCCAGATACCCGAAGTACTTTGCCCCAGGTTGGAGAGTCTGCAGATCGAAGGTATTAGTCTCACTTTCCAACCAGACCTGATGCCAGTTCTCAAAAACATCGTCACTCTGCGTGCTATTAATGGGTCTCCTTTGAAAAGTTTTACCTTTTATGGTGGTTATTCCAAAAAAAAGTGGGAGCTGATTGGGAGAGATGGGAGTTTTACTATGGAAGAGGTTGTTCCAGCTCAGAGATTCAAACTTGACATTTGACATGAGTAATTCTGGTCTAATCACTGCAATGATCACGCTTAGAACGATGTCAGAAGTATGTATGTAGGGATATTTTTCCATGCCTATGCGAGTCTCTATTCCTAACAACGAAACTGGTTTAAATAATTAATACGAATAACCCACCCACATGTTTTCATTCTAATTTCCCTGTGCCTGGCTCATGTGTGTGCAGCACCACTTCTGCGGCACCCATCCTTTGGACACCGTCTGCAAGAGGGAGGAGTGGACGAAACATATATTGGGAAGGGAAAGGAGCTCATGCTCTATTGCACCCTCCTGATGATCATGAGCTTACCCTGTGTCCACTGGTCAGTCTGCAAAGTGTGGTGCGGTTTCGGCAAATTCTGGGAGGCGAAGTGGGACCATGGGAGATCAACCTTGTCAGCTTCCACACATGCCACTGCCCGATTTTGTCATAGCGTTGACTTTTGTGCTTGGTGTCAAGTTTGGCCCACCGGTGAGGACATTTCATGAGATATGTTGTGCCTTCAAAGGATGACACTGATAGAAGTATATGTGGTGATTTCCTCTTCAAGTGGCCTCGGAGGTCAAGGACGACGGAGCAGATGCTGAGTAATAGTGATTGGTTCATGTGCGACCTCGACGAGCAAGCGATAACCAGCGGGATGATGCGAACGGCGGGCGTGCGAACTGGCAGAAGGGCCGACATCGTGAGTGCGTCCATTATGTCGAAGGGTGTCACATGACAGACGTGCAGTCCGATTTCGAAGGACACCCGCCGACCGTAATTAATTGTAATTTTCATCGCTAGATCGGATTACCGACACTGAAGCCGGTCTCGTGTTGCTACATTGCTCACAAATCACCTTCGACCCACCGTCTCTCAAAACCGGACACACCCCGTCGTTAGTACCGCGTCACTCCCCAGCAGAGGACCCTCACAGTCACGGCCGTCGTGCGTCGCTCGTCTATTATGCACTCATGGCAAGTCGCGTTGGGATGTTCCTGTCTTCGAATTCACTCCAGCGTCCTCGAAGCACTGCACGAGCCTCGCATATCCTCGCCTTCACTACACCACGCGTAAAAGAAGGTCCCCCTGCCGTCAGACGAACCGCTGGTTTACAGTGAGTGGATGGGCGCTTCGTACAACCCCCGCTTTCTGGTGAACACGACATCTCCCATTATCACCGCCGATTGGGTGTTCCTTACAAGGGGCTCGTCCACGAGTTGACGATCTCAATCACCCTTCGTGGGTTCTAGTTATTCATCCGTTGTTCTCGCGCATGAGTTATTCACCCATATAGACTCCAATCATTGCTCTCGAATCTCAGTATATTCTTTGTGTATATACGTCTTTTCTACCAGGCGCATGAAGCATGAAAGGCGCCGTCGGTGTCGTTCGCTGTAGTCGAGTCCCTCCGCTGCTGTGGATTCCAGCTAGCGGCCTCTTTACTCTGGTGGTAAGAGTGGAGCCGTCGATGCAACCAGTGGGGAAGAAGTTGATTCTTGGGAAGACCGCAATGCCATTCTCGGTGCCGACGGTAACAAAGGACATCATTCTCAGACCCTCTCGCCACTCGGCCTGACCCAGACACCCCGAATGAGTTCATTGGTCAGCGGTCAATTGATCGGCGTATTTCAACGCCGTCTCTTGTGCACCGGAGCAGACGAAACGGCGCAGACTCGCCTAATCACCCCGATGACGACAGTCGAGAACTCGCAGAGGACGAGGACAAGGATGAGGGAGTGGATGCTAAGTGACAGTCATTGGTTCATGTGCGCCCTCGAGGTGCAAACGACGAACAGCGGGACGATGCGAACGGCGAGTGTGTGAACCGGTACATGGGTCGAAATCGTGAGTGCGTTCGTTACAATGAAAGGATGTTAGAGACAAGACCGATTGGAACCTCACACGGCAGAGGCGCACTCCGTTCCCGCCTTCGAAGGACAGGTGGTTCATTCTCGCTCGAAAGGTCAAGAGCAGCATCTGCCCAGCATAGGCTCATACCTTTCGTCTAGGAGAGGGTTTCCTCCTTCGTTCAGTGATCCATTCTCGCTTACGTCGCTCTTTCTTATTTCAACTCCGCTTCCCTTACTTTCCGAGTCGAATGATCTGCTGACCATTTGTTCCTTGGCTCATAGGTCAGCCTATTTTAGACGGGCATTTCCGATTACGTTTACGACGATCGCGTGAAGTCGCACATTCCTCTCCAACGAATATCGCCAACGGCCCTCCCCTCGCCCGACCCATTGTCGCTCACCCGTCGACCCTTGCGTCGGTTTGTAGCCCGTAGTAATTTTGCGTTGAGATGCACCTCATCTTAAGCCGCGAATATCCCTCTGTGGCACGCAAAGAAGTCCCGCGACGAAGACGCGGCGGGTGCATGAAGAATGCTGTGCGTCTCGTGTCTGGTATGTCAGTATAAAGATTGTTCCTGTAGAAGCAGTCGTCTATCAAGGTACCAAGCTCATCCATCCATTCTGTAGAACCCGCTCGATGGCCCATATCGCATCCCCTCACTCTCCTGACCGTAATTTTTCATCGCTGGATCAGTTTTACCGACTCCGAAGTCGGTCTCGTCTTGCTACTTTGCTCACAGATCACCTTCGACCCATCGTCTATCAAGACCGTACACGCTACTCCAACTGAGAAGAGCACCCCGTCGGTAGTCCCGCGCCACTCCCCAGTACAGGACCCTCATGGTCACTGCCGTCGTTCGTCGCGCCTCATTTCATTCCATCTCGTTCGTCGCTCGCCCATTACGCCCTCATGGCAAGTCGCATTGGGTTGCACCTGCCCTCGAACTCACTCCAGCGTCCTCGAAGCACTGCACGCGACTCGCATATCCTCACCTTCGCTACACAGCGCGTGAAGGAGTCTCTCAAGGACCTCTCGCCGTGGGACGAACCCCTGCTCTGCAGTGGGTGCGCGGGTGCGTCGTACTACCCATTTGTGTGCACCGGCCAAGGTGGTGGTACAACCATTCGTTCCCGCTTCTGGTGAACACAAGTCGTCCGTCAAGCTCCCTCGATTGAGTTTCCCGCCATCAGTGATGTAGGACGGCGAGTGAGTGGGTGGTAGATCGTTGCATCACGAGACCAATACAGAGCCAATTAATCAACACAGTCATTGTTCTCGCTAAGAAGTATCTGGACGCTCAGACCATCTAGAGTGGTCGGCAATGTACCCAAGCACTAAGATCCTCCGAGTCCTCTCGGCATTTGTATTCATGCCCTTGTACATCTTTATCTACATATCCTAAACACTCAGCTAACGCTGGTTCACTTCACCTCCGCCATCTCCTAAAAGACCCACCGCTCGACGGAGATTAGAGCGCCCGATTCGACCGGAACCTCCCTTGTTGAGCTTGAAGGGGTCTAAAGAGCAGGACTAGAGAACCCCTTGGCCTTCTGTATTTGCCTTTAGTGTAACCTGGATTATCTTCTTTAGACGAGGATGACCGTTTGGGGGCGTGCAAAGTGCTCGAAGGACAAGTCAAATAAAGAGATATCTTAGTTACCTCGATATGTGAATTGAAGTCGCTTAGACCAATGTACGATGAGGCAATGAGAGTTGAGATATCACTGTTCGAAGGTTAGTGTTTATTCATCCGTTGTTTTCGCGCGTGAGTCCCGGCCAACCCTTACCTTCGACAGGGCTGTCCAATAATGTGGCTTGTTGGTACAGTCACGGCTATTAAGTTTCTCAAGGGCTCGGGTGGCAAGGCCCAGGTTCAACTGCTCTTGACCTCCATCTCGTCCGACGAACGCGACTTACTTGTTGACTCGCTCCTATATTCTGCAGTAAACACGCGTGGAACGTCTTTGCAAGACGAATTCGCGTACAAGTGCGACGACTGGCCGTTCGCCTTGCTGCAGCTCGCACTAGTATATCCTCGAGTGCGGATAAAGGCGAAAAAAAGACCAAATCCACCGCACGATGGTATCTATATCGTCACGGATGTTCTCAAAGGGCGGTGGGGTCGGACGCCGTGAACTGGGCCTCCGAACTGGTGAGCAACGGCGCCTGGCTTACTATCTGAGGGGCGGCGTGCTGATCATTGATAATTTTGCTCATAGCTCGAGGGCGGCAGCTATCATCTGCTTCGCATTCCTTACCACTCTGCAAGATCGACCGCCCGCTTCGATGAGCATTCGCAACGTCGTGTCCTCTGTCTTTCGTACCGCGCTATCAGCACTCTGTCTCTTGCACCCATTGCAATACCCTGTTCAAAACCCCCGCGATCTCACCCACACCTCCATGTTCGTCCCTCGAGCGTCGAAAAGCACCTGCTCTCGGACTCGTCTCACTGTCCTCTCGAATCTCAGCACAGGCTCCATGTATGTACGCAATTTGCCACCTGGAGCACAAAAGAAGTCGTCAATGTCGTTCGCTGTAGACAACAGCCTGCACTGCAACTGGTCGTGGTTCCGCGAGAGAGATCGTGATACGCCCCCGTTCGTCCTCAGCTGTGGCGGACGTCAGGATATCATCGTGGTCAGTGGAATCCCACCGGGGTGATACCACTACTTGGAGCTAATGACCCCGTGAGTCCAACCTGTCAACTGTCATGGAAGGGCACTCCGTAGCTTCGATTTGCAATTGTTGACAGATGGCATCATCACAGCAACCGGAGACACCTGTCATGTATGAGAGTGAGGCAGGGGGGATATGCCCGGGCCGGCCCGAAAGGAACCGG
>Ga0307515_10011715_pt1 | contig 16593 bp, 18 predicted proteins | sample 17_EM_MG_FD_194513 | JGI IMG/M metagenome (GOLD analysis project Ga0307515, IMG submission 194513) | Populus trichocarpa ectomycorrhiza microbial communities from riparian zone in the Pacific Northwest, United States - 17_EM | ecosystem: Host-associated > Plants > Roots > Unclassified | place... | reverse complement strand
GTAAAAGCGATACCAGTCGCCCTGGAATAATTTGACTAGTCGAGGCTACAAGAGTGGCCCCTTTAGAAGCCCGAGTAGGCGTTAGAAGAACTGTTGTTTCAGGTGATAATTTCTTGCGTTATTGAGGATTTTATGGGCCGTACGCGAGAAGTGGTCGGGGTCAAAGTGGATCGGTAACAGCACGGTGATTTGATTGTGAAATGCGCATAGCGTATTGCGTATTGCGTAGGGCGCTCGCTCATTTCCTTCTTTCTTTGGAAGTTCAAGGTGGCGTACAAGAAGATCAGGTCAGCCATGCCCGCGCGTGGGAATTCGAACCGGACTTGAGAAGACAGCGATGAGTTGGACTACACATTACATAATATCCATACAGCTACAATCATATCAAATCATAACCCAGCTTTCTCTTTCCTTCCTCCTTCCTCCTTCAGCTCGACTTTCTTCATCGCGAAATTAAATTTGCCTCATGTATTTGTGTTCACTCTTCACAAGTGGAAACCGTGTGGGAACAAGGGCCATTTAACATGATAACCAGTTATGTTCAGTCTCGGCAGCAAAGGCACTCTCTGCTCAGGCGAGGAGAAGATACCCCTCTCCACCGATTGCCACCCAGCCTCTGGATAAGCGTGGACGGAATCACGACCCTTGATCAGTCAGGAATTTTCGAATGCCGCGATGGCCAGCTTCGCTCTACCCTTCTATTCTGATTCCGCTACAGCTCGTCCCTGGCCCTGAAACCCTGTCCGAACCGTCGCTTGGATCCTTGGATCGGTCTCAAAGTCGATGCTAGAAGTCACTTCATCTAGGAGATGGTCACAACTGTATTCCTTAAAAGCGAGCTCGCTATATATACTGACTGGCTGTCACCGGCCGCCGACCGCTGACCGCTCGAGAAATTGGCTCGACCACTAGCAACCTTTCCCGCTGGCCTTTCCGGAGCCGGCAGAAATTTGTCCCACGAACCACCGTCGGCTGGTGGGAATTGGGCTGGCGGGCTGGCGATGCCGCTCTTGGCTCGGTACATTTTGATGCATTCCGTTGTGTGACCTTTCTCCATCATCCGGTCTCCCCTTTCTGCCTCCCTCTATTTACACAGGAGTCACCCTACCTCTGGTGTGTACGATTGCGGGGACTATCGGCATTCCTGGAGCGTACAAGTGACGGGGACGTCGTTTGAGGGGGACTGTTCAACTTGTGTGTCAAGCCTCTGAGGTCCTATTGGCTCTTCGATATTGAATCCGGTTCTGGTGTTCTGGTGGATCTCACCGTCGACCATGTGGACGAGGTAGTATGCATCGTGGCAGGACAAGCTCGACGGGGTGGGTAACGACGACTTAAAGGAGTTGAGAAAAGGAGTAGTGAAGCATTCGTTTGGGAAACGGGGATGGATTGAAATAAGTCAGTCTCAGGACTACGCGATTGGATTGCATGGTGAACCAAAGATGTTTAGTCATGATCTCATCGACGAGATCCAATAGGAATTGGAAGGAGTGGGTGCTTGCTTGCCTGCCATAGCTTGATTGGACCTCCCAACTTGATGCGACTGCCTGTTGTTTCTGTTGTGGACTTTAGGAAAAAGCATACATAACCTATGAGAAAGATCACGAGATGAACTTAGTGCTCAAGCTCTCCCTCACAAACACCGCAATTTCCCTATGAACTTGGACTGTGCGACGAACTGGTGGGGCATACACGGGCTGTGCAAACAATTGAATAGACATGCGATTGGAACGCCAGAATCACAATCTAAGAAAACTATACGGGATTGGAATCAAGGAGTGCATATAGATGGTCATCATGTTTCTTGCACATCACCACACCAGGACCCACTTCTGGGTGCCAACCACAACTCGGGTCACTATCGATTGTAAGTGGATATCTGCCCTGACCAGCAAGCCCACACCAATCAAAGTCAACCAGCATCACACCCGAACCGTCCGCGGGCTTGACAATATTATCCGGACGCAGATCCCCAAAAACAAACTGGTTTTGATGGAGCAAGTCTTTGGCCTCCCGCACTCGGCGCAAGTCATCTCCCGTGAAGGAACGTCCAGACATATCTTCGCCATCAATGTGATCCATCACAACCATGAAACACCCAGACCCGGCTACAGTTTCGGAGCAATGCCATAGGGTAGGCGCATACCCCTTCTGTTCAAGGAGCCGATGAGCTGCTGCGTTGTAGCGAGAAGTGAACTTGATGAAAAGCGGTTTTCCTTCAGAATCCTCAGCAGCAAATATTGCCGTCGCTCTCCGCGTACCCGAGTAGTGTAGGCGTTTCTTGTATGTGAACCTTGTGCCATTCGGGTCTCCACCATAAGACGTGATATAAGGGAAGCATGGCAGTGACAGCCGTTGCGTCGACGCGAGAGCCATGTATTTGGTTTCAAGGTCCATGAGTGCCGTACGTAAACTGTAGAATAACTGTGCCACGCGCGCGATCTGATCATCTTGTTCGATATCAGGGCCAGTCCCAGTCCACATGAGGTCCGTAAGGGGCTGAATGACCCAGTCTTTGCCGAGTAGGATAGCGCCGTGTACAGACACCCAGGGACCAGCGATCGAGAGGAGGAAGCTAGCACAGAGGCCCTGTGTATACCATCCAGGTGGGAGCTAGTCTTGCGTCAGCTCCAGTAAGGTACGGGTACGCCCGAATACTTACATAGTTTTCAGACCACCAACGGGTGAATGAAAAGGAGGCCTGAACAGATGGGTCACACCCGCCGGTGCCGATCTCATTCTTGAGTTCCCACAACATGAGCAAGGCAGACATCCCCACCCCTCCCAGGTCCACCTTTGTCATGCAAATACCATCGCCATTGCATCCGGGTTCTGATGATTTGCCAGGGATGATAGCCCGACCGAGCAATTCCTTCAAGATGGGGAGGAGGGCATCCCGTCTCTCGCATTTGCTTGCGTAGAGATCACACGAGGTGAAAAGGAAAGCACTGACTATCCTGTAGTAATCTGGTGGTATGTCGAGCTCTATGCGCCTCTTCACGTTGTGGCGGAAATGAGCGAACGTTGGTTCATAAATGGTGACGGGCGGCCCACGAGTCGAATGGGGGCGAGTGATGAGGATAGGGTCTCGCTGTTGCACATGGAGCAGGTTCGTGATATGGGCTGCATTAGATGGCGCTGGTTTCGCCTTGGCTATCTTGACCCCGGTGTCGTGATCTGTAAACCCTCTGAACCTCAGCACCAAACACATACTTTCTCGCAACGAATACCCAACGAACCCGCTTTCAGTCGCTGGGAGGGGTTATCAGGCTCTGGAGGTTCTGAGGCTACGTGTTTAGACTAACAACAGCGTGAGCATACATGCTATAGAGAAGCAGATATATACTACCTACTACTCTGGGGTGTGTAACAAGGATATAATATCGCTTCCCTGGAGGAGGGCCTTCGTCAAAAATTACCGATAACTGTTGCTTCTCGTCGAGCTCTGTGCACTCGTTCAAGTTCTGGATTAATCGTTCGAGTTCGTTCCTTCGCGTCGCTGGATCATAGGACTCATTGATTGCGACTCGATATAACGTGAGGGCGTCGGCGGAAACAGTGGCGAGCGTATTGAATAACTTCCCCTTGATGGCTTGCTTCAGGTGGGTCACCGCCCACCGGGTGTGAGTCTCATCAAACCGGACTGAGAATAAACCGCCCTCGAAGCACCAGATTTTGTATGGCAACGGCATTTGGTATTAACTTACCGGGAGGGTGGATTGAAGTTACCACGTGACTTGTACCTCAAATGACTCAGGCGGGTCTGGAACCAACTGTCGAAGTACAAATGGGGGCGCCCGTCAATCCCATACCCGGACGCTGCTGAGTCTAACGAAACGAAATAGGCAGCCTGCAAGAGCATACTTACAAACACGATCTGAGTTGATGCAAAGACAAGCATCCGCATTATTGTAATAACAACGCACCCCCGTTCCTTCCAAGGCTGAAACGTGCACAAGGCGTGTTGCCGATTTCTCAAGGCAAATTGTGTGATTTTGGTCAGAATCTAGCAAACACAAAAAGCGCTAGTACAAAGACACGGAGGCCGGGGATTCATCGAACAAATTTAGAACGCCATTTCGAAAATCAGGCCCGACGCAATTAACGCTCCGCAAAGAAACCGTGAAGCGATCATTAATCGCGTGCGCATAGGAAGCATATCAGGTGGGTTGGTGCACTAGTACTTGCAGCTCGCCATGTGTCTATCAAGATTTCGTCTGTGCTTTATGGTGGCATGACTGAAATCGTGTATCAGTCCGAGGCGACTTGCCGAGAGGAAGCGAAGAAGACAAGCCATTTCGGGCATTGAACCGCGTCCCTCTTAGTATGCTGGTCGAGTGTTCGCTTCTCAGAGAAGCGCTGAGCACTAGGAGGTAATTAAAGTTAGGTTATGAATAATTCGACCGCTGCCACCCTCACCAGCTGACATCCTCACAAGCGCCACCACCAACATATGGGTTATAACCGAGATACCCACATATATGGCCGGTGGTACGGTTCTTCCTCTCGCCGTCCAGACCACAGATCCCTCCGCTCGCCTCCGGCGCAAGACATCGGAATATTCCATTCCCCAACGACAAGCAGAAGTCATCGAGGAAAGTGGAAATACTCTCCTGTGGATCCCATCCTTGTTCCAAAACTTTCTTGAGTTCGTTCCACCTCTGGAGCCTCCAAAGTATTTGCCAATGGGGGAGCTCTTCCTGCGGCACCCCAAGTTGGAGAAGGTGATACGACGTATCTTCCCACACTACGCAAGGTGTAACAAATACGATGTCTGGGTCGGTCGCGCGTTGCATCCTGTGCTGGGTGGGGTTTCTCGGGTATTGTGTTCGTTGAGATCCATCGTTCAGTGGCCGGTCCAAGGGCTTAAATAGCGGGAGAGGAGCGCTATAGTCGTAGCAGAGGTGCCTATGGACCTTCTCCACGCCTTACTCGGACCCGTGAGAGGGGAGATTACCCTTGCGGACAGTGGAAGTGATGGGCACGATCCTGAGCGAATAGAGTGCGTCCATGGACGTACCCTCGGGGTCCTGGCCAGAAAAGCCGGATACAAAAGGTGTTGACGGAACGGGGTGTTGAATAATATGGGAATATTGAGGGACCTATTACGAACTCTTATTCTGGCTGGGGAGATGTCCGAGGGAGAATGACCGACAAAGCGGTAGATGTACCGCGTATTGGAGTGATGCGTGTGCTACATGTGTTACGGCAAAGGCGGTCCATCTACCTCACAAGGCGGTCCACGGTCGCGCGAGCGAATACCTTCGGAGGGTGCATATCGACATGGTCGACCCTATGCCTACGAAGTCAGTCGGCGGGAGGGAATATGTGTACGCCACCGTGGACGACTACACTCGCGCGGTTTACACGAGACCGCTGTCGTTCAAGTTGGGGGCTGCAAATGCCTTTAATTGGTTCCGGGCAGCGACAGAGAATGAGATGGTCGAGATTACGCGCGGTGGTGACCGAAAATGCGCGCTTGGAGAGCACGAGGAAGGGTCGCACTCGCATCATTCTTAACCACGGTTCAAGAGCCATACGACGGGAAACTCACATTAGAGAAGCGTATCTCATTTGGCATGTGAACCCTTCATATCCATAGCAAGTGGGCAGAGGGTGTACACAGATACGCAACTGCACCGACCTAAGCACACGACAAGCACCAAACCATGGGCGGGGGACAGGAGCGGACAAGAAAAATCCGTTGCGTCGAGGGGGTGCTCGCCCGACCGAGGCATCCCGCTCACCTGTGCAGTCCTGTACGTACCAAAAGCGTCTCAGTACGGGAGTCGAAAGGAGATGGAAGAGGGGGATATAGGGAACAAGTGGCTTACTTCTTGTGCGACGCTTGATGGCGGCGAGCCTCACTTTCCTCTCGGTTTGGCAAGGGTGGCCTCGTACTCTGAATTTTGGGCCTTTTGGTGGTCGATGCGGCTGTTCTCAGCGTTGGAGTCGGATGGGGGTTACGAGGCGTTGGAATTTCAGGCCGCACCAAGGAACAGAGGGGATACACACTCGTCAGCTCCACACGGGCGAGACGGACTACAAGGGGGGGGGCGATATTGGACATACGCCCTGGTATATGGTTTCGCTCCTTCCTTCTTCTCGCTGGTGACCTCCCGTCGGATGACAAACTCGCACACACCGCTCTTCTGCTTCGGCAGAAGAATGTGCGGATCTTAGTCGCACGCTTGGGGCCGAGGCGTTTAGGGAGGACGGCATCGGTGAGGCCCGGCATCGGTGAGGCCAGGGATCTCCTGCTCGCCCTGCTTGACGACGACGAGGGTCAGGACAGCAACATAGGGGCCTACGATACACCCGCGGACGGACTTGCATTTTACGCTCACCCGTGCGGCGGGGCGGAAGTACGAGTGGTGGTCGGCGAGCAGGAGTCGCATACAGTGCGGGAGAAGGGCGCCCTGCTTCACCGGGGAACCATATTTATCGTTTCCACCTGTGGTGCGGAAAATGTAGCCCTTGAGTTCGTCGCCGATCGAGTCCCCGGGCACTTCTTGTGCGACCCGCTTGTCGTAGAAGATACAGCTGTACCCAATATCCGTGACTTGGTCTGAAAGATAATGTCGTGAAAAATCAGCGGCTTCTTACTACCTGCGCTCATCGTCAATGTCGACGAGCTTTTGCTAGCCCGAGGCGGGGTCTTATCGTGTCGGGACATTCGTCAACGAGGTCTATTACGATATCCTTGGGCTGGTAAACTCACTTGCGATGTTGAATTTCATTTTCTGAATGAGTTGAAACACAACCAAATCAGCACATCTTTCCTCCAAAGTGCAGGTGTGTCCGTTTTTGACAGAACTTGGCAATTCTGGATGTCTCAAGTTTCGAGCTTCGGTACCTGGTTACCAGATGGACGGTTATATAAGAGCCCCAGGATAGGTCTTGTATTCTTACCTGTCCGAGTTCACGACCCAGCGGAAATTCTAACATTTTTGTCTCGCAATTAGCATCCTCGTGTGCGGTCGTCAACATCGAGGGTACTGCGGATTGAGACGAGGAGTGGTCGGAATTAGGGCGAGGAGGGAATGGGTGTATTGTTTGGTACAAAAGAGCTGCTCTGCTGAACCTTTCCAACGATCCAATGTCTGCGGACGCCTCCCCCATCGGTCACATTAAATGAATAGTAAATGGTAATTCCATATGCGACGATGGTCGATCAGCTCACGATTTTCCGCGGATTTTCAGGCAGCGATGGGCACGCCGAGTGGATTTTACTATTTCCGGAATATGGCCTCCGCACTGCAGCCACGCCTAATACCGACCATAATTCTCCCTACCACTATGGATGATCGTTTCCTAGCCACTACTCGCGAGCCCAGTTACTCCCCTCGCGCCGACGTGGGGCGCCGGAAAGGGCACTGTACGTCGCATAGCTCACTCGATACCACCTAATTTATGATGCATCCCTTGATTCTTGTCAACTGCAACTCATCTCAATTCTCCACACCACCGATCTAAAACCTGAACCTGACATTCGGGTGTATAGCGTCCTCTGCCTTACCCTACCGTCGCGCACCTCCATCATGGCTTAAGATAGCTCCGCAAGACGTCGTCGAGCACATCTCAAAGTTGCTCGAAAGGCCCTCACCCCTTCCCAGATCGGTGTCACCCTTCGTGACTCGCACGGCATCCCCCAAGTCCGCTTCGTGACAGGTAACGAGATCCTCCGTATTCTCAAGGGACAAGGTACGTCCCTCAATCTCCTCCCATCCCTCTTCCATCTTCTCTCCGCGATCCTTTGACTGCCTAACGGAAGTGTGGTGGTAGGCCTCGTCCCCCAAGATCCCAGAAGACCTCTGGCACTCGTAAAAATGGCCGTTGCGGTCTGTAAACACCTCGAGACCAACCGCAAGGATAAGGACTCGAAATTCCGCCTCATCCTCATCGAACCCCGCATCCACCGCCTCACCCGCTATTACAAGACCAAGCAAAAGATCCCGTTCATGTTCAAGTACGATAGTGCTACGGCCTCGACTTTGATCGCGTAATTATGCTTGAACCCGCGATAGAGTTGGAAGCAGGGAATGAGATTACGGTCGGGTCGAAAGGCAGTGTATGTAGAGAGGAAGATACGCATGACCTATGAGAAAAATCACGAGATGCATTCAGTGCTCAAGCTTTCCCTCACAAACACCATAACTTCCCTATCAACGCGACGAACTTGTGAGGCAAACACGGGCTGTATAAACAGTTGTACAGACATGCGATTGGAGCGCCAGAATCATAATGTAAGAAATTTATATGGGATTGGAATTAAGGCGTGCATAAAGATGGTCATCATGTTTCTTGCACATCACCACACCAGGTCCCACTTCTGGGTGCCAACCACAACTCGGGTCACTGTTGATTGTAAATGGATATCTGCCCTGACCAGCAAGCCCACACCAATCAAAGTCAACCAGCACCACACCCGAACCGTCCGCGGGCTTGACAATATTATCCGGACGCAAATCTCCAAAAACAAACTGGTTTTGATGGAGCAAGTCTTTGGCCTCCCGCACTCGGCGCAAGTCATCTCCCGTGAAGCGGCGTCCGGACATATCTTCGCCATCAATGTGATCCATCACAACCATGAAACACCCAGACCCGGCTACAGTTTCGGAGCAATGCCATAGGGTAGGCGCATACCCCTTCTGTTCAAGGAGCCGATGAGCTGCTGCGTTGTAGCGAGAAGTGAACTTGATGAAAAGCGGTTTTCCTTCAGAATCCTCAGCAGCAAATATTGCCGTCGCTCTCCGCGTACCCGAGTAGTGTAGGCGTTTCTTGTATGTGAACCTTGTGCCATTCGGGTCTCCACCATAAGACGTGATATAAGGGAAGCATGGCAGTGACAGCCGTTGCGTCGACGCGAGAGCCATGTATTTGGTTTCAAGGTCCATGAGTGCCGTACGTAAACTGTAGAATAACTGTGCCACGCGCGCGATCTGATCATCTTGTTCGATATCAGGGCCAGTCCCAGTCCACATGAGGTCCGTAAGGGGCTGAATGACCCAGTCTTTGCCGAGTAGGATAGCGCCGTGTACAGACACCCAGGGACCAGCGATCGAGAGGAGGAAGCTAGCACAGAGGCCCTGTGTATACCATCCAGGTGGGAGCTAGTCTTGCGTCAGCTCCAGTAAGGTAGATGTAAGCCGAATACTTACATAGTTTTCAGACCACCAACGGGTGAATGAAAAGGAGGCCTGAACAGATGGGTCACACCCGCCGGTGCCGATCTCATTCTTGAGTTCCCACAACATGAGCAAGGCAGACACCCCCACCCTTCCCATTCCCACCTTGGTCATGCAAATACCATCACCATTGCATCCGGGTTCTGACGAATTGCCAGGGATGATAGCCCGACCGAGCAATTCCTTCAAGATGGGGGAGGAGGGCGTCCCGTCTCTCGCATTTGCTTGCGTAGAGATCACACGAGGTGACAAGGAGAGCACTAACTATCCTATAGTAATCTGGTGGTATGTCGAGCTCCTTTCGTCTCTTCACGCTGTGGCGGAAATGAGCGAACGTTGGTTCATAAATGGTCACGGGCGGCCCACGAGTAGAGTGGGGGCGAGTGATGAGGATAGGGTCTCTCCGTTGCACATGGAGCAGGTTCGTGATATGGGCTGCATTAGACGGCGCTGGTTTCGCCTTGGCTATCTTGATCCCGGTGTCGTGATCTATAAACCCTCTGAACATCAGTATCAAACACATACTTTCTCGCAACGAATACCCAACGAACCTGCTTTCAGTCGCTGGGAGGGGTTATCAGGCTCTGGAGGTTCTGAGGCCACGTGTTTAGACTAACAACAGCGTGAGCATACATGCTATAGATACACAGATATATACTACCTACTACTCTGGAGTGTGTAACAAGGATAAGATACCACATCCCTGGAGGAGGGCTTTCGTCAAAAATTGCCGATAATTGTTGCTTCTCGTCGAGCTCTGTGCACTCGTTCAAGTTCTGGATTAATCGTTCGAGTTCATCCATTCGCGTCGCATGATCATCGGACTCATTGATTGCGACTCGATATAACGTGAGGGCGTCGGCGGCAACAGTGGCGAGCGTATTCGACAACTGCCCCTTGATGGCTTGCTTCAGGTGGGTCACCGCCCACCGAGTGTGAGTCTCTTCAAACTTGACTGAAATTATGCTGCTCTCGACGCGGAAGTGGTGGAAGCACCAAATGCGGCGTGGCAACGGCATTTGAGGGCGGAGGGCCGGGTTACCACGTGACTTGTACCTCAGATGGCCTATCCACAGCCCGGGTCTAAAACCGGTTGTCGAAGTACAAGTGAGGGGCGCCTTCAATCTCAATCACGCCTTTTGACATAGGCGAGTGCAAGCCATACTCGACCGCCAGCTTGGGCTATGCAAGTACCTGCCGATACTAATTATTCTGAATGATTTTATAGGTCAATAATATTATAGACGGTTGTCCCTTAGCACGTCTGAGTTTCGCCTTTCTATACTTCCGTCCAATATATATTACCTTACTCTTACTCTACCACAATTTAATCTCGTCTATTCTCCCATCCTCGTATCCATTCCTCCAACTTCTCTGGTACTCTCTAGCGCCCTTTGTTTGGAAAATGATGCGTACACGGCATAACCCGACCGCTGTTGTGGCAATTGAGCGCCTTGGACCTGACCTCGACGTACAACCAATTTACGATTCATTTCGCGTTGGAACCTCTTCATCGCTTTGACAATATGGCAGACGATGATCCAAACGACCAAGTCGGAGAAACATCGACGAACATTCAACTGGCACTCGAAAAGCGGCTCGCCTTGAAGCAACTCCTGAGGGATAATCCCGCTGAGGCTGCACACATGGGAGCACATGAAGTAAGGGTGTCAATCGTTGCCAGCGAACAGGTCCCAATTTCCTTTCCAGGACGTCTTCCCCGGCCCCAATTACCTATCATCCGATACATTCGCGGAACCCCTCGGTCTTAACGATCTCACCGACAATATATGGGATCTTCAGCGCAAACAAGAACGTCGATTTGATCCACTACTCTATTTGGGTGATGACATGATGCACGAGGTCATCCTACATGTAGTCAACCTATGGGACATGGCGGAGGGCAGAGCCCGGGGTACGGAGGTCTCTCCCAGAAACTATATTAGTGACCCACTTGTCCTCACGAGTGTTAGTCGGCGATGGAGCCAGTTCGTCACTTCGTCCCCGCAACTCTGGTCGTACTTGCTCATCGACACCGACGACGAGGAAGTCCTGGAGTACCTGCAACTCGTCCTCAAATTGTCACATAATACGAAATTGTTCATTGTCCTTCATGGAAGCGCGGCCTTATGCGACGCCATAGCGGTGGACTTACTGAGAGTGGGTGATCGCATAGGTGCCCTGAAATATCCCCCAAATATATCTCGCTCTACTCTCGCAAGATTCCAGTTTTATCTCGACTCATCACATGATCAACTTGAGCATGGTTGCCAATGGCATGAGCTAGAAGTGCAGTCGAGCCTACAACCACAGCAATATTTAAAATACTACTCCTTTCCAATCTCCGTCCAAAGTCTGTGGGTGGGTGGGATGTTTCCCCTGTCCAAGCTTGAAACGCTCTCCCACTTTCAATCTCTCTCATTTCTCTCCGTGAGAATCAGTCTTGATGGGTTCTTACCTCCGGCGCACAGGTATAGATTAGAACTCCCAAGGCTTGAGGGGCTTAGGGTTCAGACGACTCTTGCATCGCATCATCAAATCGACGAACCAATTAATATGATTTGTCGAAGATTAAAGTTCCTGGACTTTCGATATACGCTCGAACTCAATCTAGAGAGGCATCGAGAAGAGCTTGCATCCTGGATGGAATTTGATGGAGTTGATGCACTAGAAGAACTGCACATCGATTTAGCAATTGACACAGTGACCGAGGTTGGATCAATGGGCCCTTTGGTGTGGTGGCTACAAATGCGGCAGTTGCAGGGGGAGCAGTGGCTGGGGCGGCAGCAGTGGGAACTGCGGCAGCAACTGCGGGAGCAACTGCAGAAGCAACTGCAGAAGCAACTGCAGAAGCAACTGCAGAGGCTACTGGAGGAGCTGGATCGGCTGCCGGCTCCACGGTCTGTAGCAGACATGATGCGCGAGCTGGATGAGTCGTTGACGGATGACTCGGAGTTTGAGGAGTTGGCGCAGCTGCAGAGGCAGGGTCCGCGGTTGGTGACAGAGATCATGAGGTGGGAGGAGCCGGGTGGGAGGTGGGAAGAGCCGGAGGAGCCGGAGCGACAGTCGCAGCGGGTACAGCTGATGCAACGGGTGCAACACATGCGTTTTATGATATCCATATACGCTCGGTCGCAAAAATGGCTTAACCTCCCGAATTCTCTGACACATGTTCAGCAGAGCTCGCTGAAGGTCACCCTCTCTACACGAATGCATCAGAAGGCATCCAGTATTATCAGGAATTTGGTGGAAGAGGTTTTGATGCAGAGGTTGCCACAACTTACAGAACTGGCGACGTGCAAAGTTCTTCCCATCTTCCCAAAACATTTACGGAAACTCCGCTTCCATTGTTTCACTAAGTCTATGTCGGATCCATGGCCTTCAACTTCAATCAGATTGCCCAGCCTAGTCTCACTCGAGATTATTGCTGATAGCCCTGGTCATCTCCTCGTCATAGGACGTATCGAGGCGCCTCAACTCCGAGTCCTCCGAGTCCAGGTGGAGGATGGCCCAGGAATGCTGTATGAGCACGATTGGAGTGCCATCACGAACAATCTATTGTATCATATTTCTCTCAGGATTGAGATATCTCGTGGCATGCAAGGCGGTCATATCCTTGTTTTTCATTTGCCTCAGACCCAGTCTCTCCGTGTTTTTTCACCATCTACACCGTTGCAGCTATATCTCGCCAAATCAGCGCCACTATCCTTCACTCTCAATGCCGGCCTCGGGACCATGTCAGGCCCATCAGATGGCCAGGATAGAACATCATCAGCAATCTGGAATGAGAAATTGGTGACCGAGTGGATCAACCCATGTGGCATACCAAGCCTTGCAAAATTCAAGACATTGATATCTCTTCAACGAATTGCCCTGTCGCACCTTCCATACGCCCTGTTCGAAAAATCCCCGGCTGACACGATATTCGAGCTGCTGGAACAAAATATTCATACCTGCCCTCAACTCAATTCCGTTACTTTAGCTCAGTGTCCCTCGAGTTGGCCACGTTTTCTGTGCCAACTTCGTAAGCGGAATCGGGAAGCGATGCTCCTCGGGGACACGAAATGCATCGAGGAGCTTGGATTTTACCAACCACTCCACGCAACGATTATCAGGTGGCTAGTGGACGCCATCAAGGTGAGGATCCTCGATGTGATAGAGCGGCCTCCGACCCGTGAAGGGAATGCTTGGCCAATGCGTCCCTTCAACGAGGCTGAGCGTGTATTCCGCAGCTGCTATGTCTGTCATATCACGGGAATGGAGCTCGGGTGTCTCGAATATGAAACTCATGATGTGGATTGTGGCAGGGAGCGAGGTGAAGGCTCGAAGATATACGCGCGCTAATGCGATGCTACGGGGGTTACCCAGAGCTACTTGATTGGGAGAGGTTAACCGGGCGAACGGTAGCCTCCAACGATCTCAAACGAATGGTGAAGGACGCAGACAACTATTTCAGCATCACCCCCACCGAGGAGGATGCGGAATGATGGCTACACAGCGCGAGGCGTACTCAAGTGTGTGCAGCATGATTGTAACAGGGGATGAGGAGTGGAAGACTGGGGTGGGAGAACGCAGCAGTTGCGAGACATGGGTCGAAATATGTATATATATCTGCTCGAGACCAAATCGTATTGACGCTCTCAAATAGCCCAGTGCACGAGATTTTGTGTCCATAGTGCAGTAATACAATTATAACTCTTCACGATGAGGGGAAGCGACGCTCGCAGGTTCTTTATCTCCTTGGTTTGTAGCACTCGCATTCGCACTCGCATTCGCATCCGTCGCATTCCCTCCCAGGGTATCCATTGTAATCCCAGTACTCGCCTCGGCGAATCCTCCTGCATGTGCTCCTACTGCCTCCGCCAGTGCAGTGATGGTCCCTTCAGCTATGACAGACGCCAGCGTCGTAGTCACCGCTGCTGCCATAATATCCGAATACCCCTCCGTCCTCGTACATACTACAACATCTGCATTTTTCCCACCTTGTCTAGGGAAAGGTAGATACTTGACCCACCAAAACCCAAGCCAAAGAGCGCGATCTACCACTCTGACTTTCACAATCCATAGGCAAGTCCCAATAAATACTGCGAGCGCAAGGAAAATTAAGAAACGGTCAAACCAATCGGTACGCTCGAGAGCGGTGATGAGCCCACGAGATGTGTCGAGAAGAGAAGAGAAATTCGAGTGGGCGTTAGAGGTTTGCCGTAGAGTCGAGGTGGAGGACTGGAGGAGCTGAGTGGATAGGACGGAGCGTTCGAGTTCGGAGCGTAGGCGCTGTTCGGTGCGTTGGAGGGCGGTGGTGAGCGTGTGGGTTGTGCGCATTAAGGTATCTTCGCTGTAAAGGGAAGAGAGTTAGCTGAGTAACGATTTATATGGTTCATATGGTTTGCTGTCGTATTTCAATATTGATGGGGACGGGACTCACATCTTTTCATCGTCACGTTTGGGGTTCAGTATACCCCCTGTAAGTAGTTTGTCCCGACTTGATTTAGTGTTTGAATCAATTGTACGTTTAGAAGTTAAGAGGGCGGTGCGCGCGGCTGCTTTCAGACTGAGAATAAGTTAGACACTGGATACCAATGGGGACTAGATACGAGGGCGGACGGAAAGGTCTCGCCATCAGCGAGCGGAAAGGCCGACATCGAGAGGTGGCAGGCGATAGCAGGCCAGATGAAATAACGCGCAATGTACCTACCTGGCGTACTTGTCCGCCCAGTCGAGTACAACAGCTCGCCAAGCAACCTTTTCCCGCTCGCGTTCAAGGTCTTCGACGAGTGCCTCGAGGTTTTCGACCGCTCGCCCATAATCGTCTAAATCCTCGCGTACTTGGGCCGCTAGCACTTGCTGGTCCTTTAACGACGAAGTAGATTGAGCTAGTGCTGGTATCGACGATGTTGAAAGGTGGGCGTGTCGTAGACTAAGCGAGTGGAGAGCAGCCGCGATGTCATCGTTTGGTGGGGTAGACGTCGACAACGGTAGCGGTGGCATTACAAATTTTATTATTTATTATTCAAGAATATTTATCTTGGTATCTTGGTGAATATTCGGGTATGACGGGAGTAGGTGCTGGCCAAAATTGGTAAACCTTTGTGCAACTACCTTTGTTATGATGGCTAGGATCAATATATGGTAACTATTTCTAGGTCAGGATTTACTTGTTGGTCATACACAACTAGCTATATAGAACACAGGCAGGGCAAACATGCGAATGATAGAAGACCAAGCCTCTTAGTTGTTCAGACTATTTACCATGTACCACACCACCTAACTGAGCACGTACCAATTAATGATTGTGCGGATCTGTGGGTAATCGTAATCAAACAGGAATCCCTTCTGGCGACTTAAAAAGCTGCTAACCGTTTGGCATAGAAAATCACAAATCGTTAGATAAATGCTGCATTCCTTTCTCGGATTTGAGGATGGAGGTTTTCGATCTCGGTATATTGAAGGCGGGGGAGTCCACCCAAGGCTGCTCCACTCTATCTGGATCTCGCGCGACCCCTGCGGTCTAATTTCTCATACGGAACGAAAGAGAAGTGAAGACCGGTATAATATTGGGGTCCTCCGGAGCTGCATATACTTTTGCGATAGACCCCAAGGAGTGTAATAGCGCAATAAAATCGACATGGCCCGAATTGGGATCGACTACAAAGTGGAGGCTCAATCAAGCCCCTCCTTCTGACCATTAACAAATCACATAAACTCTGTGTAGGTCCGCCCTTACATAGCTAGTCATCAAAGAGCGGCCTAAATGCCTTGTGATCGTCCCCCAAAGGTATCTGCGTGGCTTCCATGAGCGTATCATCTCCACCACCTCGGGTGATGTCTTCCCATCCACCGTCCCCACAACCACCATCGTCATCTATTATAATCTCGCCACCGCCATCCAGATCGTCTTCAAGGCCGTCACCGTCGTCGAGCAACGCTTCGAGATCGTCGGCATCTCCAAGCCCGGCAGCTTTGAACGCCTCTATGTCCGCCTGCGTCATCTGAGTCGCGGGAAAGAATAATGATTCTTGCGTCGCGGCTACTAGTGGTTGTTGCCGCACATGACGATCTTGCACGTTGGTTGACGCTGGTACATCTCTAAAGCTCGGATCTCCACCGGCTATGTCCATACTCATTCCGTTGAAGCCTTCGTCCAATTGGCTCTGCGTATTCCGACCGCTAGGAACGTCCGAGGTGGTTCCTCCCTTCCTTCGTTTTGCGTTTTGCGTGTCCTCAGGGTCCTCGTCGATTCCGCGCTCCCTCTTGATTCCCCCAGTGACAAAATCTGATCGCTCGGGAATGAGCGCCTTGCGTCCACGATTGTCCTGCGTCTGGACGGCGTCTCCCACGTCTTCTGGTACATCTTGCGTCGCGAGTGCGCAGAAAACTTCGTATCTCAGAGAAGGTGACTGGATTG
>Ga0307515_10011714_pt1 | contig 16595 bp, 14 predicted proteins | sample 17_EM_MG_FD_194513 | JGI IMG/M metagenome (GOLD analysis project Ga0307515, IMG submission 194513) | Populus trichocarpa ectomycorrhiza microbial communities from riparian zone in the Pacific Northwest, United States - 17_EM | ecosystem: Host-associated > Plants > Roots > Unclassified | place... | reverse complement strand
ATTAGATAAAATATTATCAGGAATAAAATTAATTTGATATTACAGTGCGAGTGAATTTAATTCGCTCTATACTAGTTTTTCAGGAAAAAAATATTGTTTACATGACAATGTAAAACTAGTTTTTTTTTTAAAAAAAAATATACAAAAACTATACACACTAAAAAAAATAAAAATAAATAAAAATAAAAAATAAAAATTCACTCGAACAGTGCAAGTGAATTGCACTGTTTACGGGAATATAAAATTTAAAAAAGCAGCCTGGAGCTGCTTCGTCAATGTCGCATTCAAAACTTGAATTAACATGGGTCTCACCGATCATTTTTAGTATTTTTGATATTACCAAACGTTTGGCTAGTGCATTTTGATTGAAACATAATTTTTACCGCGTAAACAAATCGGAATCTAAAAGCAACAAAAAGCACTTTTCATTTTTAAGAACACGCGTTGTCCCACGTTCCGATGCATTTTCCGCTTCCCATTTCTTAGAAATTCGAGTTTTACCGTGTTCCCAGACCAACACTTATACCAACACTTATATATATATATATATATATATATATATATATATAGAGAGAGAGAGAGAGAGAGAGAGAGAGAAGGAAGGTCCTCTTTTCTATGTTAAGATCCAATAGCAGTCAACGTCTTTGGATCCTAACGATCCAAACTATTAAGCAAAGGTAGAACTCTTCTTTTATTTGGGCTCAAAGACTGGTAACTTATATCACTTTCCAAACTACAATTGAGCAGGCCCATGGGCCATAAACCATTCCTTTAATTATGAATTAATTATAATTTAGTCCTTTCTCAAAATTAATCAATTTTTTCTTCCAAATAAGTCATGTCTTGTCATATTTTTCCATAAGATCCTAAAAATATATTTGATTTTTTTTATTTGATTTTTTTTATTATAAAAGCCTTACAATAAATTTCATTGTGTAACTTTTACTCGCATACATGTGTTGTGTTTTTTCGTTTAAAATAATTTTTTTTGAAAAATTTAAGATTTATTATCATACAATTTTATTCTTATTAAATGCTGTAATAATTTTAAAAAATAGAGAAATATTTTTTTTAAATATTACACGTAAAAAAGAATTATAGTTTCTACTTTTACAATCATAATTTCATTAGAATATAACCAAGGTTTATAATGATATTTATATAAGAAAATAATAAATTACAATTATTCACAAGTGACAACATTTGATAATTACTTATATATAATTTTCTCCAAAAAATAATTAAATAGTCCCTCAGGAAATACCTTCTCTACTCATCAAATTTTACCATATTATTTATTTCTCTTTCCTTTTTCTACCCCTCAGAAAAAGAAGAAGAAGAAAAAACTGTAAAGGAACATGAAATTGACGAAAGGATTAAGTTGTAAATGAATTAGATAATAAATACAGAGGGAGTAAACATATGTTATCCAAAACAACAAGGACTAATCAATCAATTCTATTCAACTACAATGACTGGATAATAATATGAGCTCCACCTGTACAAACCATGAGTTAGGAAAGGGTTGCCCATTGTACTCTTGTAAACTTGCCCTGAACTGTAAGGTTAACCCAGGATCCAAACACATGTTGGTTGGGTTAGAGTAGATTTTACGAGAATTAATTTGGTGTGATTTAGTAAAGAATTCAGATTAACTTGTGAATCTAGTTATTTCAAGAAAACTATTTATATTTTTTAAATGATATTATTTTTGTTTTTTTTATAAAATAAAAAAATTATATTGAATTAGTTCACCGGGTCAACTCATCTCATCCTTGAACTTGCCGAGATCAACTGCTCAAGGTCTCATTTGGAACGCGGTACAAACCCCGTTTCATTAAATTTTGAATTTTTTTTTAAATAAAATATTTTTTATGTGTTTAGATCGTTTTGATGTGGTGATATCAAAAATAATTTTAAAAAATTTAAAAAAATTTATTTTAATATATTTATAAATAAAAAATACTTTAAACCACCACCACTAAAATCTTACATGTAACTAAGTCGGATTTAATAACTATCATCCATATTTTCATGCTTTCATGGAACTTATGCCTTAAGAAACCAAGCCGGTCCACCTGCTGCTTAATTTGACTGAGACCCTCAGCTATCAACCCTTTCTCCGGATATTCTTAACGCTTTTTACACACTGTATTATTCCCTCGTTCAACAGTCAACATTCCACGTTTCCAGTTCAGCAAACCGTCCACGCTTTCTTCGTTTTTGAAGTCTTCTGTCCAGCTCTTACCTAGCTTTGACCACCAAGAAAAATGACCACCATATAAATACATCACCACTTCACAAGAATTCTATCATCGAATTCTCTAGCCCACAAGCAAAACCCAAAACATACCTTACAGACCTTGACATAACTAGAGAAATTCAAGCATATACAATGATACTTTCCTGGAGATCAAGAAGAAATTCGAAGAAAAACAAGATTCCAAGCCAAGAAATCAATTCAGACATGGAAATCTCGAATCCTAGGCACTTCTGCTGCCCGATTTCTCTTGACTTGATGAAAGATCCTGTCACATTGTCGACAGGAATCACATACGACAGAGAAAGTATAGAAAAATGGATTGAAGAGGGCAACCTAACGTGTCCGGTTACAAACCAGGTGTTAGCAAGCTATGATCAGATACCAAATCATTCCATAAGAAAGATGATTCAAGATTGGTGCGTGGAGAACCGTTCTTATGGTGTCGAGAGGATTCCTACGCCTCGCGTTCCAGTGACACCCTATGACGTTTCGGAGACTTGTAAGAGGGTTAATGATGCAACTCGACGTGGGGAGCAAAAGAAGTGTCGGGAATTGGTTAGGAAGATCAAGAACTGGGGTAAAGAGAGTGAGCGCAACAAGAAGTGTATTGTGGAGAATGGGGCTGGTTGTGTCTTATCGGCTTGTTTCGAGTCCTTCGCAAGTGTTTCAGTGGGGAAAGATGAGGATTTGTTGGGAGAGATTTTATCGGTTTTGGTATGGATGTTTCCACTTGGTGAAGAAGGCCAAAGTAAGCTTGGGTCGGTTAGGTCTTTGAATTGTTTGGTATGGTTCTTGAAGAGTGGAGATCTTTCAGCAAGGCAAAATGCAGCTTTGGTGCTTAAAAATCTTCTTGCTTTGGATCAAAAACATGTGAGTGCCTTGGTGGGGATTGAAGGCGTGTTTGCAGCACTGGTTAAGTTGATCAAGGAGCCTATTTGCCCTACTGCTACCAAGGCTTCATTGATGGCAATTTTCTACATGACTTCACCATCAAGCCTCAATGAGAAGATGATACCAATGTTTGTGGAAATGGGTTTGGTGTCAGTGATCGTAGAGATTCTTGTTGATGGAGATAAAAGCATATGTGAGAAGGCATTAGGTGTTCTGGACCATATTTGTGATTGCAAAGAAGGGAGAGAAAAGGCCTATGAGAATGCTCTAATTGTTGCTGTTTTGATCAAGAAAATCTTGAAAGTATCAGGTTTGGCATCAGAATTGTCAGTCTCCATTCTCTGGAAGCTCTTCAAGAATTCTCAATACAGACCAGAGGATGATGATGCTGAAGGAGGTGTGGTAGTTGAGGCACTTCAAGTGGGTGCTTTTCAGAAATTATTGGTCTTACTGCAAGTGGGTTGTGGCGAGAGCACAAAAGAGAAGCTTAAAGAGTTGCTAAAACTGCTGAATCTTTGTAGAGTTAGGTTAGATTGTTTTGATTCTACAGCAGATTTCAAGTATCTCAAAAGATCATACTGATTTCGTGTTTCTCAAACAGTTTAGGCAAGAAAATACAAACAGATACATAGAAGATTTTGAATTCATTCAATTGTGTACAAATTACTCAAAAATCAATAATTAGAATATTGAGATTTATTGATATATATATGCTCTATCCATGCTTGAATTTATTATTACCATCTGAACCTAAACTTAATTAACCCTATTTCATATTAATTTTTTTGTATATAAACACTCTAGCTGTCTGGCATGAGTTTTATTTGCTCTACCTGTCAAGTCATACTTGGCAGGCTGGTTGGAGTTGAGCTGACGGCACCGAATTATTGAACTCGCACGGGCACCAGGACTTATTTCATTTGTTTTTGTGGGAGTAGAGACTGTTGTTGCTGTCAAAGCTTTTGTCGCATAGCAAGGTGGCACTTGCGTAGGGTTTTTTCTTCTTTTTCTTAATATGGGATAGTTGACGGATCTATCTACCTTTACCAAAAGAAAGATGGATCTCTCGCTCTGCTCTGTCTTGTACTGTTTTTTTGTAGTTTTATGGGAAGAAGGTGGAGTGGTAGGTGCGTTCTTGGGTCTCTGAAGAAGGCTAAAACCAGGTATCTGGGCTTGCAATCTTCAAAGCTATTTAGCCCTCAATATGTGTTGGTTGCAGGCTTGTTTAAGAAGTCCTGGGCTAGATTGGATCGAGCAGGCAATTGGATCCATGGTCAAAGTCTAGTTCTTCTTAATTCTTATTTCTAATTAAAATCATCTTTTTTACTAGCTAGATTTGTTGACTTTGAATGTATCTTGGTAGAGGATTCTCCTAGCTCTATTGCTTTAATCGTGTAAAATAATGTAACTGTTCAGTTTCTAAATAAAATAATCTTTTTTTAATCAGAAAAAGGGACTTCAAGAAAACTATATTCCATACTTCATTTAGACATATTCCAAACAAATATTTATCCAAAAAATGAAGTTATTAATGTTTATTTTCTTGTTTTAAAGTAAAAAAATATTTTTGTATCAATTTTTGCATATCAACTTTTAAATTTTGATAAAAAAAATAAGAGGATTTTGGTGATGGGTTCTTTAAAAAAAATATATATAATAATAACATTATTCCAAAAAAAAAAATGGTCAATTGAACCTCTTGAAAAACAGAAAAGCTTTCCCCACTTCAAGGTAAACTTCAACAAATCCCTCAGTTACGCCCTATCCAACAAGCTAAACAAAAAAGATGAAAAAATAAATCTTTTGTTAATGTAATCTTGGGTTTTTCAAATATCTTTATCTAAGCATTAAATTCATGGAAGAGCTCAAAGACCAAGTAGTAAAGTATGTACAAACTCACTTGTGAAGTTGCTAATTAATCCATGAAGCTACCGATCTTGCAACTTGTGCTAAAATATTTGGTTTGCGATGCGGAAACAAGGGCATTGATTACAGTGAATGAATGAGTGAATAGTAAGCAAAGAATTTTAGAAAGATTTATGATTTTCTACTCTAAATCTCTTGACTTGAGCTGTAATAGATTAGATGCACAAGTTTCGGGCATGCATGTGAATCTTGCCATTGTGTGTGCGCATTCCAACGAAATCAGCTGATTCCCAGTAAAAAGGATTTCAATATTAGGGTAGCTAGTGTTGATCATTGAATTCCTTGGTACCTTTCTAGCCTTACAGGCCTCAAATTTGCCCACTCCATGTTCATATGGAGCCACAATCATTCCACCTTTACATCTCCCCAAGGTCTCAAATCATAGTTTATAAGAACTAGGCAGCAGCAGCAGCACTATTTTATGAAGTTTGACTTCATAGAGCATCTCTCATTGTTGACATTTCACCTGCTACACTGGTATATCATTATGTTGCTCCAGGAAATATATTCAAGTAGGTGACATCAATGAGCTTCCCCAAGATTAAACCATCCATGTTATTTGAGTATTGATCCATGTCATTGGAAACCTTATTGTTTATTTATCAGGTCTATCTACTCCTTTTTTTTTCTTTCTTTTTTTTGTTCTAAATGCCCTAGGCACATCTAGATAGATTGAAACGCCATGCCCATTTCCTACTCTAAACCTCACTAAGTCACTGCTATTAGCTTCAACACAAAGTGATTGGTTAGGAAGATCAAAAGTAAACCAAAACCCCCAAAATGGATTCTCCTAATCAACCCAAGTCTCTCTCCACCAATCTCTTCTACCTCTTCCTTCTCTTGTCAACAAATCTCCTTACTCTATTCATCTCCTCTACCTTCTACTCCTCCTCTTCCTGCTCTCTCAACCCCATCTCAAGTACCACCACATTCACTAAAAGAAGAAGTCCCAGCACTACTGACTCAGATGGCACAGGAAATCCTGATACCCCACAAGCAACAATAGACCTCCCATCAGAATTTCTTGCCTTCTCTTCAGGCCAAGTTCTCCCACTTGGTTTCAACACGAATTTTGATTCTGATACCTTCTATCCTCCTGTAGGCCAAGCCTGCACTCGGTTTCCTGATGAACTTAGTCGTTTTATGTCCTACAAAGTTAATGGATCCTGTCCTGATGATGAACTATTTGCACAAAAACTCCTCCTCAAAGGCTGTGAACCTCTCCCTCGCCGCCGTTGCCGCCCTGCTGCTCAGCCTGACTATGTTGAGCCCTACCCGCTTCCAACTAGTCTTTGGACTACCCCACCCAATTCTTCAGTTGTGTGGACAGCTTATACTTGCAAGGTCTACACTTGTCTAATCAACAGAGGGAAAACTCAAAAGGGTTTTGATGATTGTAAAGACTGCTTTGATTTACACGGTAGAGAACAGAATAGGTGGGCTTCAAGACAAACCATTGAAGGGTCACTTGATTTCACAATCGATGAAGTTCTTGCAACAAAGAAGCCTGGAACAATCCGAATTGGGCTTGACATTGGTGGTGGTGTAGCTACATTTGCTGTAAGGATGAGGGAAAGGAACATCACCATTATAACAACTTCAATGAACTTGAATGGTCCCTTCAACAACTTCATTGCTTCAAGAGGTGTTATGCCTTTGTACATAAGCATATCACAAAGGCTACCATTCTTTGACAACACTTTGGACATTGTTCACTCTATGCATGTTTTGAGTAACTGGATTCCTTCAACTTTGCTTCATTTCTTGATGTTTGATATCTATAGAGTGCTTAGGCCTGGCGGGCTGTTCTGGCTTGATCATTTCTTCTGCGTGGAAGATCAATTTTTGGATGTTTACAAGCCACTCATTGAGAGCATTGGATTCATCAAGTTGAAATGGGTGGTGGGCAAAAAGCTTGATCGCGGAGCAGAGCTTAGAGAAATGTACCTCTCAGCTTTGTTAGAGAAGCCATTGAAGAATTCTTGGTGATTTAAATTTGCTAGTAATTTAATTTCTTTATTAGTCTTTGTTATTTAAACTTTTCTCTTGTTTATTTTATTTTGGAGAAATTTAATGAGGGATCTTATCAGAGCATGAATAATGTGAATGGTACATTTTCTTTTCTTTTTTTGCTTTTAATTTTAGGTAATATGTACTGTGGTTCCGTTTCTTTTTGTCACAATAGCTATATGTTTGGTTATGCTAACATATTATTCAGGTTGTTTCTTAATCGTAAAGGTTTTCATAGCATCAAATGCTTAAATCCCCAAATTTTTTAAACATGGGGAAGTGTCAATAGAATGGCCTCACGGCATCCTTAGTGCATGCAGGAACTAGAATAGCAGCAATGACAATGTGATAATACCACAGCAATGATGCAGTAGCAACAGGCAACTAAGATAATATATATTCATGGTTCATGATGTAGTCCATAGGTGGTATTGTACAAGTTGCTAGCAATTGACAGAACTACTATTTCAGAAACAATAAAATGTAATAAGTTACAGGTGAAGGATTTGCGAAAACACAGTCAACATCTCATAATTAACAGAATTAGGTGATTTAGTAGCAGGGGTGGCATTTTACAGGCTCTTCAAAGCTAACCATAAGAAGAAGAAGAAGTATCAGATAGATTATGACTGCTCTCCATCTTGAAACAGTGAAGGCATTTACAGAAAGGAAAAAATATTGACCAAAGAGAATGTTCTTTGCAGCCTGCACAAATTCCTGGTGTGCACAGTACATATATCATGGGGAATAACTACTGCAGTGATTATTAAACTACAGATTTATGCAAGAAAGAAACTGTTAGGGCTTCGAGAATGAATTATGCATATTGATTAATAGCATTCTCTCAGCAATAAATTCGTACAATTGACAGAAAATGTGTAGCAAACAGAAGCGGGAGATAGGGCTGTATGTACTTCTTTAAGTGTTATACTAGGGATTGTATCTATTTCAAAAGAAGCTTGTAACTGCAAAAGCTTGAAAACAATGTGTTCAACTATGTAGCGAACAAAAACAATAGGAATTAAGTTGGCCAGCACTATATTTGCAGTACTAAATCGGGGAATTCACGAAACTTTTATGATTGAAATAGCAACATATTGAGTTTATGGTGCTCAAACCAAGCTCAAAGTTAGATAGGGCTTGTTAGCTTGTTGGATGAACATGTGAGTGGTAAATATATTCTGCACCTGAATATGCATATGACAAGAAATGCGAATTATACCAGACAATCTGTCTAGTTCCCTGCATCATCGAAAAGTTGCAACCATTCTTATGGTTCGAAATAATCTGTATGCTAATCTGTACGTGAGTCAGAGATTTGAAAAGAAGGCCATCACTTGTCATCCACAAAAGAACACGTAGCCAATCTCATTCTGTATCCTTTGCATTTTATTTTGTATCATCCACTTACAAATTGTACAAAACCTCTTTCATGTTGTTTGTGTACAAGAATCATGCTGTGTGATTCTCAGGTTAAGGTATAAAAAAAAGACCATATAAAAGCATGTTAGTCCTTACCTAACACTCATTGATCAGTGGAATTCCTTGATGTCCTAAATCGCCTGGGTTGCTGATTGAACCAATTTCTGATTCTGGGTTGTCGAAAAGTTCATCATCATTTATAAAAAACCACATCAGCATAGATATCAGCTCCAGGCACTAGAGGCTGGCTGGAATATACCTTCCAACACTGTTCATTGATATTTCAGCTCATATCAACCAAAGCGTCATTGTCAAAGCGCATTCAAGCTGCAAACATGACAAATATTAACCTTGATTCAATCAATAGTTAATTATAAGTTGAGAAATCTTCAGCAGTTATTTCTTTTTTTTTTTGAAAAATATTGGAACTCTAATCAAGCACCCAAACAAAGGCACCAGGCCAGTTCGTTATTAAACCACCAAAAACTGACAATCTGGATTCTTCCCACTTTCTAATTTGCCCCATAGTTGTGCACTAGGAAGAAAAAAAGTAATCCAAACTACTCTGTATACCAGCAAACTATTGCAGACTCAGAGAACCATAGAAAGAGAGATTTGTACCTTGGTAAAAAGGCTCTGCAGCCTCTGCTCCATATCCAATTGCTGCAGGAATCATCAACAAATCATCAGAAGAAAAAAAGTAATCCAAACTACTCTGTATACCAGCAAAATTTTGCAGACTCAGAGAACCATAGAAAGAGAGATTTGTACCTTCGTAAAAAGGCTCTGCAGCCTCTGCTCCATATCCAATTGCTGCAGGAATCATCAACAAATCATCAGAACTCTCAAATCTCTGGTGAGTTTCAGTTTTCCCTGGCAGTAGAGAATCACAGCATCCAGAACAAATGAACAATTGTGGTACTGTATCAGCATCATCAATTCCATTGCAGCGTGTGTGTTGCCACACCTCACAAATGTCACATTCTACCATTCTCTCCCCATCATCGTCACAAGCCCCACATTCACATCTTACTTTCCAGTTATCTGACCCACCTTCATACCTCAACTGAGAATTTATGTCCATGCCATACCCTTTCACAAAAATCTCTGCACCGGATTCGACAAATTTACACAGCAAGTCCTTATCATCTAGGTTTTCCATGTGTTCTATCTCTATAACAACAAACCTCTCCAGCATGCAGTATGTGTCTCGCAATGCACTTTCTGCTTCTTGCTTTAGTTCCAGCACAGAAGCATGCAATGGAAGCACGATAATCTCGCCAGGAGGAGCTTTCCTGTGAAATTTAGCTTCAAGATCATTCCAAGTTGGCATCACTTGGCATATGAAACTCAACAGCTGGTCATTCTCAACCCTAAAAGGCCACTCCTTCACAAAATGCTTGCTGTCTAGAATTGCCTGAGTTGCTACTTCAACCAATTCTGATTCTGGGTAGTTAAACAGCACATTCTCGTATACAAAGACCACATCAGCATTAACATCAGCTCCAGGCAAAAGAGGTTGTGCCGGAACTGTTTCAGATTCTGGTTCAGACTTGACAGGGATAATCCCGTCGCCAAACTCGTCAATTGAGTATTCAAGAATCCTTGTTTTTGGGTTAACTGCCCGCTGGACAACATACTTTCCAACAACCACATTGTTCATTGATTTCAGAACATAATCAAGCAAGCCTGTATCACCAATGTGCATTCGAGCTGCATCTCTCACGTCTTGTCTAGTCATTCCTTCTTGACTGTGTTTGTCCTCCTTCTTTGCTTTCAATGCATCCACAATCACTTCAGCTGCATATTGCAGTCTTCTTGTAGGCCATCTGCTGTCCATTGTACCAACCAACGAGCTAAAATTTCTGTACTTCATACATTTCTCCTTTATGAGTGGCTTTCTCCGGAGAACAATATTGATAGGAGGCTTTGAAGTGGTGGTGGCAGTCATGCTTTGTTTCTTCCATACACAGGGACAGGATCTGATGGCAAGCATGAAACGAAGAAGATCTTTGAATGTGATCAGCTGGGTTGGACTCAGGTCTTTGTAGTAGTGAATTATCTGCTTTATGCTTTTGCTTAGGCTCGTGTCACTGAAATCTTGAATGATCTTCTCAAGTTCCATAGAGCTCAGAATTTCAATTGCTTTGAAGTATATGGGCTCTGTCACACCAAAGCTTCCATGGCAAAACTTGTATCCCCATCTACCAAACCATGGATGTCCATATGCAATCCCATAAAGAAGGCGAAGATCCATGGACCGCTTCTTTGATACATCCTCAACAGTGATTTTCCTAAAAAAGAAAGGAAATTTCTAAAATTCAGATTCCATTAAGCCACTGCTTAACTACAAAAAAACCTGAATTTCAGTACAAATTGTGATTACCTAGTTCGAAGACTTGCACAAATACGATCCCAAAGATCCATGATTTCCCGGCCACAAAGATACTTGGAACCCCCTTCTCTCCCATTTATGCATAGTAAATGACCAAAACCATTACAGTGAATCAACCCATGCAAGAGATGTGTCTGTAGATCACAAACGCCATCCTCCAATTTCTGACTCCACTCGCTATCAACTGGTATTATCATATGATACTTTCTTTTGGAAACAGAATTGTGACTCCAACCTAAACCACATATTGACAATGAATTAAAATCAAACACAGAAGTATTTTAACCAGGAAACTACAATAGCCATAACTGAAGAACCCCAGATAAGAATAGCAAAAAATCCAATGTAAGGTACCAGAAATTAATCATACAGAAAACCCCAGGTCAGGATTAGCCATTTCAAGCTCCATAGAATCAAATTCAGCAGAATATGAATAGGAATAAAACATCAATCGCAAGATTAAGATCCAAATCTCAAATTAACCTACCAATTAATCAAAAGATACCGACTTTCTCAAGCCACGAATCCAAAAACATAGAAAACCCATCATAGAACACAAACTAAATTTCCAAAATCTAACACAGAAACCACTACATTTCTCAAATCCAAAATCCCGAACCCAAAAGCAACAAAATCCCATTACAAAACTCAATCAAAGAAACTCAATTTCACGAACAAAAACCAAAACCCAATTCAGAAATCACATAAACAATAAAAAAAGCAAAAGATTCAGGCTTTACCGTTGCATCTGCAAAGATCACAAAAGGGTCTAACTGACTCCTTAACATCTTCTTCAATGGTGTAAAGTGGAACAACAAAGTTTTTACTTTCAATAACAAGCAAAGTACACCAAATGGACATGCCCTCTACTTTATAATCTTCAGGTTCTGCACATTGTTGAAGAAAAAGCCGCATGTTATCGCGGAAAGGACCCCTAGGATTAATGGGGCAATCCGGTTCACAAAATGTGTTGAAATCGTAGAGTTTTGGCCATCTTTTCCTTTTCTTGCAATTTTCAAGATTTGGTATTGACATTTTCAATGAAAACCCACTTTGGTCCTCTCTCCCTCTTTCAGCAATGTTTCTGGTTCTTTAAGTTTTCTCTTGCTAAAAGAGTAATCGAGAGAGATACAAGAGGGACTCTCTCAACAGTATGGAGAGTTTGTTAGTTAGTTCCCGCTGGAAATTTTGAAAAAATGTATATTTGGACGATAATGTTCTTGTTGAGGAGAGATCTTACTGTTTGTTTGGGTTCTCTGAGTGTTGGATCAGGGGTATTATGGACACTTTATAGGTTTTGGTTTGTTAGTGATCCGACGGCTGTGATACGGGTAATGAGTTAAGATTTAATCTGGACTGTTGGATTCCGATTTGACGGTTAAGGTAGTTAGAGATGCGGCGGCTGGATGGTGAGAATCTGATGTCGAACATGGTGTCTTGCTTGGTACTCGTATTGTTTTGGAGATGGGGCACAACATGATGGGCCCAAACTTGATATATCAAGAGATTAATTATTTCCTTAAAGAGTTAAATACAATAATTAATTATTGATTAATATCTTTACAAAAAAATTATTTATTTATTTTTGGATTACGACCTCTATTTACTAACATAGAGGAATTTTTAAGAGAAAAAAAAAAGAAAAGGGGATTTTTGAAATGATAACCATTGTAATTCATGTTATGATAATAACTTCATTTTAGAAATAATCATATAATAAAAGGGATTTTTATTTGTACAAATAGTATTGAAAACTTGGAACAAGTTTGAGGAAATTAATGATATTTATCTTTTGAGTTGTTTTGTCATCAATTGCTTTAAGATCTTTGAATGATTTCATGAAAAAATAAAATCACCAGCTTGTTTTGAATGGTTTTGATATAGTACAAGAAAACACCGTCCAACATCAGAAACAAATATTATCGTAATGTGATGGATGATGTTTTTTTAAAAATATTTTTTAATTAAAAATATATTACAATATTTTTTTTATTTTTGATATTAGTATATCAAAAATATCAAAATATATTTACGAATATAACAAATTAATGACACGTTAAAGGCAACACAATACGTATGATTATCTAACTTCATGGATAATGATTACATAATCAGCATTTTGTTGTGGGAGGCAAGCCAAAATTTATTCTAAAATTACAAATACCATTAAGTAATACTCTAAAAGGCGTGGGGAAGGCGTGGGGAAAGCACTGTAGCTTTCCCCTGCCTATACTTATAGTTATATATTATAATTATAATTATAATAATATAACTTATATATTATAATTATACTTATAATAATATAATAATAATATATACTAAAATATAGCTGTCTTTTTTTTTCTTTTTCGTTTTTTATTTTCATTTTGTTTTTTTGATGTTTTTATTTAAATTTTTTTTGCCTTTTTATTTGTGTTGTTTTCTTTTAATAATTTTTTTTAATTTAGTTTGTTAATGTTATTTTTTTATTTAATTATCAGATTTTCATGACATGGATCCCGAGTTTAATGGGTTAACCCAGAATTTGTTTTTTGACTTTTTTTCTTTTTAATTAATTTTTTTCATTTAGTTTAGTTTGTTAATGTTAAATTTCTTTCTATTTAATTATCAGACTTTCATAACACGTATCCCGGGCTTGACGAGTTAACCTGGTTTGACGGTTTAACTCAGTTAACCCGTCAAATTTTTTTTCTATTTAGTTATCAAACTTTCATGACGCGAATCCCAGGTTTGACGGGTTAACCTGGGTTGAAGGGTTAACCTAACCTAGTTAATTCAGATTTTTTTTTTCTTCATTACTTTTTTTCTTCATGTTGACTTTTTTTCTTTTTCATTAATCTATTTAATTATCACACTTTTATGACACGACCTTGCAGCCAGACCCACATCCAAGGCTATTAGGTTTGGTGTTGCAGCAAAACTCACTTAAACTTAGGTCATGCAAGTTTAATGTTATTATTAATATTATAAATATTATTTTTGGGCCAGGCGTTGCAATCAAACCCAAAACTCTTGGATATAGCTTTACAGAAAAACCTAACATTTTTAGATTTTATTTTTATATATATATTTTTTATACAAAAAAATAGACCCGCGGCATCGCGCGGGTCATGTAAGTAACTAGTAAATTTTATATGTGGTGATCATGTAAACACCAAGCTTGGATCGAGACACAGCTTTAAAAAATATAAAGCTATGCAAAGATCATGTGGAAAAGCCAAAAGTGCAAATCATATTATAGGAAATCTCATTCACTTCATAGTAAAATAATCAAAGCAATTAAACAAAGGATAAAGTTTATGACCATACGAAATTGCCAAGAAATTTATGAAGCTAGATTTGAATGTTTGGTATCTGTCTTTTGCCCACGTCAAAAAGGCATTCAAGCTCCTCTCAAGAATGATTTCTTACTCATTTCCTTCTTTAATTAAGCGTTAATTATTTTTTTCACCTGCCAGTCTAAGTAGTCATGAGATGAAGCAGTCAGCATGCAATGATAAAAAGGTAACAAATGGGAGAGCTTGCCACATTTACATCCAATGGAAAATTTGGAAATTCCTATGTTGTGGAGGTCAAGTCGTGTGTTTCTTCACTTGGGTTTCCACCTAGTCAGTTTTTGTAGGCTTGACATTTTTGCAAGAATATATATTGCGTCTCTTTGTGACTTGATATCCACGCATTGTAGGGTGTGTGTGTGTGTATATATACACATAGGAGATGTTTCAATACCTTCACTCTAAAACCCTACATCCTAGCTTCTCCCAAAGTCTTTCTGAGCATTTCGATCAAAAAGTCTTTCTTGCTATTTTGGGCACCAAATTTTGATCAGCAAACAAGAGCTATGGTTATGGATGTCAGGCAAGCCATAGAAACATGTTCTTCTATTCCCCTTTTGGGATGCGTAGTAGGAACTCTTTTTCACCTTTTCAGATCTTATGACTCAACATCAGCAAGTGCAGCAGTGACTCGTGATACTGCCTTGTTGAGAGATGAGGTCAATGATCATCAAGCAGCAGCTAGTAACAGAGCAGCCCAGAAGCATTTCCAGCAAGTTCAACACGTCCGTGGAGCATAGCAGATTTTTGTATCTCTACTGAACCTTGTTGAAGATAGCTTAATAGTATCTACTATTGTGGCATGCCACCCTGGTCAATTGGCCATGTAACCTTGTGATATCCAACTTTATTTTCAACCACTTGTGTGCCGGTTTTTTAATGTTTTCTTATAGCTTAGAGCTAGAAATAACTTGAGGGTAGCAAAGTCAATGCACGATCGAGTTTAATACTAATTAGTCAAGTTGAAAGCTTCATTTCAACTGAATCCGTGTAATAAATTTCTTTGATGTGCTGAGAGTGAAATGTAAAATATGCAGATTGGTTGAACAAGTCGTCGTCTTGTTATTTTAACACCTAGTACTCCACACGAACTTAAACTTGCAGAAGAGCTTTACTGCTTATTTCCTCTATGATTAAGATAATATTTCTGGGTAGATGGGATAAGAGTATTCTTCACTTTGGGCTTTAGCAGCTTTGCACTACAGTAAGAGGTTCTTATTTTATTTTTCTCATGAGTGACCTGTGTTTTACTTGTTAATAGTGTTCTTAACTCTGTCAGCACTGGTAATTGTAATTATGGCACAGAACAACACATTTAGTGATGTTCTTGAAGAGTTTTGGTGCCGACTGCTGTTGAAAGAAGTTTCCAAGGGCTTAAATGTTGCTATTGCCATGTTATATAGTGTAAACCTCAGCGCATAGAATGGAGTCTTTGAAGCATATCTTTGCAGAATCTGAAATTCTAATGAATATGAGAAGCATTTATTTAACTTCTATGAATGTAGGCACGCAGCAGGAACAAAAACTCAGATACAGAGATGATACAAAACTAGGCTACGATACTGCACAACATTCAAGATAAGTAATGTGTTTGATCACTAGTTAGATACAACTTCTGGCCACCATCAATCATGTTTACATCAAGAATTTTACCTGCATCTTCTGACAATATACAAGAACCATCAGGAAACTGTAGCTGCTCTGATGCTGCTTTTACAAGCTCTTCCATGGTGTTTGGGACCCATAACACCACTCCAGGTCTTCTCTGTTCTTCTGCCCATGGATGGAAAGGGAAAATTGTACATTTCTTTGGGAGTACTTTTTCTGCAATTGGCAACAGTAGTTGTCATTAACTTTACTAAGACAAAATATATATCCTGTTCTTAGGCATCTAAATTCAAGCATTAACAATAAGAGATGCCCATCTCTTCTCTGTGATAGGCATCTCAAATGTTTGAGTTGCTAGATCAATCACCAACAATTGCTTCATTCAGCTACATTCGACCAATGTGTCGGACCCGTAAAGAAGACAAGGTTCAAGCAGAACAACCATGTTCTATATCATACATTTTAGACTACCCAATCAAGATATGATCGGAGAAATCATCCCAGTTCAAAATTCAAGTCTGGTCCAGTGCATCTACATAAAATAAGCATGACATCCTTGAGCAGACCGAACCATCATACACAGCCCTCTCCCTTAAATTTGACCACTGTTCTTAAAATTTTCAACTAAATCTTTTCCCCACAGACAGTTCTTTACATTAGCATTATATTAATTATTCTTTTTTATAATTATTTAATAAATCTTTTCTCAACAATCTGTTTGGAATCCATTTTGCCAGCTTTTTGG
>Ga0307515_10011713_pt1 | contig 16597 bp, 14 predicted proteins | sample 17_EM_MG_FD_194513 | JGI IMG/M metagenome (GOLD analysis project Ga0307515, IMG submission 194513) | Populus trichocarpa ectomycorrhiza microbial communities from riparian zone in the Pacific Northwest, United States - 17_EM | ecosystem: Host-associated > Plants > Roots > Unclassified | place... | reverse complement strand
ATCGTCGTGGTCTGCGGCCTGTCGGGCGCGATCCTGTGGAGCCTGTTGACCTGGTTCTGGGGCCTGCCGTCGTCGAGCTCGCACGCGCTGATCGGCGGGATCTCGGGCGCCGGCGTCGCGTACGCCGGGTTCGACGTCCTCGAGTGGGAAAACCTGGGCAAGACCCTCGAGTTCATCCTGCTCGCGCCGCTGATCGGCCTCGTCCTCGGCAGCCTCCTGATGTTCCTGGTGTTCTGGCTGTTCCGCAACTTCCGGCCGCAGCGCGTCGACCGCACGTTCCGGGTCGGCCAGCTGATCTCGGCCGCGGCGTACTCGATCGGCCACGGCGGCAACGACGCGCAGAAGACGATCGGCGTGATCTGGGCGGTGATGATCGCCGGCGGCATGCTCGACGCGAACGTCCACGCGGCGCCATCGTGGGTCGTGATCGCCTCGTACACCGCCATGGCGTTCGGCACCGCGGTCGGCGGCTGGCGGATCGTCAAGACCATGGGCATGGGGCTCACCCACTTGAAGCCGGTCGGCGGGTTCTGCGCCGAGATCGCCGGCGCGATCACGCTGTTCACCGCGACCCTGCTCAAGATCCCGGTGTCGACCACCCACACCATCACAGGGGCGATCATCGGCGTCGGCTCGGTGAACCAGGTCCGCGGCATCCGGTGGGCGGTCGCGACCCGCATCGTGTGGGCGTGGATCTTCACGATCCCGGCGGCGGCGACGGTCGGCGCCCTCGGCGTGGTCGCCGCCCGCGCGCTCGGCGCGTTCTCGGGGTAGTCCGGACAGCCCTGGTCGGCGGGCCTTGGCCCCGAGGACGTCGCCGTGGGATACCTGGCGACGTGAGCGAACGCTGGGACGTGATCGTGATCGGCGGCGGCCACAACGGCCTGGTCGCCGCGGGCCTGCTCGCCCGGCGCGGCCGCCGGGTCTGCGTGCTCGAGCGCCGGCACAAGGTCGGCGGCGCCGCCGTCACCGAGACCCCGTGGGGCCCCGACTTCAAGATGACCGCGCTGTCGTACGTGGTGAGCCTGTTGCCGCGGATGATCCTCGACGAGCTCGAGCTCGCCCGGTTCGGCTACAAGGTCTATCCCCAGTTCCCGTACTTCGCGCCGCGCCGCGATGGCCGCTACCTGATGATGTGCGACGACCCGGCGCGCCGCGCCGCCGAGATCGCGAAGTTCTCGGCGCGCGACGCCGACGAGATCGCGCGCTGGGACGACTGGCTCGGCCGGCTCGGTGCGCTGCTCGGACCGATGCTGACCCAGGTCCCGCCGCGGCTGGGCAGCAAGCGCCCCGGCGATCTGCTCGCCGCGCTGCGCGTGGCGTGGCGGTTCCGCAAGCTCGACCAGGGCGGCGTCGGCGACGTCACCCGCCTGATGACCATGAGCGTCGCCGACCTGCTCGAGGAGCGGTTCGAGTCCGACGCGGTGCGCGGCGTGCTCGCGGTCTCGGGCGTGATCGGGACCTGGGCCGGCCCGCGCTCGCCGGGAACCGCCTACGTCATGGCGCACCACAAGATGGGCGACATCGGCGATGGAGTGGGGGATGGCCCGGGCGGCGGAGCGACCGGTGCGTGGGGCTTCCCCGCCGGCGGCATGGGCGGCGTGACCGGCGCGTTGCGCTCCGCCGCCGAGGCGCTGGGCGCGTCGATCCGCACCGAGGCCGAGGTCGTCAAGATCAAGGTAAGCGCGGGCCGCGCGACCGGGGTGGTGCTGGCCGGGGGCGACGAGCTCGACGCCGACGCGATCATCGCCACCACCCACCCCAAGATCACGTTCCTGCGCCACCTCGAGCGCAGCGAGCTGCCCGGCGACTTCGTCGCGGCGATCGAGCGCTGGAAGTCGCGCAGCGGCACCGTCAAGCTCAACCTCGCGCTCGACCGGCTGCCCGACTTCACCTGCAAGCCCGGCTACGATCCCGAGGTCCACGGCGGCACGATCGTGCTCGCCGAGTCGCTCGACGACCTCGAGCACGCGTTCCAGGACGCGGTCGGCGGCGCTCCCGCCCGGCTGCCGTTCGCCGACATCTGCATCCCCAGCGTGTTCGACCCCACGCTCGCCCCGCCCGGCAAGCACGTGATGTCGATGTTCACCCAGTGGGTACCGCATGGCTTCGCCGCCGCGCCTCACACCGCCGAGCTCGAGGCCTACGCCGACCGGCTGATCGCCCGGCTCGAGCAGCTCGCCCCCGGCTTCACCTCGTCGATCCTGCACCGCCAGATCATCGGCCCGCACGAGATGGAGACCACCTACAGCCTGCTCGGCGGCAACATCTTCCACGGCGAGCTGTCGGCCAGCCAGCTGTTCCACATGCGGCCGGCCCCCGGCTACGCCGATTTCACCACCCCGATCCGCGGCCTCTACCAGGCATCGTCGGCCACCCACGGCGGCGGCGGCGTGACCGGCATCCCCGCGCTCCAGGCCGTCCGCCGGCTGCTGAAGGATTCGTAGCCCGCGCTGGTCGACGTCCAACATCGAGTGCGATCTCGAGCTCGCCGAGGAGCACGGTCACCGACCGTGAAGCTCTGGGTCCCAGCCGAATGCGCGGATCATGGTCTGGCGATCGAGATTTCGGGACGCGAGCCGGAGCTCGACCTCGCGTGCTGTCGCACCGGGATAGCGCTGCCGGAGCTGGGCCCGCACCAGCTCATTGATCATCTTGCCGATACCGAAAATCTTGTGGAGCTTCTGCGCGGGTGTAGCTCGCCGCCAGAGCTGGAACATCAGCTCGTCAGCCTCTGGCGAGGTGTCCGAGGCGCCTTTCGCGGTACCGTCCATGACCAGTTTTTCGGGGTTACACCGCAATCTACTTGGTCCGCAGTGCGATGTCACCCCCCGGATCTAGGGTAGCCATCGTGGCGAAGCTCTACTTCCGGTACGGCACGATGGACTCGGCGAAGTCGATGAACCTGCTCGCGGTGGCGCATAATTACCGCAAGCAGGGCAAGCGGGTGCTGCTGGTCAAGCCGCGGATCGATAGCCGGTTCGGCAGCGACAAGATCTCGTCGCGCAGCGGGCTCGAGGCCACCGCCGACGTCCTGATCGACCACGACACCGTGCTCGATCCGCGGGACTTCGCCCAGCTCGACTGCGTGCTGGTCGACGAGGCGCAGTTCCTGCCGCCGGCGGTGATCGAGGACCTGCGGCGAATCACCGTCGACCCGGGCGTCCCCGTGATCTGCTACGGCCTGCGCACCGACTTCCGGACCCAGCTGTTTCCGGGCGCGCAGCGGCTGATGGAGCTCGCCGACCGGATCGAGGAGGTCAAGGTCACCTGCCAGTACTGCTCCCGCAAGGCGATCTGCAACCTGCGGTTCGTCAACGGCACGCCCACGGTCCGCGGCCCGCAGATCCAGCTCGGCGCCGACGAGCAGTACGCGCCGGTGTGCTGGAACCACTACGACGAGGCGACCCGTCCGCTGGCGCTGGCCAACGACGCGAGCGGCGCGGTGCTCCGGCCGAGCTGACGGGATCAGAACGAGATCAGTTGAGGTCGGCGCGGCGGGTTCGCCAGTCGCGGAACAGCCCCGCGAACCGCGGATCGCTCTGGAGTGGCGACAGGTCGTTGTCGGTCTCCATCTTCTCGGCGTGCTCGTACTCGTGCTCGATCGCGCGGGCGACCTGCTCGAGGGCGCGATCGATCTGGCCGACCGCCGCGTAGGCGCACGCCGCCGAGTGATAGATGTACGGGTTCTCGGGGCCGTAGGGCTGGCCGCCGTCGGCGAGCTCGACGGCGAGCGGATAGTCGCCGAGCGCGTGGGCGTGGATACACGCGTTGTTCCACGCCATGACCAGCGCGGTCCGGGCCTCGCCAGCCTCGCGCGCCGGCGCGGGCAGCGCCAGCACCTTGCGCAGGATCGCCAGCGCCTGCGGGCGCTCGACCGAGAAGCTGGTGTTGTAGAGGTAAGGGACCAGGCCGCCGTCGTGGGGCAACCGGTCGAGCAGCGCGCCGAGGTAGGCCGGCGCGTGGCGCGCGACGCTGCCGACCAGATCGCACAGCTCCTCGAGATCGGTCCCGGCCAGCGTGACCTCGTCGAGCAGCTCGAGCGCGGCGTCGAGCTCGCCCGGTGCGTGCTCGGCGATCTCGCCGACCACCAGCAGCCGGACGTCGCGGTTGGGCGCGCCGCGCGCCAGGCCGATCGCCTCGCCGAGCCGGCGCTGGCGCACCAGCACGATCGCGAGGTAGCCGCTGGCGTCCGACCGCGGATCGAACGCCAGGGCGCGACGCAGCAACCGCTCGGCGATCACCGCGGTGGCCGCGTCGTCCGGATCGTGGCCGAGCGCGACCTCGATCAGCATGCCGGCGAGCTCGCGACGGCTCCAGATGCTCTGGCCGACCGCCCACGCCAGCGCCGCCTCCTCGCCGTGGCGGCGGAACCGATCGGCGAGCGGGTTGCCGGCGAGGATGAACGGCTCGTCGCTGGCGGACGCCGAGGTGCCGACCGGCGTACTGGCCACCGCGCCGGGCCCCGGCCCGCTCGAGCCGAGCGCGCGCGACTTGACCGCGTCGTCGACGCCGTCGAACCGCGACCAGGTCACCGGCAGGACGTCGTTGATCCGGGCGACGATCCAGAGCAGGAAGTGGACCTGGTCGGACGCGGTGGCCGGCACCGCGAAGCGCTCGACCCACATCAGCGCCGAGCGGTGCGGGCGGTCGTGGACCACGTCGGCGCGCTGGAACGGCTCGAACTCGTCCACCCGCTCGTCCTGGTAGACCGACAGCCACAGCGCGAAGAACGCGTTGATCACCGACTCCTCGCCGGACAGCGCCGTGCCCGACAGCTTGATCGCGATCCCGAAGCTCTCCCAGTCGTAGTCGTCGATGATCTCGGGGTAGCGCTCGATCGGAAACCCGACGCTGTGCTCGAACGGCGGCGGCCCGTTGCGCCACCGGCTCTCGAGCGCGACGCCGTCGCCGGACTCGATCGCATCGTCGTCGGCCTCGGCCTCGTCCTCGTCGCGATCGTCCTCGGCCGCGACGCCGGCCGCCGTGCCCGGCACGTCGCCCGCCGGGGCGTCGGGCGCGCTGTACAGCACCTCGGCCTCGTTCTCGAAGATCGCGTCGACGACCTCGGCCGGCACCGCCGCCGCCTCGTCCACCACGACCGGCGAGCGCGCCTCGGCCGCCGCGAGCTCGAGCCACGCCACGCCGTCGATCCCGGTCTCGACCTTGACGCACCAGATCGCGTCGATCCCGTGGGCCGCGCCGACCTCGTCGAACGCCGCCCGCTGGCGCTCGACCTCGCCCGCAGCCGGTGGCAGCCACGGCGCCGCGAGCCACTGTCGCTCGCGGTCGTCGTCGTCGGCGCCTGCCTCGCTCGGCTCGGTGACCCCGGCGGCTCCGAGCGCGTCCCACAGCGCGTGCTGCGCAGCGATGTCGAGCGGCCGGGTGCTCCGCGCGATCACGATGCCGCGCGCGAGGTCGCTTCGCCGCGGCTCGAGGCCGACGATCTCCACTGCGTCCAGCCTACCTCACATCGCGACTTCGGATGGCGTCAGCACTCGATGATGTTCACCGCGAGACCGCCGCGCGCGGTCTCCTTGTACTTGCTGCTCATGTCCGCGCCGGTCCGCCACATCGTCCTGATGACCTTGTCGAGCGAGACCTTGTGCGTGCCGTCGCCCTGCAGCGCGAGCCGCGCTGCGTTGATCGCCTTCACCGCGCCCATCGCGTTGCGCTCGATGCACGGCACCTGGACCAGCCCGCCGATCGGATCGCAGGTCAACCCGAGGTTGTGCTCCATGCCGATCTCGGCGGCGTTCTCGACCTGCGCGGGCGTGCCGCCCATCACCTCGGCCAGCGCGCCCGCCGCCATCGAGCACGCGACCCCGACCTCGCCCTGGCAGCCGACCTCGGCGCCGCTGATCGAGGCGTTCTTCTTGTACAAGGCGCCGATCGCCGCCGCGGTGAGCAGGAACCGGAGCGTGCCCTCGTCGTCGGCGTTGGGCAGGAACCGCCGGTAGTACATCGCCACGGCCGGGATGATGCCCGCGGCGCCGTTGGTCGGGGCGGTGACCACCCGTCCACCCGCGGCGTTCTCCTCGTTGACCGCGAGCGCGAACAGGTTGACCCAGTCCATGATCATCAGCGGATCGCTCGACCCGGCCGGATCGCTCTTGAGCTTTCGGTGCAGCGCGGCCGCGCGGCGGCGGACCTTGAGCCCACCGGGCAGGATGCCCTCGCGCTCGCAGCCGCGCTTGACGCAGGCCTCCATCGCCGCCCAGATCGCGACCACGCCGCGCCGGACCTCGGCCTCGGGCCGGACCGCGGTCTCGTTGTCGAGCATCAGGCCCGAGATGCTCTTGCCGTGCTCGACGGTGTGCTTGAGCAGCTCGTCGGCCGAGTTGAACGGGTAGGGCACCGCCGCGCGATCGGCCGGGGCGATGCCGTCGGCCGCCACGCCGGCGTGATCGACCACGAAGCCACCGCCGACCGAGTAGTAGATCCGCTCGACGATCGGGGCCCCGGCGGCGTCGAGCGCGGTGAACCGCATGCCGTTGGAGTGGAGCGGCAGCTTCTCGCGGCGGTGGAACACCAGCTGGGTCTCCGGATCGAGCCCGACCGGGTGCTTGCCCAGGAGCGTCACGCGCTTGTCGGCGACCGCGCGCGCCACCCGCGGCGCCACGCTGTCGATGTCGACCGTGGCCGGCTCGTCGCCCTCGAGCCCGAGCACGATCGCCCGGTCGCTGCCGTGGCCCTTGCCCGTGAACCCGAGGCTGCCGAACAGCTCGATCTTGACGCTCGCGGTCCGGGTCAGCTGGCCGTCGGCGTCGAGCTGCTCGGCGAACCGCCGCGCCGCGCGCATCGGTCCGACGGTGTGCGAGCTCGACGGCCCGATCCCGATCTTGAAGATATCGAACACGGAGATGTGCACGTTTCCCCGAGTCTACCCCCTTCAGAACAGGATGCGGGTCTTGATGCTGGTCGGCAGCGCCGCGATGCCGCGCTTGACGTCCTGCGACACGTCCTGATCGAGGTCCATGACCAGATAGCCGATGTCGGCGTCGGTCGACAGCACCTGGGCCCGGATGTTGGCGTTGTGATCCGAGACGATCCGGTTGATGTCGCGCAGCACGCCCGGGACGTTGCGGTGGACGTTGAGGATCCGGTGGGCCTCGCGGTCGAGCGGTAGCTCGATCTGCGGGAAGTTGACCGCGCTGGTGGTCGCGCCGGAGTTGACGTACTTGATCAGCGCAGCCGAGACCTCGCGGCCGATCGCCTCCTGGGCCTCCTCGGTCGAGCCGCCGATGTGCGGCGTCAGGATCACGTTGGGCAGGTTGCGCAGCGGCGACGCGAACCCGTCGCTGTTGGACGCGGGCTCCTCGGGAAACACGTCGACCGCGGCGCCGCCGATGTGGCCGCGGCGGATCGCGTCGGCCAGCGCGTCGATCTCCACCACGCTGCCGCGGCTGGCGTTGAGCAGGCACGCGCCGGGCCGCATCCGCGCCAGCTGCTCGGCCCCGATCATGTTCCGGGTCTGCGCGGTCTCGGGCACGTGCAGCGTGACGAAGTCGGCGACCTCGAGCACGTCCTCGAGCCGCGCCAGCGCGCGGTTGTTGCCCATCGGCAGCTTGGCGGCGATGTCGAAGAACACGACCCGCAGCCCGAACGACTCGGCGAGCACGCCGACCTGGCTGCCGATGTGGCCGTAGCCGACGATGCCGATCGTCCGGCCGCGGACCTCGTGGCTGCCGACCGCGACCTTGCGCCAGCGGCCCTCGTGGACCTCGCGCGAGCGGTCGCCCACGTGGCGCGACAGGATCACGACCTCGGCGAGGATCAGCTCGGCGACCGAGCGGGTGTTCGAGAACGGCGCGTTGAACGCCGGCACGCCGCGGCGGGTGGCGTCGCGCAGCGCGATCTGGTTGGTGCCGATGCAGAACGCGCCGACCGCCAGCATCCGGCGCGACTCGTCGAGCACGGCCGGCGTCACCTGGGTCTTGCTGCGGATCCCCAGGACGTGGACGTCGCGCACCGCCTGGATCAGCTCGGCCTCGGGCAGCGCGCCTCGCGCGGTCTCGACCTGGAAGCCCTCGGCGCGCAGCGCCTCGGCGGCCACGGGGTGGACGTTCTCGAGCAGGAGGATCTTGATCTCGGTCTTGGGAAACGAAGTTACCGGGGCCACGGCTGCGTCATACCTCGCGGCGGCGCCGCCGCACAGTCACAGGCACGGTTCCACGCCACGGATCACAGGCGATCTCGGGCGATCACGGATCGCTCACAGATCCGAGGCGTCCCGCGAGGCGAACGTGTCGCAGGCATCGAACCGGCCGGAGTCGAAGCCGCGGCGGAACCAGCGCACGCGCTGCGCCGAGCTGCCGTGGGTGAAGGTCTCGGGGTTGACCTCGCGGCCGGCCTGGTGCTGCAGCCGATCGTCGCCGATCGCGGTCGCCGCGGTGAGCGCCTCCTCGAGGTCGCCGGCCTCGAGCAGCCGCTTGCCGCGGGCGTCGTGGCCCCACACGCCGGCGAAGCAGTCGGCCTGGAGCTCGATGCGCACCGACGTGTCGTTGCGGCCGTGGCCGCGGCGCTGCGCCTGCGCCCGGCGCTCGACGCCGAGCAGCTTCTGCAGGTGGTGGCCGATCTCGTGCGCCAGCACGTAGGCCTGCGCGAAGTCGCCGGGCGCGCCGAACCGCTGCCGGAGCTCGCGATAGAACGACAGGTCGATGTACGCGTGCTCGTCGGCGGGGCAGTAGAACGGGCCGATCGCCCGCGACGACCGGCCGCAGCCGGTGTCGACCGCGTCGGTGAACAGCACCAGCTTGGCGCGGCGGTACGGCTTGCCGGCGGCCGTGAACTTGGCTTCGAACGTGTCCTGGATGTCCTTCATCACGAACTTGACGAAGTCGACCAGCGGCTTGTCCGGGTCCGGCCCGCGCGGCGGCTGCTGCTGATCCGTACGCCTCGCCGGCGCGGTCGGCGAATCGCCGCGCCCGAGCAGCCCGCTGACGTCGACCCCGAACAGCCGCGCGACCACGACCACCACGACCACCGTCGCCAGCCCACCCCCGGTCAGGTGTGCGGCCCCGACACGGCCGCCGCCACCGCGCTGGTCAATGACGTCATCGTTCTCGGTCCCGGGAGTCCACTTCACACCACCAGGGTACTACAGTGGCGCCATGTCGCCGCGTGCCAGGACTGCAACGCCCAAGGACGCCAAGCCCGCCCCGCGCAAGCGCAAGAAGAAGGCAGAAGCCGGATCGGTCGGCCTCGCGCCGGCCGAGGTCGCAGCGAACGCGCCGCCTGCCGAGGTCACTCGCTTGCAGGCGCGGATCGAGGACGCCGGCGGCGCCGTGCTCACGACCTACCGCGAGCCGTTCGGCGGCTTCTGGGTCGCGCTCGCCGCGCTGCCGCTCGACAAGGTCAAGCCCACGCCGTACCAGCGCGAGCTGTCCAAGACCCACGCCGAGCGGCTCGCCACCGTGATCCCCAAGGTCGGCCGGTTCCTCGATCCGGTGATCGCGGTCGCCGATCCGGACGGCGATGGCTTCATCACGCCCAACGGCATGCACCGGCTCGCCGCGCTCGGCTCGCTCGGCGCCAGGACCGTGATCGCGCTGGTCATGCCCGAGCCCGAGATCGCGTTCCGCATCCTCGCGCTCAACACCGAGAAGGCCCACAACCTCAAGGACAAGGCGCTCGAGGTGATCCGCATGGCGCGCGCGATCGCCGGCGACCCGAAGAAGGCCGGCACCAGCGAGGCCGACGTCGCGTTCGAGCTCGAGCAGGCCGCGCTGGTCACGCTCGGCGTGTGCTACGAGAAGAACGCGCGGTTCTCGGGCGGCGCCTACAACTCGGTCGTGACCCGCACCGAGGCGTTCTCCAGCGAGCCGATGAAGAAGAGCCTGCCGCTGCGCGAGGCCCACGCCGAGCGGCTGCTCGAGCTCGACGAGGCCGTGACCGCCGCGGTCGCGCGGCTCAAGGAGGCCGGGTTCACCAGCGGCTACCTGAAGCCGATCGTCGTGGCCCGGATCAACCCGCTGCGGTTCATCAAGGCCGGCAAGGACGATGCTCGCCCCGACTTCGACAGGACGATCGACCGGATGCTCGACGGCGCGAAGAAGTTCGATCCGGCCAAGGTCCGCGCCCAGGACGTGGCGATCGCCGCGGCGGTGGGCGGCGGCGAGGACTGATTGATTGATTGATAGGGGCTGGTGGATCAGAAGTAGTAGTGGATACCGGCCTCGCCGCTGATGTTGCCGGTGACGTTGACCTCCGAGGCGTCGACCGTGCCGATCTCGATGCCGCCGGTGAACGACAGCGCGACGTTCGAGGCCAGGAACGCGCGGATCTGGAAGCTCGGCTCGATGAACAGGTTGGTGAGCCGGTTCGAGCCGGCGTTGCCGGGGTTGGCGTAGATGCTCTGGATGCCGAGGCCGCCGCCGATGCTGAAGTCCGACATCGCGGTCGACGCGATGTGGAAGAAGAACCGGCCGCCGATATCGACCGTGGTGTTGTTGACGCCGGCCGGGTCGAAGAACCCGAGGAAGCCGCCGACGTGGAACTTGCCGGTATCGTAGTTGGCCGACAGGCCCCCGATCCCGCTGAGCTGGAACTCGGCGCCGACGCCGAATGATCCGGGCTGGCCGCCGGCGTTCGCGGTTCCCGCAGTCGCAAACACGATCATCGCTGCAAGTAGGATCTTCGTCATGCGCGCGAGCTTACGCGGCGAGCCGCGCGGCGCAAGTTAGCGTGGTTCAGGTGGTAAGGTGAAGTGTGCTCTCGCCCGAGCTCGAGCTCAGCGATCTCGACGCGCGCCACTGGAACAACTGGTGGCGCTTGCTCGTGCCGCCGCGCGTGCTCGCCCCCGCGCGCTGGGCGCTCGCCGTGCTCGACCACGGCGCGCTGATCCAGCTGATCGTTCGCGGCGAGGGCGCGCGCGAGCTCGTACCGCTGCCCGCCGAGCTCGGCCCCCGCGGGCTCGCGCAGTACGCCCGGACGCTCGGCGTCACCGCGGTGATCGTCATCGAGCGCCGGCTGATCGCCGAGCTGTCGGCCGAGATCGAGGCCCAGCTCGCGCTCGATCAGGACTACGTCGCGCAGGGGCTGATCGTGCTGCGCGCGCTCAAGCGCCACGCCGGCCACGGCGTGTGGACCGAGCCTCCGGTGCTCGACCTGCTGCCGGCGCCGAGCTACGAGGCCGTGCAGCGCACGTTCGACCTCCTGGTCCCGGACCGCGCCGCGCTGATCGCCTACGTGATCGACGACGACCGCCGCGCGGTCCACGCCTCGGTCATCGCGGTCAAGGCCGGCGGCGACATCGTGCGCGCCGCCACCCACCGCGCGATCGCCGACCTGGTCCCCGAGGCCGAGCTCGCGCGCGACTGGGAGAAGGCCAGTCGCCGGGTGCTCGACGCGGTCGAGGATCGGTTCGCCCGGCCCAGCGTCGCGCTGTTCGCCGAGCGCGCCACGGTGCTCCGCATCCTCACCGGCCCGACCGATCAGCTCGCGCGCGAGCTCAACGCCAGGCGCGTCGTGATCGATCCCGCCCCGACCTGGCTGCTCGGCCTCCTCGGCGGGGCCGCGGTCGCCGCGATGGCGGGCCGGGCCGCGTCCGCGATCGCCGGCATGCTGCCCCAGGCCACGCGCGAGCGCGCCTCCGCCCTGGCGTCTCGCGCCCGCGAGGCGATCAAGGACAGCGGCGCCCACCCGTTCGCGCTGCTCGGCTTCGATCCGCTCGAGCTCTGGTCGCGCCTCAAGCACTATTACCAGCCGTGACCTCCTACCCGGGCATCGCCAGGATCGCCGCCACGTCCGACAGCTCGTAGGCGTCGCCGCACGAGGCGCAGGCCACGCGCGCGCCGATCGGCAGGGTCTCGCCGCAGCGGCACGCCCAGCCGGCCCGCCGCGCCGGCGCGCCGAGCATCAGGCCGTGCGCCGGCACGTCGCGGGTGACCACCGCGCCGGCGCCGATCATCGCGTACGCGCCGATCGCGACGCCGCAGACGATCGTCGCGTTGGCGCCGATCGTCGCGCCGCGACCGACGACGGTGCGGTCGTAGGCGTGCTTGCGCGGCACGTGCGCGCGCGGGTGCGCGACGTTGGTGAACACGCACGACGGCCCGAGGAACACATCGTCCTCGAGCGTCACGCCGTCGTAGATCGAGACCTGGTTCTGGATCCGGCAGCCGCGGCCGATCGCGACCGCGCCGACGTAGCAGCCCTGGCCGATCGACGTGCCGTCGCCGATCACCGCGCCGGCGCGGACATGCACCCAGCGCCAGATCCGGACGCGGTCGCCGAGCCGGGCGCCGTCCTCGACGATCGCGGTTGCGTGAACGGCGGCAGGCATCCCCGCCGGCAACCTGGCATGCGCGGTGGGAGCGATCAAGCCGCACCACGCGTCAGACGGCTCGGCTACGCTGTGTAGCTCGATGCCCAAGCGCCCGCCGCGCGTCGTCCGCGAGCTGCCGGTCCCGCACGATCTACGCGACGCGGGCCCGACCTGCGCGCTGGACCTCGCGGCCTCGGGATCGCCGGTCCGCGGCGAGCTGTGGCACGCCGACGTGATGGAGCTGCTCGGCAAGCTCGGCGACGGCTCGGTCGACCTGGTGATCGCCGATCCGCCGTACGCGATCGCCAAGGCGGAGTGGGACGAGTTCGAGTCGCTCGAGGCCTACGTCGCGTGGTGCGATGTCTGGCTCGCCGAGGTCGCGCGGGTGCTCGCGCCGCACGGCTCGGCCTACGTCTGCGGGTTCTCGGAGATCCTCGCCGACGTCAAGGCGCGGAGCGCGCGGCGGTTCGCGGGCTGCCGCTGGCTGATCTGGTACTACCGCAACAAGGCGAACCTGGGCCGCGACTGGGGCCGGTCGCACGAGTCGATCCTCCACCTGCGCAAGGCCTGTGCGCGGGTCGACGTCGACGCGATCCGGATCCCGTACAACGGCCACACCACGAGGTACCCCGCGCGGGTCCAGGCGGTGTCATCGCAGTACGGCGGCGAGCGGGCCCGGCGCGACCGCTGGGAGCCCAACCCGCTGGGCGCCAAGCCGCGCGACGTGATCGAGCTGCCGGTGATCTGCAACGGCATGGCCGAGAAGACGCCGCACGCGACCCAGAAGCCCGAGGCGCTGATCGAGAAGCTGATCCTGGCGTCGAGCGCGCCCGGCCAGCTCGTGGTCGATCCGTTCGTCGGCTCGGGCACCACCGCGGTGGTCGCGGCGCGGCTGGGCCGGGCGTGGATCGCCGGCGATGGCGACCCGCGCTTCGTCGGCCTGACCCGCGAGCGGCTCGCCGAGCGGCCGGCGTCGCGACGGGCGTCGAGCGCGCGACGCACCGCCATGTTGCGCGGCGCCGCGCAGCGCAAGGCCTGACTGTGGTCGCATCGAGCGGGAGCTATCGGAGCTCGAGCGCGCGGCGCGACGCGCGGTCGCCAGTCGTGAATGATCCGACCGGCTCCGCCGGTCCATCGGGGGCGGGAAAGCCCCCTCTCGATCGACCTATTACAGCTTCGGTGTCAGACCCATCTCCTTGAGGAGGTGGTCGCCGCCGTCGAGCACGTCGAGGGTCCAGATCATGTAGCGGGCATCGACCGAGATCGTGCGCGTCGTCGCCGGGTTGAACACGACATCGGACGCCACGCCCTCGATGTTGCCATCGAACGCGAGGCCGACCAGCTCGCCCTTGCCGTTGAGCGTCGGCGAGCCCGAGTTGCCGCCGGTGATGTCGAGGTCGGACAGGAAGTCGACCGCCAGCTCGCCGCCGAGCGACGGATCGGCGTAGGGGCCGTAGTTCTTGGCCTTGATCGCCGCCAGCAGCTTCTTGGGCGAGTTGAACGGCTCCTTGCCGGTGTCCTTGGCCAGGATCTGCGTCGCGGTGGTGACCGGCCAGTCCGCCGGGTCCTTCGACTCGGGCTTGAACGCCTTGATCGTGCCGTAGGTGATGCGCAGCGAGCCGTTGGCGTCGGGCGACAGCTGACCGCCGAGCACCTGCTTCATCGCGTCGACGTAGGCCGGCGTGACCAGCAGCGCGTCGCCCTGGCGAGCGTCGGTCTTCTTCTCCTCGGCCTTGACCGTCGGCCAGATCCGCTGCGCCGCCTTGAGGAACGGATCCTTGGACTGCTTGAGCTGGGCGAGCGTTCCGGTCTGGAGCAGCGCGACGCGGAGCTTCTCGTCCTCGATCTGCTGCGCGCCGTACCAGCCGTCGAGCGCCTTGTCGATCAGCGCCTCGTCGATCTTGCTGCCCTTCTTGACGTCGAGCAGCAGCGCGAGCCACGCCCGGTCGGCCTCGGGCAGCTGCAGCGCGCGGACCAGGCCGAGCCGGAACAGCGCGCGGTCGAGCGTGCGGTCGTAGCTCCGGCCGAACTGCTTCTGGCCGCCGAGCGCCTGGTTGAGGTCGCGGTCCTGGAACCCGGGCTTTCTGTCCTCGTTCTTCTTGGCGCGCTCCTCGGCCCAGCGGGTCAGGTAGAGCGCGGTGCTCAGCAGCCGCGAGCCATCGAACGCGATCCGGCGGTCGAAGTCGACCCGCGCGGTGCGGCGCTGCTCCGCGCCGAGCTGCTCGAGCCGGTCGATCGCCTCCTTGGAGGCCTCGTGGCCGGGCTGCGCCGCCCAGTCCTTGATCTTCTTGTCGAGCGCGTCCTTCTGGGCGAGCAGGTCGCCCTTGGTCAGCCCGGCCAGCACGCCGCGGTCCTTCTCGAGGAAGTTCTGGACGCCCTGCTTCAGCACCGTGGCCTTGGTGCCGGTCTCGCCGTCGTCGGTCAGGTGGGCCTCCACGACCTTGTAGCGCTCGCCCGCGAACGCGATCCGGTAGGGCAGCGTCCACTCGACCTCGTGGTGGATGTCGGCCGCGGTCCGGGTCCGGCTGGTCGAGCCGGGATAGCCGGTCACCATCACGAAGTCGCCCGGCTTGACCCCGGCGGTCGTGACATGGAGGTAGGCCTTGGGCTGGAACGGCACGTTGTCGGGCGAGTAATCGGCGGACTTGCCGTCCTTGCCGACGTACGCGCGATAGAACGACCAGTCGCCGGTGTGCCGCGGCCAGCGCCAGTTGTCGACCTCACCGCCGTAGTCGCCGACCGAGCGCGCCGGCGCGTAGACCAGACGGACGTCGCGGATCTCGAGGTTCTCGGTCTGGATGTACATCCCGCTGCCGAAGTAGCCGCGCACCGAGCAGCGCATGTTCGGCCGATCCTTCTCGCACGCCGCGAGCAGGGTCTTGAGCCGCTTCTCGGACTCGTCCTTGCGCGCGATCGGATCCTTGATCTTGTCGAGCCCGTCGCGCATGTCCTTGGTGACGTCCTTGAACGCGGTGGCGACGAACACGCGCTGCGCCGGCCCGGCCGGCTTCTCGTCGGCGCGGGTCTTCGCCATGTAGCCGTCCTCGACCAGGTTCTGGCCCGCCTTCTTGTCGGTGTTGAGCTGCAGCGCGCCCTGCACGCAGTGGTGATTGGTGACGATCAGCCCGTCGGGCGACACGAACGACGCGGTGCAGCCGCCGAGCGACACCACGGCGTTGAGCGGCGCGGACAGCGGATCGGACAGCGTCTTGGCGTCGATCGGCACGCCCATGTTACGGAAATTCTCGACGTGGAACGCCAGCGTCATCTGCTGGGGCAGCCACATCCCGCCGGGGTTGGTGTACTGCAGCCGGAACCCCAGCGCCGGATCGGCCGGCGACGCCGGCGTCTCGCTGGCAGGCGTCGCCCCGGGCTTGGGGTCTTGCGCCGCCGCGGTAGGTTGTCCGGCGCTCGGACTCTTGGCGCCGCCGCAGGCCGCCAGGACGAGCCCGCACAGAATTGCCGTTTGCTTCATGTCGATTCCATACCAAGAATCGCTTCCGGAACGAATATTCCTCAGGCTGGAAGCTGGTAACAGCCCGCGCGGCTGGCTGCGACGCTGGTGGGACCGCTCGCCATCGAACTTGTCTCCCCCGGTAGACACGAGTGTGTCTCTCGGGGCTCCCGATCGTGTTATCTCGCGATCTTGGCGATGGTACAGGCGCTGCAACAACGGTCCTCCATGCGGATCTCGTCCCTGTCCCCCTTCCTCGTGGTCGCTGCGCTCGCCGCTCCCGCACGGGCGGACCGTCAGGAGCCCAGGCCCGCCCGGCCGACCCAGAAGGTCGCCGCCCTCGCGCCTCGCGCCGAGCGGGACGCCGGATCGCTGACCACCGGCGAGCTCGGCATCACCGGCTCGCCGGGCGCGACGCGCGACGCTCGCCCCGCGCCGTTCCTGGCGGCCGCCGAGATCACCGCCGAGGTCCGGCCCTACGCGCCCGAGATCGAGCGCTGCTACCTCGACCACCTCGACGACGTTCGCCGCGCCGGCCGGCTCGATCTGACGTTCGTGATCGGCCGCGATGGCTCGGTGGTGTCACTCGCGGCCGCCGCGCCCGGCCTCCCGACCCGGACCGCCCGCCGGGTCGAGTCCTGCATCCGCGACGCGGTCACCGCGCTGCACTTCCCGGTGCGCCGCAACGACACCACCGCGATCGTGCCGTACTACTTCCAGCACACCGACACGCCCGGCGGCGGCCCGCAGCTCAGCTGCTGGAACCCCAACGGCTGCCGCGATCGATAAGGCATCTCCTCGTCACTCGTCACTCGTCGAGCGCGAGCTGCGCGAAGAAGCTCTGGACCTCGTTGATCGATAAGGGACCTTCCCGT
>Ga0307515_10011712_pt1 | contig 16598 bp, 17 predicted proteins | sample 17_EM_MG_FD_194513 | JGI IMG/M metagenome (GOLD analysis project Ga0307515, IMG submission 194513) | Populus trichocarpa ectomycorrhiza microbial communities from riparian zone in the Pacific Northwest, United States - 17_EM | ecosystem: Host-associated > Plants > Roots > Unclassified | place... | reverse complement strand
GACGCGACGCGCGGCGGGGTGAATGCGCCGGCTTTGCCGGCGCAGAGGGGACGGGAAGGTCCCTTCTCGATCAACCGCCGCCTTGAAACGCTTTGCCATCGCGGCTCAGGATATGCCATGCCTCGTGGCGATGGGAAATGACACGACACGCGCCTCGGGCCTCGACGCCGCGCTCGAGGCGGTTCGCCGCCGCGGCGACGAGATGCTGGCGCTGACCCGGCGCTGGGTCGAGGTCAACAGCTACACCGCGAACGTCGCGGGGGTGAACGCGGTGGGCGCGATGCTGCGCGAGGCGTACGCGCTGCCGGGCCTGGCGTGCACCGTGATCCCCGGCGGCGCGGACCACGGCGATCACCTGGTGTGGCGGACGCCGGCCGCCGCGCACGCGCCGCCGATCGTGCTGATCGGCCACCACGACACGGTGTTCCCGCCCGGGCACTTCGAGGGCTGGCGCGAGGACGGGGGCCGGGCGATCGGCCCGGGCGCGCTGGACATGAAGGGCGGGCTGTCGGTGATCCGCGGCGCGCTGGCGGCGCTCCACGACGTCGGGGCGCTGGCCGCGCTGCCGCTCGCGGTGGTGTGCGTGGCCGACGAGGAGGTCGGGTCGCCGAGCTCGACGCCGCACCTCGAGGCGGTGGCGCGCGGCGCGGCGTGCGCGCTGGTGTTCGAGTCCGGCCGCGCCGGCGACGCGATCATCACGCGGCGCAAGGGCGTGGGCGCGATGACGATCGTCGCGCACGGCGTGGCGGCGCACGCGGGCAACAACCACAAGGACGGCGCCAACGCGATCTGGGCGGTGGCGAAGTTCGTCGACGCCGCCCAGCGGCTCACCGACTACACCCGGGGCTGCACGGTCAACGTCGGCCAGATCACCGGCGGCACGTCGAAGAACACCGTCCCCGAGCGCGCCGAGTGCAGGCTCGATCTGCGCTACGAGACGGTGGCCGACGCCGAGGCGCTGATCGGCGCGCTCCGCGCGGCGGCCGAGGCCGCGGCGGCCGCCGTGCCCGGCGTCCGGGTGGAGATCTCGGGCGGCGCGAACCGGCTGCCGCTCGAGCGCACGGCGGCGTCGGCGGCGCTGCGCGACGAGTACGCGGCGTGTGCGCGCGCCGAGGGACTGGGCCACGGCGAGGCCGCGCTGCTGGGCGGGGGATCGGACGCCAACACGGTGGCGCCGCTCGGGATCCCGGCGATCGACGGGCTGGGGCCGCGCGGCGCGGGGTTTCACACCACGACCGAGTACGTCGAGCTGGCGACGTTCGTGCCCAAGGCCTGCGCGCTGGTCCGGTTCCTGTGGGGCCGCCGCGCGGCTGGTTGACCCACACCGCACGATACGAAGCATCCCGAGCGCGCCGCCCCTGCACGAATCCGTCGGCCTGCCGAGTTCTGAAGAACGACAGCCGTGGTTCGTTCGATCGAGCAAGAGCCGAGCATTCGCGTCCTGGTGGTGGACGACGACGCCGAGGTCGCCGAGGCGATCGGTCGCAAGCTGACCTACGTCGGCTACCGGGTCGAGGTGTCGCGCGAGCCGGCCGCGATCGACGAGCGGATCCGCCACGAGCGCGCCGACTGGGACGTGGTCCTGCTCGACGTCGGGCTGCCCGGGCTCAGCGGCATCGATCTGCTCAAGCGGTTCCGCGACAGCGGCTCGCAGGCCGCGGTGATCATGCTGACCGGCGACACCAGCGCGAGCACCGCGACGACCTGCCTGCGGGGCGGCGCGTTCCACTACCTGACCAAGCCGTGCCTGCCGATCGAGCTGGCCTCGGCGGTGGAGTCCGCGGCGCGCCACGCGATCCTGCGCCGCCGGCTGGCCCGCGAGACGGTGGTCGGCTCCGCGGCGCTGTTGATCGGCGAGTCGCCCGAGATCCGGCGGCTGCAGGCCGCGGTCGACAAGCTCGCCGGGCAGGACGTCGCGGTGCTGATCCAGGGCGAGAGCGGCACCGGCAAGGAGCTGGTCGCGCGCGCGCTCCACGCCGGCAGCGCCCCCGACCAGCCGTTCCTGGCGATCAACTGCAGCGCGATCCCGGAGACGCTGATCGACAGCGAGCTGTTCGGTCACGCGCGCGGCGCGTTCACCGGGGCCACGGTCGATCGCGACGGCGTGTTCGTCGAGGCCGACGGCGGTGTGCTGTTCCTGGACGAGATCGGCGACATGCCGCTACATGTCCAGGCGCGGCTGCTCCGCGTGCTGCAGGAGGGCGAGGTCCGCCCGGTGGGCAGCACCGAGATCCGCCAGGTGAGCGTTCGCGTGATCGCGGCGACGCACGTGGATCTCCGAGCCGCGGTCGCGGCCGGCCGGTTCCGCGAGGATCTGTTCTACCGGCTCCACGTGGTGGCGCTGCGGGTACCACCGCTGCGCGAGCGCCGCGACGACATCCCGGGGCTGATCGCGCATTTTCTGCAGAAGCACGGTGGGCCCGCCGCACCTACCCTGACCTCGGCCGCGCTCGATGCGCTGGTCGCCGATCCGTGGCCGGGCAACGTGCGCGAGCTCGAGAACGCGCTGCTCCACGCGCTCGCGCTGCACCAGGGCGAAGCGATCGGGATCGAGTCGCTGCCGCCGACGATCGGCGCGCGCTCGCTGCCGGCGCCACCCGTGGACCTCGCGGCCGACGACCCGACCCACCTCTTGCCGCTCAGCGAGGCCAAGCGCCAGGTCAACGCGACGTTCGAGCGCGGCTACCTGATGAAGGTGCTCGAGCGGGCGCGTGGCTCGGTCTCGGAGGCCGCGCGACTGGCGGGGATCGACCGCACGAACCTGCGGCGTTTGCTCAAGCGCCACGAGATCCAGTCCGGCAGCTTCCGCGCGCCTCGCCGCTGACGCCGCGGCGAACCAGATCGGTCGTGTTGCATCGACCTGGACCGCGATCGTTCAATGGGTAACCGATCACCCGCGCGTGGGGCCATGCGGACCCGGGAACGGGAGCTCACGATCCGCCATCTGACTTTCATCGTTAACGCCGCGTTTTTTCAGGTAACCCATGGCTACCCGATGGCGGATGGCACGCCGGACGCACGGTGTCTCGTCGTGACCAACCTCGACCTGTCCGCCTGGCGTAGAGAGTTCGCTCACGAGGTCGTCGGCGAGGCGCCGGAGATCCTCGACGCGCTCGAGACCCTCCGCCAGGTGGCGGCCACGGACTGCAGCATCCTGATCACCGGCGAGACCGGGACCGGCAAGGAGCTGTTCGCGCGCGCGGCGCACCGCGCGTCGCCGCGCCGCAACCGGGCGCTGATCCCGGTCAACTGCGCCGCGATCCCGGAGAACCTGCTCGAGACCGAGCTGTTCGGGCACGTCAAGGGCGCGTTCACCGGCGCGACCAACGCCCGGGTCGGCCGGTTCATGTCGGCGCACGAGGGCACGATCTTCCTCGACGAGATCGGCGACCTGCCGCTCGCGGCGCAGGCCAAGCTGCTGCGCGTGCTCGAGGAGCGCGTCGTGTCGCCGGTCGGTTCGGACAGCGACATCCCGGTCGACGTGCGGATCATCGCCGCGACCCACCGCAACCTCGCCGAGATGGTGGAGCAGGGGAAGTTCCGCGCCGATCTGTACTTCCGCCTCGCGGTGGTGCCGATCCACCTGTCGTCGCTGCGCGAGCGGCCCGACGACATCCTCACGATCGCGGCGCTGTTCGTCGCGCGGGCGCGCGAGCGGCTGGGCCGCAACGTCGAGGGGCTCGACGCCTCGGCGCGCAACGCGCTCGCCGGCTACGCCTGGCCGGGCAACGTGCGCGAGCTGTCGCACGTGATCGAGCGCGCGGTGCTGCTCGCCCGCAAGCCGGTGCTGTCGCAGTCCGATATCCCGCTGCCCAACGCAAAGCCCAGGTTCGCGCGCAGCGCCGATGACTCGGGGCCGTTGCAGATCCCGGCGCTGACCCGCGCGCTGGGCGACTCGTCGCTCGACCTGCGGGCCGCGCTCGAATCGCTCGAGCGCCAGCTGATCGATCGCGCGCTGCAGAAGGCCGGCGGCAACCGGACCGAGGCTGCGGCGCTGCTGGGACTGAACCGGACGACGCTGGTCGAGAAGCTGCGCAAGTACGCGGCGTGATCGGGCGCGGGCCGCGGCGGGCGGCCGGGGTGGCGGGGGCCGGGACGGCCGGGGCGGTGACGATGTGCGATGCTGGCAAGCGTCGCACTACATGCGTCCGGCGATCGGCCGATGTCCTGCGTGATGCGACGACTGCCAGAGTTGACGCACGAACCGGGGGCCAGCGAGCTAACTCGTTGCTGCACCAGCGCGTCTCCCGGCACGCCGGTTGCTGAGAGCTAGACCATGAGCGACGAAGCCCCACCGCCCCCGGCCGCCGGACCTCCCGCAGCAAAATCCAGCAAGGCCGTGCTGGGTCTCCTGCTGCTGAACCTCGGCGTCACCGGGTTCGTCGCGTTCAAGGTCCTGACCGCGCACCCGGCCGCCGCGGCCACCGCGGCGGGCCACGCGGCGCCGGAGCACCCGAGCTCCGAGGTCACGGGGACGGTGGTCGCGCTCGATCCGTTCGTGGTCAACCTCGACGAGCCGGGCACGTCCCGCTACCTGAAGGTCACGCTCCAGCTCGAGCTCGCGCCCAAGGCCGAGGAGGTGCTCGAGAAGAGCAAGCAGCTGGTGCGCGACGCGATCCTGTCCCACCTCTCGGGGCTGCACCTCAAGGACACGCTCGGCGCCGAGGCCAAGGACCGGCTGCGCGGCGACCTCCTCGCCAAGCTCGGCAAGCTGATCGGGCCCGACAAGGCGCGGCGGATGTTCTTCCAGGACTTCGTGGTCCAGTGACCGGCGCGGCGAACATCGCGGCGAGCATCGCATCGGGAAACCACCCGGGCGGCGGGCCGCTGGCGGCGGAGTTCGGATGATCGCGCAGGTCCGCCCGGCGTGCGACCCGGTGGCGCTGCGCGGCGCGCGGCCCGAGGACTGCGAGGCGATCTGGCGCTGGAACTCCGCACCCGCCACGCCCGCGCGGTCGCGGCGCGCCGAGCTGGTCGCGTTCGTCGAGCACGAGCGCTGGTTCGCGCGCCGGCTGGCCGACGGCGACGCGCCGATCTGGGTGGTCGAGGCGGTGATCGAGGCGGTGATTGACGCGGTGGTCGAGGCGCCGATCGAGGCGCCGATCGAGGCGCCGATCGAGGTGCCGATCGAGGCGGTGACCGGGACGGATCATCGCCCGGTCGGCATGGTACGGCTCGACCGCCCCACGGCGATCGAGCGCGGCCGCGCGCGGATCTCGATCGCGCTCGCGGCGCAGGCCCGGGGCCGCGGCATCGACCGCGCCGCGATCGCCGCCGCGTGCCGGGCGTGGCACCGGCCGGTCGCCGCCGAGATCTTCGCCAGCGACCGCGAGGGCCGCGCGTGCTTCGAGGCCTGCGGGTTCCGGGCGGTCGCGGTCGAAGCTGGCCTGCTCATCTATCACTGGGATCCGGAGACCTGATGCAGTCCGAAACCCCTCAGCTCGCGCTGTGGCGCTCCGAGTTCGGCCGCGCCTACACCGAGCGCAACGATCGCGACCGGCCCGAGCGCGTCGAGACCTGGCGCCACCTGCTGTCGGGCACCGCGCCGCGCCGCGTGCTCGAGGTCGGATGCAACGTCGGCTGGAACCTGGTGTACCTCGATCGCCTCGGGATCCCCGAGCTCTACGGCATCGAGCCCCAGGCCGACGCGGTCGCCCGCGCCCGGACCCGCCGGGCCGACCTCAACGTGCTGGTCGGCACCGCGTTCGACCTGCCGTTCCGCGACCGGTTCTGCGACCTGGTGTTCACCAGCGGGGTCTTGATCCACATCGCGCCCGAGTCGCTCGGCGCCGCGCTCGACGAGATGTACCGGGTGTCGCGGCGCTGGATCGCGGCGATCGAGTACGACGATCCGGTCGAGCAGGAGATCTCGTACCGCGGCCACGCCGACGTGCTGTGGAAGCGCGACCACCGCGAGGCGTGGCGGGCGCGCCACCCCGATCTGCGGCTGGTCCGCCAGCTCGAGCTCCGCGCCGAGCACGGCTACGACCACAACTGCACCGCCCATCTGTTCGAGAAAGCCGGGGCGCGATGACCATGCACGCCATCGCGATCATCGTTCCTCGCGGCGCGCCGGGCGACGCCGTCGCGCGGGCCGCGCGGCCTGCGGGGAGCGCGCACGCCGCGCACGGGCCATGGCAGGTGCGCGATGTCGCTTGAGGTGCTCGAGAGCTGGCGCACGCTGCTCGGCGAGCTCGGCGAGCTCGGCGGCGCGCTGTGTCACGCGATCGCGGCCGACGACGTGCTCGGCGCGATCGCGGCGATGATGCAGCTGCGCCGGACCCGCGCCGCGCTCGCGCGGGTCGAGGCCCCGGTCCGGCTGCGCGGCGAGTCGGCCGAGCTCATCGCGATGGCCGAGGTCACGTCGCTGACCGTCGACGCCCGCGCCGCCGAGGGCGCGATGCAGCGCTGGGTCGAGCGCGCGCTGCCGGGCGACGCGCGGCTCCTGGCCTCGCCGATGGGCACCGCGGTGCTCGCCGACGCGATCCTGCCGGTGGTGTGGGACTTCGAGGCTGACGTGGTCGTGCTGGTCGGCGCCGGGCTCGAGCCGGTCGCCGAGCTGCTCGGCGCGCTCGGCCAGCGCCGGATCGTGGTCGTCGACGGCGCCGCGCCGCCGCCGGGCGACGCGCTCGCGGTCGCGTCGAACGACGAGGCCGCGCTCGCGGTGCGGACGATGGTGCCGGTGCCGCCGACCCGGATGGCGGTGCGCGCCGCGCTCGGCACCGATCGCGCCGCGGTCGACGAGCTGGTCGAGAAGCTGCGCGCCGCGCTCGGCGACCTCCGGATCCACCGCAACACCGTGCGCGCGTTCTCGCGGACCTGGGTCGAGCAGGGCATCGCCAACCTGCCGTCGGTCGCGCGCTGGCCGTCGATCGCCACGATCGGCGATCGGTTCGCCGGCACGCCGATGATCATCGTGGCGCCCGGCCCGTCGCTCGCCGGCAACATCGACCAGCTGCGCGCCGCCAAGGGCCGCGCGATCATCACCGTGTTCAGCCACTCGCTCAAGCCCGTGATCGCCGCCGGCATCGTCCCCGATCTGATCATCACCGTCGATCCCCAGGACGTGCGCTATCACTTCGCAGGCTGCGATCTGTCGCGGAGCTGCCTGGTCAACGCCGCCACCGCGCACCCGACGCTGTTCGAGCTGCCGGCGCAGCGCTTCCTGACGCTGTCGGCGAACTGCGCGATCGACGACTGGATCTTCGACGGCCTGGGCGAGAGCGCGGTGGTCCCGGGCGGCGGCTCGGTCGCGACCTCGGCGCTGTCGCTCGGGCTGGCCTGGGGCTGCGATCCGATCGTGGTCCTCGGCCTCGACCTGTCGTTCACCGGCGGCGCGTACTACGTCTCGACCTCGTCGGACGGCGACGCCCGCGCCGAGGTCGACGCGAACGGCCTGATGCGGGTCAAGGGCTGGAGCGCCGGGGCCCTCGCGATGAAGGCCGCGGGCGGTCCGGCGGCGGCCGCCGAGCGCGCGGTGGAGCTGCCCGGCTGGTACGGCGGCACCGTGCCGTCGAGCTTCATCTTCAGCATGTTCCACCGCTGGTTCGTCGATCGGCTGCGCGGCGTCGCCGAGGCCGGCGGCCCCACCGTGTTCAACTGCACCGAGGGCGGCGCGTTCATCCCGGGCATGGATCACCGGCCGTTCGCCGAGGTCCTGGCGCGGCTCGATCGCGAGATCGACGTCGCCGGCGAGCTCGACGCCGCGGCGATGGCGATCGACGGCGACCGGTTCAACCGGCTGATCGATCACCTGACCGGGTTCCTGCGCGGGGTGCGCCGCAGCCGCCGGCTCGCACGCGTCGCGCGCCGGCTGATCGAGCGCGGCAACACCGGCCCGCGGCTCGCCGCGGTCGAGCGCGGCCTGGCGGCGACGCTCGCCCCGCTCAGCTTCGTGTCGCTGCTCGCGCAGCGCGAGCTCGATCGCGCGCATGACATCGCGCGCCACGACGGCGCCGAGGCCGACTACCTGGCCGCCTCGGCGTCGCTGTTCGACACCCTGAACGATGTCATCGACCACATCGAGCCGGTGCTGCGCGTGGCGCTGCAGCGGCTCGGTGCGCGGAGGTCGCATGGCCGAGCTGCCTAGGCGCACCGTGCCCCGGATCATCGCCGTCGCGGGCGGCAAGGGCGGCGTCGGCAAGAGCACGATCGCGGCCAACCTCGCGGTCGCGCTCGGCCGGCTCGGGCGCCGGGTGACCCTGGTCGACGCCGACCTCGGCGCGGCCAACCTGCACACCATGCTCGGCGTGCTCAGCCCGTCCGCCGGGCTCGGCGACTTCCTCGATCGCCGGGTCGACACCCTCGACGCGCTCAAGACTCCGGTGGTGGTCCCGACCCTGAGCCTGGTGTCCGGCACGTCGCGGCCGGGCGCGGCCAACCTGGGCCGCGGCGACAAGCGCCGGCTGCTCGACGCGATCGCGCGGCTCGACGCCGACGACGTGGTCGTGGACGTCGGCGCCGGCTCGTCGTTCAACGTCGTCGACCTGGTCGCCGCCGCCGATCACAAGCTGCTGGTCCTGACCCCGCAGCTGCCATCGCTGCACAACGCCTACGCGCTGCTCAAGGCCTGCGTCCACCGCGTGGTCCGCCGGCTCTCGCTCGACGACGTCGAGCAGCGGCTGATCGACGCCGCGCTCGGCCACGACACCCGCGCGCGCACGATCACGCAGCTGCTCGACGTGCTGCGCCCGCTCGACCCGGTGCTCGCCAACCGGATCGCCGACACCCTGGCGCGGTTCGGCGTGGCGATCATCGCCAACCAGGTCGAGGCCGCCGGCGACGCCGGCGCGCTGTCCCGGATGTCGCCGCTGATCCACGATCACCTGCTGATCCACGCCCCGCTGATCGCCACGATCCGGCGGTCGGCCGCGCTCGCCGGCGGGCTGCGCGCCGGCACCGGCACGCTGGCCGGCGGCGACGACAGCGCGGCGGTGTTCCGCAAGCTCGCTCACACCCTGCTGTGCACCGATCTCGAGCAGCTGCGCGGCACCGAGCGCATGGCGGCGCATGCCACGCAGCCGCTGTGGGTCCGGCGCGACGGCGTGGTGGTGGAGAGCTGATCCGATGACCAGCCTGGAAGTCATGCCCTGCGACGAGGCGCCAACCTCGCGATCGATCTCCTCACCGTCGATCTCGTCCCCGGGGGACGATCCGGATCCGGTGGCGCGCTTGCTCGCGAACCTGGCCGCGGCGGCGTGCGACGCCATGCCCGGCGGAGGACGGCTCACGATCGAGTCGCGCGCCGTGGAGATCGACGCCGACACCGCGGGGCTCCGCGGGCTCCAGCCCGGCCCCCACATCGAGATCGAGATCGCGGGCCAGGGCTCGGTGTTCCGCGTCTATTTGCCGGCCGGCGCGGCCGGCGCGGCGCCGCGCGCGCTGGCCGCCGAGTCCAGCGGCGGTGCGGCGAGCCCCTCGGTCGATCCCGGGGTCGGCGCGACGCCCCAGGCCCGGCGCGCGCTCGTGGTCGACGACGACTCGACGCTGCGCCGGACGCTGGTGCGGCTGATGCGGCGCGCCGGCTTCGAGGTCGTCGATGTCGCCAGCGGATCGCGGGCGGTGGCCGCGCTCGAGTCCCAGGCGTTCGACGTGGTGGTGAGCGACGTGCAGATGCCGGACGGTGGCGGGCTCGATCTGCTCCGCGCGGTCCGCCGGATCGACCTCGACGTGCCGGTCGTCCTGATCACCGGGAACCCGACGCTCGAGGCCGCGGCCGCGGCGGTCGAGCACGGTGCGTTCCGCTTCCTGACCAAGCCGCTCGACAGCGAGGCGTTCGTCAAGACGGTCGATCTCGCGGCGCGCGCCCACGCGCTCGCGCGGCTGCGCCGCGAGGCATTCACCATGTCGGGCGCGCACGCCGGGGTCTCGGATCGCGCGGGCCTGGAGGTCAGGTTCGAGCAGGCGGTCGACGGCATCTGGATGGCGTTTCAACCGATCGTCCACGCAGGGACCGGCGCGCTGTTCGGGGTCGAGGCCCTGATGCGGTCGAACGAGCCGTCGATCCCCAGCCCGCTGGCGCTGCTCGACGCGGCCGAGGACCTCGGCCGGCTCATGATGCTCGGGCGCAAGGTCCGCGCGATGGCGGCCGTGGCGTTCGCCGAGCGCAGCGACGCGATCGCGCTGTTCGTGAACCTCCACCCCGAGGACCTCGGCGACCTCGAGCTGATCGAGGCCTCGTCGCCGCTGGCCGCGATCGCGCCGCGCGTGATCCTCGAGATCACCGAGCGCGCGTCGCTCGAGAGCTCGGCGAGCCTGACCGAGCGGCTGGCGCGGCTGCGCGAGCTCGGGTTCCGGCTCGCGGTCGACGACATCGGCGCAGGCTACTCGGGGCTATCGAGCTTCACCGAGCTCACCCCCGAGGTGGTCAAGATCGACATGTCGATGGTCCGCGACGTCCACAAGAGCCCGGTCAAGCAGCGCACGATCCGCGCGCTGTGCCAGCTGTGCCACGAGGTCGGCACGCTGGTCGTCGGCGAGGGCGTCGAGACCTGCGACGAGCGCGATACCCTGGTGCAGCTCGGCTGCGATCTGCTGCAGGGCTATCTGCTGGGCCGGCCGAGCCCGAACCTGCCGCCGTGAAGATCCAGACCTGGGCCCCGGGTCAGTGAAACGCGTCGTCGTGGACGCGGGGCGCGTCGGGCACCTCGGCGATGGCATAGAGCGCGCGAAAGTCGTCGAGGATGCGGTCGAGCGGCAGCTCGTCGAACAGGCCGCGATCGGACACGTACTCCATGTACGCGCGGCCGCGGCCGTCGAACGGCTGGAGCAGCGCATCGTGGACGCCATCGAACTCCAGCGCCGGTACGCCGAACCGCCGGCACAGCGCCGCGTTGAACGCGGGCGTGGCCTTGACCATGCGGCCCTCGATCTCGAACGCGGTGTAGCCGTGCCAGATGTAGAGATCCTGGCCGTTGAGCATCGACCGCAGCTTGTCGCTGGTCAGGTGGTTCTTGACGTCGGCGAAGCCGAGCCACGCCGGGATGCCCACCGCGCGGGCCGCGGCGCACAGCAGCACCGCCTTGGGGATGCAGTACGCGCGCTCGAGGCCGAGCAGGGCGCTGGCGCGGTAGTCGCTTCGCGGCATGCCGAACGTGTACGGATCGTAGCGCAGCCGCTCGCGGACCGCGGCGAACAGCCGGCTCGCGCGCTCGCGGTCGCTGGTGGCGCCCTCGGTCACCTCGCGCGCAAACGCGACGACGGCGGGGTGATCGGAATCGATGTACGGAGTCGCGGCAAGCACGGTGTTCAGTCTAGCGTAGTCCCGGCGCAATCCCGGCGTGATCCCGGCGTATCCCGGCTCATCGCGGGATCGTGCGGCGATCCTCGCCGCGGACGAACCGGGCGTCGAAGATCAGGACCTCGGCGAAGCGCTGCTGGACCTCGGCCGGGACCAGCGCGCGGTCGCGCGACGTGCGGCCCGCGAAGTGGACCGGACAGTCCTTGACCACGTCGGCGACGTCGTCGGACCAGCGCGGGATGTTGAGGTACGCCGCGCCGCCGGGGCTCCACGCGGCCTCGAACACCTCGGGGTGGCCGTGGCGCTCCTCGCGGGTCTGGATGCCGAGGCCATCCCAGATGTCGATCCAGGTGCCGTCGACGGTGTGCGGCCGGCCGTCGCCGCAGTAGTCGGCGCGGACCATGTGCATGCACGCGGCGTGGTACGGCGCGAGGGAGACTCCGCCCTGGGTCTTCCACGGCTTGTAGCCGAACCGGATGCACTTGCCGATCGCGCCGCTGGTGCAGGCGAACGTGACCCGTCCGGTCCCGGGCTGGAACTCGCCCTGCGCGGTCCACGAGCCCTGGAGCGGGATCGCCGCCGAGCGGCCCTCCATGTCGGGCAGGCAGTACGGCTGCCAGGTCCGCGCATCGGGCGCGAGCACCGATACGCCGTACAGCCGGACGTCGCCGTCGCGATCCCGCGGATCGCGGGCGACCGAGTCGATCCGGAAGCGCTGGAGCTCGCCGTCGTCGGTGTGCGCGTCGATCACGGTGCCGGGGCCGACCGGGTCGTGGGCCGGTGGATCGCCGGGATCCGGCGACGCGAGCCCGCGGTGTCCGCACGCCGCGAGGCCGCACAATGCGATCGCGAGCGCGCGCGGCGCGCGCTCACTCACGCCCGGGAGTCCCGGCCGGGGCGTCGCCGGAGAACAGCTGGCCACCGACGACGTGAACCGCGTCGAGCGCGAGGCCGGTGGAGCGCGCCGTGGGTTGCGAGCTGGCGGCGCCGGCGCCGTTGGGGCTGAGACCCTGCGGGCTGAGCCCGTTGGGGCTGTGGCCCTGCAGCTCCCTGCCGTTCGGGTTCGAGCCCTGCATGGTGACCCCGTTCGGGTTCGAGCCCTGCATGCTGACCCCGTTGGGGCTGAGCCCCTGCATCTGCATCCCGTTGGGGCTGAGCCCCTGCAGCTGCGTGCCGTTGGGGCTGAGCCCCTGCATCTGCGTTCCGTTCGGGCTCGCGCCCTGCAACTGCGTGCCGTTGGGGCTGAGCCCCTGCATCTGCATCCCGTTGGGGCTGAGTCCCTGCAGCTGCGTGCCGTTCGGGTTCGCCCCCTGGATCTCGATCCCGTTGAGGCTCTGGCCCTGCAGGCTGACGCCGTTGGTGGTGACGCCCTGGAGGTTGCTGCCGTTGGTGGTGACGCCCTGGAGGTTGCTGCCGTTGGTGGTGACGCCCTGAAGCTGGCTGCCGTTCAGCTCGCTGCCCTGCAGCTGGATGCCCGCCACGCTCGCGCTCGCCGCGCCAAACAATGCAATTCCGACAACCAAGCTCGATGCGGACTTCATGGATCACTATCTCCGTGGGGACGTGGTGTGTGGTCGTCCCCGTCGGACTCTACGGCCGGGTTCGGCGCCGTCCATCGCCGCGCGCGATCTCGCCCGCCTTTGCCGCGTCACCGGATCGGATATGCGGATTGCTGATCCGGAATGCCACGGTTCATCGCGGCGACGTACCGGTACAGGTACCGGCGCGTGGCGGATCAGCTGAGGGCTTCGGCCACGACGCGGCGAGCGCCCAGGCCGTCGGCGGTGTCGACCGCGCGCTCGCGGTACTCGCGGCGGCGGCGATCGCCGAGCAGGAACGCGAGCAGCTCGGCGCGCACGGCGTCGTCGTCGGTGTCGGCCAGGCTCCGGCCGCTGGCGATCAGCCCACCGCGGGCCTGGCTGCGGGCGGCGAGGACCTGATCGCGGACGATCGCGAAGCCGAGGGCCGGGCAGCCGAGATAGGCGAGCTCGCCGAGCGTGCCGCCGGCCGAGCAGATCGCGGCGTCGGCGGCGATGAACAGCGCGCCGGGGTCCGGCGGATCGTGGCGGACCTCGATGGTGTGGCCGGCCGCGACCGCGGCCTTGGCGGCGGCGTGCAGCGCGCGGTCGTCGCGATAGCCCGGGCCGGTGATCACGAGCAGGTCGAGCGGGCGGTTGGACGGCACGAGCTCGACGATGCGGGCCGTGGCGCCGACCGGGTCGCTGCCGCCGAAGCTGACCACGACGCGGAGCCGGGCGATGTCGCGCGGCCGGCACGAGCCGCGGGTGTAGCGGCGGATCGCGCGGCGCAGCAGCAGGTAGTCGCGGCCGAGCAGGCAGCGGTGCGCCGCCGAGTAGCTCGACGCGAGCACCGGGGCGTGGAAGTTGTGGTTGACCACGGTGTCGACCGGCAGTGCGCAGTGGCCGCGATCGTCGATCAGCACGGTGCGGACGCGGCGCGCGAGCAGCGCGGGGATCAGCGCGTCGGCGAGTTCGGGGCCGTCGACCACGACGGCGCGCAGGTCGGGCCGGTCGGCGGCGGCGAGCACGTCGTCGGTGGTCCACGGCCGGACGTTGGTGGCCAGGCCCTGGCCGTGGAGCCACACCGCGGCGGTGTCATCGCCGCCGAACAGCGCGATCGGCTCGGCCGCGGCCGGGTCGATCTCCTCGATCAGGGCGCACAGCCGGGCGACGTGGCCCAGGCCCATGGCGTGCGACGCGTCGGCGCGGAACAGGATCGCCGGGCGGGTCACGCGACCCGCTCGACCATCGCCCGGGTCGCCGCGAGATCGAGCCGGGGCTGGGCGCGATCGCTCGAGTACACGAAGTCCTCGGGCACCGGCGTGCCCGGCCGGACCCGGCTGAGCGTGGTGTGGAACTGGAACTCGGGCCAGATCACCAGGACGTCGCCGAGGTCGCTGGTCCGGCGGACCTCCTCGGCGGAGATCAGGGTCTCGTGCAGCTTCTCGCCGGGTCGGATCCCGACGGTCTCGCGCGGCACGCCGGGCGCGACCGCCTCGGCCAGGGTCTCGATGTCGGTGGTCGGCAGCTTGGGGATGAAGATCTCGCCGCCGATCATCAGGGTCAGGCCGCGCAGCACCAGGGCGATCGCGTCGGCCATCTCGATCCAGAACCGGGTCATCCGCGCGTCGGTGATGGTGAGCTGGCCGCGGTTGCGCTGGGCGCGGAACAAGGGGATGACGCTGCCGGCCGAGCCCATGACGTTGCCGTAGCGCACCACGGAGAACCGGGTGTTGCGGTCGCCGGCGTAGGCGTTGGCGGCGATCAAGAGCTTCTCCATGCACAGCTTGGTGGCGCCGTAGAGGTTGGCGGGCGACACCGCCTTGTCGGTCGACAGCGCGACCACGCGCTCGACGCCGCAGCTCATCGCGGCCTCGATCAGGTTGCGCGCGCCGTGGACGTTGGTCTGGACCGCCTCGATCGGGTTGTACTCGCAGATCGGCACGTGCTTCATCGCCGCCGCGTGGATCACGATATCGACGTCGCGCAGCGCGACCTGCAGCCGGTCGCGGTCGCGGATGTCGCCGACGAAGAACCGCATCCGGCGATCGGTCAGCTGGCGCTCGAGCGCGTAGTGCTTCTGCTCGTCGCGCGAGAACACGATGATCTTGCGGGCGCGCGACGCCAGGGCGCGCTCGACGAAGGCGCGGCCGAACGAGCCGGTGCCGCCGGTGATGAGCACGGACTTGCCGTCGAGGATCGAGGTCGAGGCGGTGAGCGACGGCAGGGTCATGGCGATTCTCCGAGCACGCGGTGGAGCTCGCCGACCACCGAGGTGACGTCCTGGGTGGTCAGCGCGGGGAACAGCGGGAGCGACAGGGTGCGGGCGTAGTAGTGGTCGGCGCCGGGCCGCGGCCGGGCGGCCTCGTCGGGGCAGCGCCGGGCGTGCAGCGCGTGATCGAGCAGCGGGATGTAGTGGACCTGGGTCGCGATCCCGGCGGCGGCGAGCCCGGCCATGACCCGGGCCCGGGTGGTGTGAAACCGCGGGAAGTCGATCGCCACCGCGAACAGGTGGTAGGCCGAGTCGCGGTCGGCGAGCTCGACCGGGGCGGTGACGCCGTCGCCGCCGAACACCCGCGCGAGCTCGGCGCGGTAGTGCGCGGCGAGCCGGCGGCGGTCGGCCAGGAATCGATCGAGCTTGGCGAGCTGCGCCAGGCCGAGCGCGCAGGCGATGTCGCTGAGCCGGTAGTTCCAGCCCAGGTCCTGGACCTCGTAGACCCACGGGCCGGTCGGCGCGGACAGCCGCGCGGGGTCGCGCTCGATGCCGTGCTGGCGCAGCCGCTCGAGCCGGCGGCGGACCTCGGGGTCGCGGGCGATCACGGCGCCGCCCTCGCCGGTGGTGATGTGCTTGACCGGGTGGAAGCTGAACACGACCGCGTCGCTGGTGCCGGCGCCGATCCGGGCGCCGCGGTAGCTCGCGCCGAGCGCGTGGCAGGCGTCCTCGACGATCCGCAGGCCGTGGCGCCGGGCGAGCTCGGACAGCTCGGCCAGGTCGGCGGGCTGGCCTGCGAGGTGGACCGGGACGATCGCCCGGGTCCGCCGGTTGATCAGCGGCTCGACCGAGGCCGGCGACAGGTTGCCGGTGGCGGGATCGACGTCCGCGATCCGGACCTCGGCGCCGACGTAGTACGCCGCGGCGGCGGTGGCCGAGAACGTGATCGGCGTGGTGATGATCTCGTCGCCCTCGCCGATCCCGAGCGCGGCGTACGCGAGGTGGAGCGCGGCGGTGCCGCTCGCGCACACGGTGGCGTGGGGGGCGCCGAGCCAGTCGGCGAGCGCGGCCTCGAACCGACCGACCAGCGGGCCGCAGGTGAGCTGGGGTGCGCGCAGCGCGGCGACGACGGCGGCGATGTCATCGTCGTCGATGGTCTGCCGTCCGTAGGGCAGGCGGGTCATGCAAGGTGGCCTGGTGCGAAGCCCGGGCCAGCTCGGCGGTCGCGGTTTCGGTGAGTTGCGCGGCGGTTGTCGGCGCAGCTGACGAGAGCGTCAGGGCGCGCCGGCGTAGGCCCGGAGCTGGCTGGCGCCGCAGCGCTGCTCGCCGATCGTGCGCAGCGCCGCCGCGAGCGCGTCCTGCCAGATATTCTGACGGCGCTCGAGCTCGATCAGCAGTGGGCGATCGAGTTCACTCAGGGTGATCGGGGGCGCGACCATCGCGATCGCCGCGGCGCGCTGTGTGACGATGTCCTCGAACGCGGCCAGGAGCTGCTCGATGTCGGTGCCGGCCGCGGGCATCGGGGTCAGGTCGAGCAACCGGGTCAGCAGATCGTGGGCGGTGAGCGTCATCGCGTGTGGGCTCCGCGGAACGCGTCGCCGAGCTCGGTCATGATCCGGGTCGCCTG
>Ga0307515_10011711_pt1 | contig 16598 bp, 6 predicted proteins | sample 17_EM_MG_FD_194513 | JGI IMG/M metagenome (GOLD analysis project Ga0307515, IMG submission 194513) | Populus trichocarpa ectomycorrhiza microbial communities from riparian zone in the Pacific Northwest, United States - 17_EM | ecosystem: Host-associated > Plants > Roots > Unclassified | place... | reverse complement strand
AGATGTTATTAATGCCAAAGGTTGTGAAGGATTCACAGCAAAATAAGTTATCTCACAACGGATACACCATAAATAATAACGTGTTTGACTTAATTATTGATAATGGTAGTTGTGAAACTGTTATTGGCAACCATATCATTGATAAATTACAATTGCCACTATAACCACAATGTTGTAAAGTAACTCGATTTTGAGCCACCATTTTGATCATATTTAAAAAAACAACATAAAAATATAAAATTTAATAAAATGTATTCTCGATGTAATTAGGCTAATTCTCGATCATTTCATGATTTCCAACCTTTTCATTTATCATTTTGCATGTTAATAATTTTTTTAGAATTAGGGAAAAAATCTAAAAAATATTTAACGAGCATAGTGATAATTAAAGAGAGGATATGAGATTAATGTGAACATTGTAAACCCCCTTTCTAAGCAACTAAAAAAATGATGATAATAAATAAAAAGAAAAGGAAAAGGAAAGAAAACAGGAGAAGGGTGTGGAGATTTGTAGAAGGTGAAAGAAGATAATATAAAAAGAAAGATATATAGGTTTTAAGGAAGAAAAAATGTGTTAAAAATGAATGAAAAATGTTGTTACCTATTTTAGGGTCCATAAAAAAATACAGAAGGATTTGGACTGACATCCAATAACTGGAAAGAGTATCTTAGTGGGATGGTACAAAAATTAGCAGGAATTGAGTTTGCAATCAAGTTGCATGAATGAGGAATTTAAGGACCATTTTGGAAAGAGATGGCTAAAATTGATAGTTCAATTTAGACTAATGAATGCCCTATTGACAAGAAAAAATTAATTTAGGGAGAAAAAATCAAAATTAGATGTTTAAGAACTCAATTGAAATTTTCCAGGGTTTAATTGAGTTTATTAAGGGATTAATTGCAAGAAAATGGTTTTTGAGTTCAATTTGAGCTTTAATTAGAAGAAATTGAAGTTTGGAGTTAAATCGTAATTTTAAAAAGTTAATTTAGTCCAATTAGGAGCTTAATTGCATAAATATTGAAGTTTGATAGGCAATTAGAAATTTAATTGAAGAAATTCAAAACTAATGACCAATTTGTGAAAGGTGTAAGACTTCAAGGACTGGCATTGGTTTAATCAGAGGTTAATTAAATAAAAATAGAAATTATTGATTAATTGACAGTCAAAATGAATAAATTGATAATCAATGACTGAATTGAAAAGGGAGCTGAACTTCAAAGACTGACATTGGTTTAATCAGGGATAAAATTATATGTAATTGAAAGTTTGAAGGCAATTAGATGTACAACTAAAAAAAGTAAAGAGATTAGGAACTAAATTTAATTTTATTCAAATCATAAATTAAAAACCCTAATCTTTTGTATTTAACCTAGACAACATGTCATCTGGTTTATATTCAAAACGCACTTCTATAGACAATTTTGGGTTGATCGAGTTGGCATCTTCAAACGAATGAATATGAAGTTACAGGCCTTCAAATTGAGCAAGTTTGGATCTAAAGGAAAGTTATGCACCTCCTATACCAACTTCAAGATCTTCAATGATGTTTACATCATAGTTGCTCCAGCAAAACTTTGAAAGTGATTAACTCAATCTGCCTTGACTGTGATACCCATTGTACAAAAACCACTATTTTTTTATATGTTCACACTTGATAGTTCTTAAATGGGTTCTTATCACTAGTTGGAAATGTTTTCCATAAGATCATAGGACCAAAAACAACTATTTGGCCTCCAAGTTTAGCAAAACCACCAAAATCTCCAAAACCAAGTTTGTTGCAAAATCATCATTGCAACACCAACAAAGTACAGAGCTTCCAACTTTTAAAACCTACCCAAAACCCTCCAATTTCTATCAAAGGGTCAAATATTCATCAATCATGATCAATCGTTGATCGAGTCAATCAAGAAATCCTAGTAAAAACCTATAAATACCCACTGAAAATCCAGAAAAAGAAGAGCAAAGAAAAAAATAAGGAGAGAAAAAAATAAAGAAAAATCTTAAAAGAAAAACCCTAAATGTGAAGGTTCAAGAGCCTAGCACAAGGATTTCTTCAACTTTGAGAGAAAGTAGCAAGTTTGGAAGGAAAAAAAAAAGAATAAAAGGGTAGCAGCCATTATTTGAGCTTGGAAGGTATAAAACCTTAATTTAATCTTGTAGATGATATTCATGAGGCATATATGTAGCTTGTTCATGCATGTTTGATGATGTTTCTAAGCATTTTTGGTGTTGTATTGGTTTTGGTTTTGGTTTCAATTAATACGTAAAAAAGTTGTTTTATTGTTTAAATGTTGCTTTAAGTTGGTTGTTGATGTTTCTAAATACTTAGATGGTATTTATTGGATTGATTTTGATGGGAAAAAAATGGTTTTAAAATCTGCCAATGTGACAGTAAGGTTTGTGATGTTTTTTTTGTGTTGGCTAATACATGTTCTTCCCTTATGGTTTTGGTTAAGGCCTATTGGATGTTAAAATATCAGTTTTGAGCTTTAAATTCTCGAATTTGTTTGCTGTTTTAGTTTGACAATTTTTTGTTACTTGTTTTGATTTGAGTATGTGTAAATGTGGTGGTGTGATGTGTGTGAACCAAGAAAGCATGATTTTGGAGCTTAAAATGTGTTTTCTAGATTTCCTGAAAAATTTCTAGGCAATGTGCTTCACAAGAACATTCCCTTAGCTACATGTTTTAGACCGTTTTGATCCTAATTTTTGAATTAGCATCTTGATATGACATGATTAATCAATAATCGAAGGTTTATTTGCATCAATAACTTTTAATGTTAGGGTTCGTTTTTTCAAACCAAACTCATTTTGATTAAATCATGTTAATTCGTGGATAATCGATATGAATGAAAGCTAGATTATCAGTTAGTGATTGATTTTCAACATACCTATGTCCTTGGATTGTTTGTAACCAGTCTGGATTTTGATTCATGTTGTTGGGCATGTTCTTCATTTGTTCTTCGTGTTTTTAGTTTTTTCTCGGTTTTGATCGAAAGTATTTGAGATTTTGTGTTTTCAACAAGTTTGATTCGTTTTAAGTTTTGATTTCGGTTTTGGTTTGTTTTTTAATCAAACCAATGGTTTTTTGTTCAGTTTACGGTCAAACTAAGGATTTCAGGTCAACCTGATTGGGTTAAATTTAGGTCAGATAGGTAAGACCTTGTTTGGTTCTCAATCGTTTTTATAATGGAATTTTTTATAATGATAAAATTACCCCTAATTTTTTGCTAATGACTTGGTTAACCTGGTCATCCATCTCAAGCAACATTATCATAAATTCTCCTGGTTGTCTAGAGTTAGCAAAAACACACTTGATCATTTGATATTGTGCTTTATTCCTTATCCTAAAGAGCCCTAAGTAACCTTACTTGTCCCCTGAGGTCTGAAGCCTTTTTTGGGATAATCTTATCCCCTCTCCTAATATAGAAGGGTTGAGTAGAATCACATTTTAGTATTTGGCCTATTCTAATGGCAGTTGACCCTTAGTGAGCGATTTTAGTTTCAAGTTTGAAACTGAAATCTCTTTTAGAGGATACAATCTTCTTACCCTTTCTAGAACTCATTTTTTTTAAGAATAAAATGTGAAAGGAAGAACAAAATAGAATTTTTTTGTGTTTACCTAGAAAAGACTATTTTTCAAATGACAGAGAAACTTGATCTTCTCTTTTAGGGCTCTTATTGCAGAAAGTTTAGATAGAGTTTTTAGCAAAAGTAAAAAAACTTATGGCATAGAAAAAAGAGGGTTTATATAGGTCACCGCCTCTCATTCCCACCGATAAATGAAAGATTTGTGGCTCCATCCCATAACTCTAGGAAGGTTAAACACCTATTGCTTTAATTACACGTTGTTGAATGGTTTTTTCAAAGAGATTTAGGACAACCCCCCTGACAGCATTTCTAATCAATATAGGGAGATGCTAAATTTATAGGGATGACAAGACAAATCTCATCAATTGTCTCTCAAAAGGTTTTTTTTTAAGTCTTTTCACATGGAATGCATAAAAACTTAAAGGGGAATTGATGAATCAATATTTTTTATGCATTGTAAAAAAGCTTAAGTCCCTGTTTAAGAAGGTCCATTAACGAGGTGGTAACTCATTGACAGGTGGGTGAGGCTTGCGTCCATGCCAACATCCTTAGGCTTGGCATTTTGTCAAGCCTAGATGACACAGATTTGCTTATTTCTTGACCCAACATACTTGGGTTCAGCCATATGCTGAGCCCAAACGAACATGGGATTGGCAAGCTGTCAAACCTAACATCTTTGGGTCAGCCACGAGTCGAGTCCAGGCGAATGTGGATCTAGTAGGTTGTCAGGTCCAATATCCTTAATTTCAGCCACGTGATGAGTCCAATAAGACGTGGGTCTGACGAGCTGCCAGACCCAACATACTTGGGTTCAACCACATGTTGAGCCCAAAAGAACATAAGTTTGGCGAGCTGACAGATGTAACATCATTGGGCTCAAACATGTGCTAAGCCTAAATAATATGGGCTTGACGAGTTACCAAACCCAATATCCTTAGATTAGCACGTGTTGAGTCCAAGTGGACATGAGTCTAGCAAGCTACTAGACGCATTGCCCATGGGCTTGGATACGCACTAAGCTAATCAGTCTAGAGGCCTTTATAGGCCCATGTTAGGTCCATAAGGTTCCGTTTATTCATTCCTTAGACTTTTAACATGAAATGTTCATACTAAGGATTTTTGTCTTCCTACATCTATAGGTGTATAAAAACTCTCCTAAATGCTTACCATATTTTCATCTCAGTAATGATGTGTAAGGAATATTTGTCCCTCATTAATGCTATATAATGAATATTTATCCCTCATTAATTTTATTAGGAGAAAATAATTATTCATCCCTTCTACTCCATCAAAATGACAAGGTTTAAAGATTATAAATATCTCATGAACCATCCAAGTAAAAGGTTTCAATTTCTATTCTCTAAGTATTTGTATTTTTATTCTCAAAACATTTACCATACAAAAACAAGAACAAACACACTAGTTGTTAGAATTTAAAGTTCATTCTCTCATTTATTACAATATTTTACTAAAAATCATTAACTTTATCATCAAATAACCCCTGAACTCCACCAAAAAAGATTATTTTGTAGATGTTTAGCTTTCTATCACCAACTATCTACTTTGTGAGCTCTGGAAAAAAGAATATTAACTTACATGTAATTAATCAATATCCAAGTACCAAATAACCTCGTTTATAATCCTATTTGATTTTGAAGCATCATTATTTTCTATTAAAAAAATAACTATTTTTCCTAATATTTGAAAATACCGTAGCAAGATAATGTGAATAAAGTTCATTCCGAGACACAAAAACTGGGCCTATCATATAATTCTTTTATCATTAAAAAGAAATAAAACAAGTTGTTAGTATGAGGCCAGACGTAAGCTCATTTTAGAATGGCTCCAAATAAAGGAGCCCAATGGTGCTGTTAAACGCGCCACCGTATGTCATCTTCGCGTCAGCTGACGACCTGCAATCTTCATATCTAGCGCGCTACCGGTGTCTACGCATTCAGCCTTGACTCATGATCCCATGTGTTCAATTTCCATTAAGAAAAAACAAAGAGGGAGAGGGAGAGGGAGAGACAGAGACATGATGAAATTGGCAAGCGACTTCAAAAATGTTGACATTAACTACCCAAAGTCAATAGACAGCATGGAAAATGTTTTTTCAAAACAAAAAGAATCCTTCCTCCAGCACATATAAACCGTGTTTTTGGGGATTTTAAGAATATATCAATCCGAACTTCGAAGGATATGTCAATCCATACAAGGACTGGTGATATATCATGAATTAAATATATTGAAATCATTGGTTAAAAATCTTTATTACTATCTTGACAGATACTTCGAACTTGATTCTGATGTAATCAAAAACAGATAATTAAAAATATTTAAGCTGACTGAGTCTTTTAAGCCATAATTTAAACTTCTTTGATCCCTCTCAACTATGAAAATTGATAAAAGAAAAGGAAGGATGAAGTGAGCTTCGGAATCTAATTGAGTCAAGTTTTATAAACTCAAGTCCATATTGAAAGCCTATAGCATCCCTTAATTTAAATTCACACCTTCTCTTCAAAACTTAAACCCAGTATTCTTCTTGCAACATGTACCTTCCCATCCTATACATGTGTCATGATGACATGTGAATGTGAATATTGTTAATTCTTGTTATAAAATAATATAAATTATATTTTATGATTTTATTTAATAATTTAAATATTTATATTAAAATAATTTTTTGATATGATATTAAAATTTTAAATAGTATAAATTATATCATGTAACCCACGATAATGGTATTCAAAGTCATGCTGCACATCGTATCCAAGAAGAACCTTGGAAGGGAGCTTGCCAATACCCTATGTAGTTGGAAGCAATCTTTTCTCCTACTATGCATCAATTCTTCCACACGTATACAAGGACTGAGGACTATTGAATGGAGCTCAAAATAATTTTGAAAATATGGTTTTATAGATCTTTCTGTATATACCTACCTGCTTGGAGGATGGAATCAAAATCCAAACTTTCGGGTATATGCTTCTCTTTTTTCAACTATGTGGATGGTCTTTTTTGTTGGGCGTGATAGTTACTTGGTCAGACGAAGGAATATATGGGCTCATTATTATGAGTAAGAGTGCCGAAGTACAGAAGTTGTCCTTTTTTCAGCTTCTCGGAAATTAATCATGCACCGAAAGTGGTAACCATAACCACCGACCGAACCACACCCGCCTGCAAAGAAAAACCTCTTCAATTTTCCCAATAACAGAAGTTTCGTCTTCAAAGAAATCACTTCAGCACTAAATTCAAGATTTTATCTGTGAATGTCAATGGTGGTTTTTTTTCTCTTTGCATCAATGAAGTTTCCTTGCACCTTCCAGGGCATACGAAGTCTAGAAGCACACAAAGGTACAAGAAGGAATTGCAATGAGAAAAGCGATATGGATTCCATATTTGACTATGGAATTAGGAATGGTAGTTGCAATGGACAACAACTTGCCTTGCCTGGCTGGGTTATTGAATAATGATAAAAAGAGGCGTAAGCAAGATATACCGTTAGACTTGCTCTTCAAAGAATCTGTAAAATCTCATGTATTTTACGGCCCTTTATTAATTGCAAAGGGCAATTAGCAGGAGGAGCAGATGTAAGATTGCGTGAGAAAACAATTATAAACTACTCCAATGATTATGTTTAATGCAACTACAAGACTAATTAAGCAGAGCTAGCAGAAATGACAATACATTTGATGACAACAACCTGCATAATAGTCAACCAGACATTATTCATATTCAATTCCACTATAGTGATAACTACAATTCTAAGCTTTCAAAGGGAATAAAATATAAGATCAGAAAATGCAAGGAAATTCACTCCCTAATACAAGTCATTAGTCCTGCCAAACTTTTTTTTTTAATTTAAGCTGATAAGAATCTATCTTCTGTGTAATTGTTATCTCATTCATTATCATTTAACCTTGCCAGAAAGTTGCTCAAGAAAATCTGAAAAGGTCATTCGACAGTATTGCCGAGATGCGCTTTCCCCTGGCAGCCACTTCTGCAATCCTGGCTGTCTTCTTGGCTCTTGCTCAAGAACAGAGCCTTGCTTTTGAGTTTCCAAACTTCACGATTCAAGATCAGCCTCAACTTATTTTGAGTGACAATTCTTCTATAGCCCTCGGCGCCATCCAAGTCACAGCAGATACTCGTGGAGCTAGCATAGAAAACAGGGCTGGAAGGACCCTGTACGGAAGGCCATTCAGGCTGTGGAGCAAGAAGGGGAAGAAAGCAAATTTCAATACGACCTTCGTACTCAATGTCAAAAGCATGACAGCTTCAAGTGGTGAAGGCTTGGCCTTTATATTAACAGGAGATCCTGACGTTCCAGGTGGAAGCGATGGACAATGGCTTGGGATTGTAAATTCCAGGTTAAATGGAACCACTGAAGCGAAGACAGTGGCGATAGAATTTGACACTAAAAAAAGCTTCCCAGAAGATCTTGACGATAACCATATTGGATTGGATATAAACAGTGTCTACTCGAAAAGATCGGTTTCGTTAAATGATAGAGGTATTTATATTTCTGCGGGCACGGATATCAAGGTAGTTGTTCAATATGACGGCAAGAATTTGATTGTTTTTGTCGGTGACGACATGAAGAATCCAGTTCTCTCTGAGCCTCTCGATCTCTCAGCCTATCTTCCAGAAATGGTGTATGTGGGATTTTCGGGTTCAACAAGTAATAACACTCAATTAAATTGTGTTAGGTCGTGGGAGTTTAACCATTCTGAGGTAAAAGATTCCAAGTTGCGGTGGGTTTGGATTTTGGTTGCTGTAGGATCAGTGCTAATCCTGTTGATTGGTATTGGTATCGCCTTTTTCTTGTACAGGAAAAGGGGATATGAAGGAAATAGGGTGGAGAATACTTGTCCAAATATTGAAGAGGCAATCCTAGGCTTCTCAACTGCTCCGAAGAAGTTCAAATTCAAAGAACTTAGCAAAGCAACAGGCAAATTCAACCCTAAAAACAAGCTCGGGAAAGGTGGCTTCGGGACAGTCTACAAGGGAATCTTGGGAAAAAAGGAAGTTGCTGTCAAAAGAGTCTCAAAGAAATCAACCCAAGGAAAGCAAGAGTTCATTGCAGAAGTCACTACAATAGGCCACATCCATCACCGAAATCTTGTTAAGCTGATCGGGTGGTGCCACGAAAAGCGCGAGTACCTCTTGGTTTACGAGTACTTGCCTAATGGTAGCCTGGATAAATATATATTTTGGGATGAAAAGTCAGGCACGCAGGAAGAAACACTGAGCTGGGGAAGAAGGCTGAGTGTGATTTCAGGAGTGGCGCAGGCATTGGATTATCTGCATAATGGATGTATGAACAGGGTACTTCACCGAGACATAAAGGCCAGTAACGTAATGTTGGATTTAGATTTCAATGCAAAACTCGGAGATTTCGGCTTGGCTCGCACCATTATTCATAATGAACAAACTCACCACTCAACAAAAGAGCTTGCAGGAACACCTGGCTACATGGCTCCGGAGAGTATTCTTACAGGAAGGGCAACGGCCGAAACAGATGTTTATGCTTTTGGTGTTCTTGTTCTGGAAGTTGCTTGTGGAAGGAAGCCTGGAGGGCAGGCTGAGCGGGATGACTACATTTGTAACATTGTGCATGGGCTATGGGAACTTTACAGGAGGGGAACAATCCTCGAAGGTGCAGACCCCAGATTGAATGGAATATTCATAAAGGAAGAGATGGAGTGTGTGCTTATTCTGGGGTTGGCCTGCTGCCATCCAAACCCAAAAAATAGGCCCTCCATGAAAACTGTTTTGCAGGTTCTTACAGGGGAAGCGCCACCACCAGAAGTGCCAGCTGAAAGACCTGCTTTTATGTGGCCACCCATGCCTCCATCCTTCAATGAATGGGACAACTCTCTTGTTGGCGGCCAACTCTCTCCGTTTTCAGGACTCTCAGGGAGATGAATCAAATACCAGGGTTTGAAGCAGAATGTCGTAAGTCCATCAGTATGATTTGGTTTTAACCAATTATATAAGTACGTGTGTATAGATATAACGTTACCGTGTTCCAGGAAGTGATTGTCGAAAAAGAGTAACACTTCAATAATTTTTTTTTTTTCTTATTCGTCAAATCATGTACATATATAGCGCTGGAAAACTAGCTGCAGGTTCATGAAAACTAGAAGGAATATTTTCTCTGAATTGAAACCTTTTGGCCAACTATGATTATCCAGGTGATCGGTGTTATGCTTGTAATTTGTAGATACTATTTCAAATAAATTTGCTGTGATTTTTTTAAAATAGAAATTAAGCTGATTGTCATGTCGAAGGCTGTCCAAGATGTTTAACCATTATCACGTCCTTGATTTTAAGTAGCAAGCCAATATGTAACTTTAGTTAGTGGATTTTCTGAGTATAATTATTGGATTTTTCAAAAAAAAAAAATTCTTGCTTAATTTAATTGGGAGATTATTGACGAGCTAGGACAATGAATGAAGAGTTCTGACTTGCTGTGTTTAAGAAAGCTTGGTATCATTTCAGACGGTGGAAAGATCAAAGAACCAAACCAACTGAATTAACCAAACAAGACTGAGTCTTTTAGTTGAGTTTAATACATTCCAGTTGCTAAAATTTAAGGATTTTTAGTTCAGATTAATTTATTTTTATATCAAGATTTTCAGAGAACTATTCTCATTGATTAGACCCAGCTGGCCTTCTGCTCACCTCTACTGACAGAATGAACAAAGGCTGTGGGAAAAAGAAAGTGTAATTAACTGTCAAAAGACAATGAGATGGTACCCGTTACTACAAGGCAATCAATATCATAGACTCAGTAGCGAAAATGATCAAAGACTAAACAGTAAAGATCATCAGAGATTCTGCAGAAATTCATCGTTCTGTACGGGGAATAAAGATTCAAAATCCCTCTCTACGGATAATACAATTATCTATCATGGAAAACAATAATAAGAAAACTAGAAGATGGAATTTTCTTGATGGTTAGTTTGTTCATAATGGTCCATCTTCATTCTTTTTCTAGATTGCATATCTGTAAGCAGAAGCTTTTCATGCTAAGTTGTTTCTTTGCTAATGAAAGCAGCTTTCATCGCAGAGAGAAGTCAAATGTGTTGATAATATTGTGGCTTGTGCAATGTCTCGAATCCAGACTGTTAGAATATGTCAAAAAGGCAGGCATTTGTTATCAGCAACATCTAGTGGCATTCTGCAAAATACTAGACCAAGCTCCTCCAGTTTATTTTTCACCCCATTAATCTTTTTTCATCAAGATCATATTTATTGTGATAAAAGGCGAAGTTGATGGGATGTCTTTGGTGTTTATGTAAAACCTTGTGCGGTAGCTTAGTGAATGGATGCTACTGCAGTGCCCCTGGAGCTGGAGGGATCTTACACATTGTAAGTATTTTCCCATCACTGCATCCTTAGCCAACTACCTCGATGCACCAATCCATGTTAAGCATGTCACTCCTGCCTGCATATGAGAAAGAAGCTTTTTTCCTTAGACCAGTGTCAGTGAACAAGTCAAACTTGCTTCAATCAATACTCTCTTTTTTTAACTATTATTGTATCTCATCTAATATTACAGGTTCTAAAATTAACAATCATGTAAATTTTCAATAATCATAAAAAAACTCGAACTCATAATCATTAAAGAACAAATTTAAAGTCTGAATAGTTGAATTACTCTTCAAGATTTCAATCAAGTGTGTTTGGCATTGCGTTTTGGAAGTGTTTTTAAAAAATATTGAAATTTTTTTTTTGTTTTAAATTAATATTTTTTATATTTTTAGATTATTTTTATACGATGATATCAAAAATAATTAAAGGAAAATTTTTACTATTTTTTCCTTCATAAATAAAAATTCATTGAACAAAAAGCAACCACTTGGAGATAAATCTTGCTTACAAAGTCTAAAAGTACAAAAATACAAGAAACATTTATAGATGATAGAGACGTAAAGCTAAACTACATTATGTACCATTGTTTGCATAATTGAAAATTTATAAAAAAAAAAAATAAATTAGTATCAATCAACTAGAATCCTAATTAGTTTTTTTTTTTTCCTGATCTTTATGTACTTGGATGACAATTCTTAATAATGAATTCGCTATGTAACCCTGTGGGTTATAAATTTTTTAAAAACATATATTTTTTATTTTAAAAATTTAAAATATAAATTGAAAAGTTTCTATAAATCTAATTAAATAATTAATAATTATTTTTTAAATAAACAAAAAAAATTCATTAACAATAAAAAAAAATTAAGAGATAAATGTAAATTAAGATATTCAATTATATAAAATGAGACTCTCACTTGATTGTGTTTACTAAACTTGTTTATTTAAATCAATAAATTTACATCCTAAAAAATCAATGATTTAAAAGATAAATACAAATAAAACTGACTGAATAAACTCACACCATAAAAAATATTACACAAAACCGAACACATCAGCAATATTATTTTAAAATGAATATTTTTATTTAAAAAAAATTTAATTTGTATAAAACAAAAAAAAATTATAGATAAAAAGAGGCATGAAAAACGCGTGACCTGAGTCATGATATCGGGATAAATTCATAGAAAAAAAATATATAATCACAAAACCACTACTAAAAAAAACTAGTGTAGAATGATATTATCATACGAAGTCGAATACCAAATAAATTAAATGTTGAAAGATAAAACCAGAAAAAAAAACAATCAATTACACAAAAAAATCTAAAAAAATTAGGATGAAAAAAAACATTAATTGGAGGGATAAAAGTATTCAATTGAAGGGTTAAATTAAATTGAAAAATAACTATAATAAAAAGAAAAAACAAATCAAAAGAATAATGGTCAATCTAGAAAAAAATAAAACAATAAAAAATTGATTGAAAGATGAAATTGAAAGCTAAAAAAACTTCAACAACAGCGCCAAGAAAAAAAATGAAAAAATGAGATGTCAATTTAATTTGAACCCGTTGGATGTCGACCCGACTCGACCCAAATGGATAAGTATTTTTCAGACCTGATGGATAATGGATAAAATATGGATTTTGTCAAACCCGACCTAAAACTCGCTCGAATCTAATCTGAAATATATATTTATATTATATAAATATATTTGTAGAATATCTAGATTTTTTTAATACAATATAATATATACATGCCTTAATATTGACATAAAATACACATATATGAACAATATTTAGAATTTTATCATTATATATATATATACACACAACTATTTTATTTTTTATTGATTAATAAATGATAGTAGATAATAGATTCTCATTGGATACCCATAAGAAAAAACTTCTACAAAGACAATTATGTACATTACCCTTCAAGAAAAAAAAAAAAAAAGAGGATAAAATCAAATATGACTATAGGTGACAATCTAACCATCTTTAGACATCATATGCCACTGAACATTAAAGAGGACATGACAGTGCATCTAAAGAAACGGAGAAAGATTGGTTTTGGTTACTGTGTAGCATCTCATGCGCTGTCTAAATGGTGCAAACGTCACTCACTTACTAATATTTTTTTATCACAACCCCGTATTTTTTTAACAAAAAAAATAATAAACAATGTGAAAATACCAAAATTTCTTTCTATAACCCTAATAATTACACTAAATACCATAATAAAAATACAAAAATATCTTCAAATGAAAAACTTATTTTTGTTGCCTAGATTTTGATGAAGACTATAAACAGTCAATAAATTCTTTGATGAACAGCTTTAATTTTTGTTGCCTATAAAGGTAAATTTATATTTTTATTGTAAGAAAAATAAAATATCCCCAAGCAATTTTTTAATGGCAAATAAGCCAGTAAAAGTTTTGAAGGCAACTCTGAAAACCAACCCCGAATAACCACAGATCAAGGACAATTTTGCCAGCACATTATCACTGTCCACAGTAAAAGCACAGTGGTCCAAACAGTAAAACATCTACACGCTTTAATGTTCTGTTATGTTATTAATAATCCCTTGCATTTTGAACTTTTTTTTGTTTGACCAAATGGACGATTATACCCCTGTTTTTAATGTTACCCTAGACCCTTCGAGATGAAAGGCCAGGATGTGACATTGCTCGAAATCAACGGCTTATAAGCCCCATTCAGCCCTTTGCATTAATGTACTTCCTGTCTTTCTCGGCGCTCTAGGGTTTCTTTCTAGTCGAGGTTGGCGTATTCCCGCAAAAGAAAGAAAGAAGCGGTTTCAAGGATAAAATAAAATTTTCCAATGGTGAGTGAGTTGATGTGAATTGGTTTCGTTATCTGTTATGATCTGTTTCGCTCATTAACTGATCTGTTTGTTAATGAAAGGTTCTTCAAAACGATATCGATTTGCTCAACCCACCAGCAGAGCTTGAGAAAAGGAAGCATAAGCTCAAGCGTCTTGTTCAGTCCCCAAACTCTTTTTTTATGGTAATTACAAATACCATACATTTTCCTGCCCTTCTTTCTATTATTTTCCCTTCTGATTATGTTTTTATCATATTTTCTTGTAAAAACTTGCAGGATGTGAAGTGCCAGGGCTGCTTCAACATGTAAGTCATGCCATGACCTTTGTATATTTTTCTTGATGAATTTAAGCATTCCTTCTTAGCTGTTTGGTTTGAAAAGGGATCGTAGATGCTTTTATTTATTTAGTTAAATGAATATGTTGTGTGCAGAACCACTGTTTTTAGTCACTCGCAAACTGTTGTGGTTTGTGGGAACTGCCAGACAGTGTTGTGTCAGCCAACAGGGGGTCGTGCCAAGCTTACAGAGGGTTGCTCCTTCAGGAAGAAGAGCGAGTGAAGATTACGATAATTTACTCTCTTTATATCTTTTTGCCCCGTTTGGTAAATTGTTCTAGAGTTCTTTTTTAGGCACGATGGTGATGAATTGAACAAACTTGTTTTGATAATTTTGATTTTTAATTGTCATAGGCTCTCTATGACTATATATATTATTTAAGATTTTGGATTTTATTCAGTGAGAAAGGTTTTGAATATCAACCCAGGTCTATTTTTATGTAGTTACTGCCTTTGATTATGTTGTAGTTGATTATAGTTTATGCCTCATGTGTGGGTCTGGGGGGATTCAAGTTCTTACCTGCATTATGCATTTCAAGCTTTTATCTGCTAGTTTGTCAAAATTAGTTGATGGTACAGCAGTGAATGTTGATGCATAGCTACCCCGTATTATGCTATTATTATTAGTTGAGCACTTAGTTTTTTGGGCATTCTGTGTTGACGAGGGCAATGAATACTTGGCATTCTTGCACACTAGTTCCATAATCTTGGAGTTTTAGTTTTGAGTTTTACTTACGTTGATAGTCAAAGCACCTAGACACATCTACTATGTCCTGTACTCTGTTGTAGCTGTTAGAAAGTGTCTTGACTTTCTCCAGTTTGCACGCCACTGGATGACATCTTTTGCGTTGAATGGGTTTTCATTTTGGATGATCATGTGTTTCCTGACTTTGATATAGAGCTTGTGACTTAAGATTACTAGGTGATTGTGTGGTAATAATGCATATGTGTGTTTTACTTTGATATAGAGCTTTATTGACTTAAGATTGCTAGGTGATTTTGTGGTGCTATGCTGTGTAACTTAGGTAAATGTTAGGCAATCTTAATGCTTCTTGTGCGGAACGAAGATAAAGCAAAACCCCATGTTCCTTTTTGTTTTTAGGTAATTCATGTTGATAGCTATGAAAATGAAAGCTGATTACTAGCATGTTCAAGCTGTCCAGGTTGATTCACCACTACAGGGTCCTTGATTTTTAAAGACCATCGTGTGACTTTAATTTCTAGATTTTCTGTGGTTATAAGGACTGAATTTTCAGTTTTCTATTTTCATGTTCTTTATTGCTTTTGTTTCATTTGGCTTGGAGATTATGGATAAAGCTAAGACGAGGAATGAAAAGAGCAGAGTAACGCTGGTGTGAATTGTTTATATGTATATTTGCAAATATAAATGACGGGCTTCACTCAATCTAAAATGGAAGAATTTCTGTCATAATTGGTTTGCACTGTAAGATCCTGTACTATCAGATCCTTTACAAACCAAGCTCATGGTACTCCTAGTATCGGGCGATCATCCACCTTTATGCAAGCCATCAACCTATTCATTGTGCTCAAAAGTTTATGCTTGCCAAGAAAGTTGCACGAGCAATTCTGCTGATCAGTGTTTGAAAGGTCTAAGCACATCACTGCGATGGGGCATCATGTGTGTAAAACTCACCTCCGGTTTGGTGTAGCAGCCATTTATTTTTTAGGTCTAAGCACATCACTGCGATGGGGCATCATGTGTGTAAAACTCACCTCCGGTTTGGTGTAGCAGCCATTTATTTTTTCCATCTTCTCTATCCATTTCAAATTTCATGTTAGCCCTCTAAAATTTCCAGAACATTCAATCCATGTCCTTTTATTACTATTTCTTATTTTAAATAATCTATAAAATTAAAATTATTTTTTAATTTCACCTCTTTTATTGTTTTTATTTTTTAAATTTGTTTTTTAGTTTATTAATATTTGTTTTGTTTTGGATAATTTTTTAAATTATATTTTTTTTTTTTACAATTTGGTTGTCCTATCAAGTTTGATCTCAATCTTTAGCAAATTTATTTAAATTGATATTTTTTTTATGATTTTTTTAATATTAAATTGATTAAAAATTAAGCTTTTTGATTAAATTCAGATTCAGAATTTTTTTCCTTTTTTAAGCCATTTTTTCTCACCCTGTAGCATCTATTCATTTGGAGACTAAATTCCATTCTTGCTTTATGTATAATTTTTTCCTTGTCTTAAAAATAACATTGTTTATTCTTTATTGAGTTTTTTTTAATTTTTTAAATTGATATTTTTTGTATTTCCATCAAAATATTTCTTTTAAATAATTTATAAAAATAAAACTACTTTTCAATTTCATAATCGTTTTCAATTTATAAAAATAAAATGAGGTTCGAAGTGTTTTCAAACATGAGAACTGAGAGGAAGCCTCGCTAACAGGTCTTTATTCAATGCAAAAGAGAGAAGTAAA
>Ga0307515_10011710_pt1 | contig 16599 bp, 1 predicted proteins | sample 17_EM_MG_FD_194513 | JGI IMG/M metagenome (GOLD analysis project Ga0307515, IMG submission 194513) | Populus trichocarpa ectomycorrhiza microbial communities from riparian zone in the Pacific Northwest, United States - 17_EM | ecosystem: Host-associated > Plants > Roots > Unclassified | place... | reverse complement strand
ATAGACAGACAGACAGATAGATAGGTAGGTAGGCAGGCAGGTAGGTAGGTAGGCAGGCAGGTAGGCAGGCAGGTAGGTAGGTCGGTAGGTAGGCAGGTAGAAGAGAACCGTCGCTATATTATATTAAATTATCTAAAATAATATAATTTATTTTGCACTAACTGCGTAGGAAAAGCAATACTTATTTATTGCTTAAAGTGAGTAAGATATATAGAATACGTAAGAAGGGCATTATATACAGAATGCGCGAGAAGGGCATTATATACAAAATGTGTAAAAAGGGCATTATATACAGAATGCGCGAGGAGGGCATTATATATTAATTGCGCATTAAGTGCAAAATGCGTAATTAGCTGCACTGTATTGTTAAATATAGCAGTATGCCGCACCTTAGTTAATACTATACGCTACACGTTATAGTGCGCAGAATGCGCATTTGGCCGCCAAATGCTGCCAAATGCTGTAAAAATGCTGGTAAATTTTTTCCTGACGTAATTAAGACCCTATATTGTTGTGTAATTAATTTAGGCTTCGGATCTAGGTCTATACGTGCAATTAATTAAGGTTCTACTTCTTTTTTTTTAGATATCCTTTATAGCCGTTTTCTTTCCTTTCTAGGCCGCCTTTGCTTTTAATTTCCTTAGCATATCCTTAGGCTTTTACGGCTGCTTCTTCGCCCCCGCTATAGGTCTTAACCTTCTTCTAGCCTAAGAACCCTCCTTAGAATTGTCTTTTGCTTTTAGTTTCTTTATCACTGTCCTACTAGCTCTACGCTTCGCCTAAGTTATCCTCAATATCTTTAAAGCCATCCAGTGGCCTATGGCGGTACTATAATTAATTGTTGTTTAATTGGGGACTAAGGTTGGCCTAGTTAGGGGCTGTAATTTAATGGTATTTAATTGATTCAATTCTTCAATTAATCGTGGTTTCTGTATAGTCGTTTAATTAAGGTTCTACATACGGCTCTACACCTAGCTCTGCATCGTAAAATTAATTAATTAAGGCTTTATATCCGTGCGATTAGCTAAAGCTCTGCATCTAGGCTCTTAGTGTCCGTTCTTATCGTATAGCTATATTAAGAATCGATCCTTTAGTAGCGTTGAGAGGCTAGGTACCAGCCTCATTAATATTATACTATATAGCTACTAGTCTTCTCTAGATAGATAAATTAAGTAATTAAAGCATTACATTTTAATAGGTTATATAAATTTAAATTAACTATATAACTTACTAAAAAAGATATATTCTAGAGAAAACTCTATAGCCTTATAGCTGTTTCCGCTGTATACCTTTGTAGTATACACGAATCTAATAAAAATAAAAAGGTACAGAAAAAGGAGTTTAGGGAGACTAGCTAGGCGCCAAGACGCTAAAACCTAAGGGAGTCGGTTGCAATCTGGAGGCCTCACATTCAAGTTTAGAATTCGTTAATTTGGAGTGATTTCGTCTGCACAGCCTTAAAAATTTGATGTTCCTCTCACCGCTCGCAAAACGCCGGGATGGTACGCTAAAATATCGGCAATCTTACCGTATACAGCTTCTGAAATGGAGCTCTTGGCGTTATTTTTAATATGGAGCTTGAAGCTCCAGATTCCATTTCGATATAAAGGCTTTAGATTGTATACGTCCGTGCGATTTACGAAGCCACAGACGCGTGACAAATTAGGAAGGAACGTGTTCTTTCTACCGGACTTTTAGTTTAGATTTAATCTGACGGTTTTATAACTAAACACTCCCTAACCTTCTAATTTTCACTTCTAGATTAATCGTTGTCTTGTTCCTAGACTTTTTTGCCAAGGCTTACCTTGCTAAGCTGCTAGCCGCTTTTAGTAAGACCTTTATTAGAAGGTCTAGTATACGGTTTAGATTTTTATTAGTCCCGCGTAGGGTATTTAGGCCTATCTATTCACTTGCTCGCAGAGATAGAGATATATTCTAAATAATGTATTAATTAGGGGTGTAGGCCCGAGGAGAGGGTAATTATCTCAGCCTGCTGTATTGCATAGTAGGTTCCCTACTATCTTAAGCAGTGGTAGATAATTACATACTTATTACCCCCCTCGGGCTTACCGTAAGCCTAAGAGGCTGTAAAATCTATTTATAAGGTGGAGGGTAGGAAAGCGAAAAGCTAAAAGGCTGATTGTAATAGATATTGATGTTACTGTTCGGAGGGAAGGCGTGACTTCGCTTTAAATAGACATTTTTATCTATTTACTTACTTGCAGAGATAGAGATATATTCTAAATAATGTATTAATTGGGGGTATAGGCCCAAGGAGAGGGTAATCATCTTAGCCTGCTGTATTGCATAGTAGGTTCCCTACTATCTTAAGCAGTGGTAGATAATTACACACTTATTGCCCCAAATAACGCGTACCGTTAGAAGCTAGCGGTACGAGGCCTACGCCACAACTAATATAGAAGTAGGAATATATCTCGTCTTTTTTACGCCCGTAGGGTATTATTAAAAGACTATTTAGGTAACCTAGAACCTAGGTAATATCGAAGGCTATTAACAACAAACTTAGGGGTATAAGGCCTACGCCTAATAACTAATATAGGAGTAGGAATATATGTCGTCTCTTTGCGCCCATAGAGTATTATTAAAAACCGTTCGGGTAAGTAATATCGAAGGCTATTAACGACGACGACGTAGTAAGGAGGAAGCTGGAAAGCGTCAATTCAAAACCTGTTGAAAAACCCTATAGGAAAAATTGTCAGGAAAGACTACTTATTAACAGCTGCTGTGGAAAGACGCGACGCGAAACTTCGCGATCCTTTAGGGGTAAGATGTTTTATTGCGACGACAATATAACGCCGTATGGTATAGTATTATTAAGGCTATAAGACGAATAAACAATAAAATATCTATTAAATAAGCCTTATTTTAAAGCGAAAAGCCAAAAGGCTGATTGTGATAGATATTGATGTTGCTGTTTAGAGAGAAGGCGTGACTTCGCTTTGAATAGACATTTTTATATATACCTACTTTAAGCCAAATTATCTTAACTTTTATAGCCCCCTAAGCTATTCCTAATAGCTAAAATTACTAAATTATACCTAGCGAAGAAGGCTGCGTTGCCTAATTTGCCCGATTCTGATTTGTTATCTTATTGTTGCGCTTAACGCCCCTAAGTCGTAGCAGCTGCAACTCTCCTATAACTATTACCGCCCTCTTTTTACTATAGCTAGAGTACCTAAACTAATAAGCTAGCTTTAAATAATAATTAAGGACTATAAGTCTTTTATTTAGAATGCGAAAGAGTTAATTTAATATTAGAATAGCTATATAAGTACCGCTAGAGCTTTATAACTTTTATTAAGCATTATATAACCGTTTCCAGCCCTTTTAATTATAATACGCTAGAGCAACGTGTAAATAGGCTATAGAAGGCAATATTTAAAGAGCTAGAAGTTAAGGAACGGCTTATAGTATATAGTAATTGCTAGCTAAGAAGGCTTTATTAAGAACCTTTATATAAGTAAATAAAGTAAGAGTTAGAGGATTTTATACGCCTAAGAGAAGAGAACGGAGTTATTATTCCTAATAGGCTTAAATAATTCGACGCTAAAGAACTAGTTAAAAAGCTTAAGCTTAATATAATTACTGCTAATATATAGCGTCTTACTTTAATACTATAGAGCTTCCTTATAGCTTTAGTTTAGTAAAGGCCATATACTAATTCTTATAATATTACGCCTTACTATAATAAGCTCTTTATAGTATACGTAATTCTAGTAAATATATAAGCCCTTTAAGCTAGCTTTTAGTTCTATACCACTTTAGGGGTTTATTTATATAATATAGGTATTAAGTAAAGGTATATTACAATTCTTTATAAGTTAGGAGTTATAATATTATATACTGGCCTTACTAAAATATAAAAGGAGCTAGAGAAAGTTAGTAGGGTATATACTTTTATACTTAAGGGTTTAGATAAGACGCTTCTATTACTATAGGCGGAGGGTATAGTTAAGGAATCTTAGTTATAGATTACGTACTTAAGGTATCTTAGTTACTGCTAGTATAATAAATAATTACTTTCTTATAGTATATAATTAAGGTAATTACTTTAAAGAACTAGAACTAGCTAACGATTATATATAATAACTTTAACTAGAATAAAAGGGTTTAATATAAGACTATATTAAATACTAATAAATACCTCTCTACTATTACTTCTAAACTTATACTTAATCCTAAGTTTCTATATAACGGTTTTTATACTTCTATACTTAAACCTATAAAATAGCTTACTTATAGCGCGATCTTTAATTACCCTAATAACTAGGTAGATAAATATATGGAATAATACCAGTTATATTAGATTGCTAAGGTGTAAGGGGATCTTATAGATAGGGGGCTATAAGGACACAATTGGAACAGGATAGATTGGTAAGAGAGACGAATCCTTAAGAAGGTAAGGCCTCTAGGATTGTGGAGACTATATACTACGGGCACGTGCCTCTAGCACGTAACCAGCGACCATCCGAGGGGCGTCTGGGGGTTGTCCTAAGGGCAACCCAAGATGTCCGCAATAATATCCCTTACATTGCCCCAGCCCTTCCTGCGGTCAGCCCCCGATCGCCGTTACCTTATAGTAGGGAGATTATAAGGGCTCGTCCCGGAAGAGGTTCGGAGAGATATTAAAGAGGTATCGGTATACCACTATATATCATCTATCTATCTAACCCCTACTTTAAACTCCTAAAAAACCTTAATAAGGAAAAAACATAACTAGAGAAAAGACGTGAGGATTGCTAGGAGACCTATTAAAAGCCTGCTAAAAGCATGCCAGTAACTACCTAGGCTAACATAGGGATTTTTATATAACTCTACTTCTAAGCCTTTATACTAGTCTGTAATTAATTACAAGTATTATAGGCAATTTGGTGTTCCAGTATAGTTCCATAAAACCTTTTAGTATAGAATTTAACGTATAGAGCCTTAGCTTACCGTCGTCTTTAACTGCTAAGATATAGTTTATAATTCTTTCTTATAATCCTTTTCTTATAATCCTCTGCGTCACTAACGCATTACTCCTACATTTACCCTTAGGCTATTAGATACGGTTAAGGTATTAATTAATTAGTTAAAGAGACTTATCTCTTAAGATTTAGTGCATATACTTTTAAATCTGGTGGTCCTATGCTGTATATTTAGCGTAGCTCTACTACCTAGCAATTAGGGACATTTCGCAATAGCAATTGTAGCTATTATACGATTGTTAAGAACGTCTATAATGTTGTTTTTTAATACTATAGTATTGTTTTAGGTCTAATTTAACCTATATACATCTTTAATTTGACGTCTTAATTACCTTCCCCCGGCCGCGTAGTCAGTTTTTATAAGGAAGTAATAGTTAAATAACTTATACGCGTGTTTCCTTCCTTCTAAATAACGCTATTATAACGGAGTTATATTAGTAAGGTTGCGGCTATTTACTAGAAGGGTATTAGACGGTAAAGTATAAAGATACTTTACTCATCGAGCTTAATCCTTTTCCTTAACACCTTACTTCCCATTATCAACCTTCATCCAATTTGGATGTATCTTTAATATATTATTAAGATTTTTTTCTTTTTTATTATTAATTTAATATACCTCTTCGTTCTCCTACTAATTGCTCTTTTAAGCAAATTCCACAGCGTATTCTGGCCCTACCTTTATATATAAAACCCCAACCTCTGCTAACTCGCAACTAGTGCTAGTCCTACCTAAATAATTTTACCTATATGTCTTTAAAAGACCAGAAATCTAATAATAGGATTCTAGAGGCTTATAATAAGACGCACTGCGTTAGATCTAATACCTTTAGTCCTTATAATTAATACATACGTACCAAGAGCGGCAGTTGCGTTAAGGTAAGTTTTTCTATTCTTAATAGATTTCCATTACTAACTTTAAGCTTTAATAGCCTGGGCCTAAGTGGCAACAATCCTTTAATGTCCTTAACTACTATATTACCCGGGCTTTGTCTCATTCTAGCGCCAATACTAAATATTTTAGTCGTATTTAAGACTATACCACAGCCATCTATACTGCCTATAATTCTCAGCAAGCCAGCTAGTAACGCCTAATGTAAAAGTAAGGTTAGTATACTAAGGATAGAGTACGGGATAGGGGTAATGAGAAGAAGGTCGCTATCTACTATAGGAAGGAGTTTATACATCCGCGTTAAGTTTTAAAAGAGCATAATATAATACGGTATTAGGTAGGTTACCCTTTAGGTACCTAGCGGATAGGTAACTAATAGTTGCCGTAGTAAGGTCTTGGTAGTTCTGGACTATACCAGCCAGCCAACATCTCTATTTATTCTGGGCTTAAGCGTATCTTTATTAACTATAAGCTTACTCCCTAAAAGCTTTATTGGTATTAGTTTGGACCTAATATTAGTATTAAGCGTTTAAGAGTCTCTACTCTAGCTACACCTTATCGTCCTACCCCTATTTTTATGCCTACTTATATACCTACTAAGGTATCTAGATCCCATTTTTGTTAGCTATTACTTAGTGGCCCGATAGACACTAATCCTACTCCTAATGATAATGAGGCGTAGTGGCTTTTTAGATTGGGCATTTGTGGTTTAGACTTTTAGAATTCATTCTTATATATAGTAGCAATCAAGGACCTTAATTAGGTGCTTAGGAAGGCCTTATAAGGCTTTTAGAAAGGGCTTAGAAGCCCTAGAAATAATATTCCTAGTATAAATTAATAAATAGGAATGCAATTCTAGCAAAATGCCCTATTAACTCTATGCTATATACATAAAAAGGCTAAGGACCTGTTCTGCCTTGGGCCGTAGCCCTATCCCTATAGTTTCCAAAGCCTGTCTATTCCATATCCAATTTAACCTATTTACTCTTTTCGCGAGCTTTCTTTATAGGTCGCGATAACACCGTAATATTAGAGCGCTTTTTATAACTTATAGATTATAGACCTTAGTCCCAATATTCTTTTAGAATATCTTTATAATAATTAAGGTAATCCTCTAGTTCCCATATAGAGTCCTTAGCGGGCTAGCCTAGCTATTTAACTTTAAATTAAAGCTTATTCTTAACAGACTTATAGTATAGTATAGCTTTAACCTCATACCACTTACCCACCACCTTAGGGTGTTCAATTGGGCCTAGACGGAAGTTCTTTTTCAGCGGTAGTCTATATTATAGCTCTAGTAGGTTTATATAAAATACTAAATACATATAAGCCATAGATAGGGGTAGCTGGAGACGATAGGCTAGCTTACTAATTCGTTCCTTAACTTAGAAGGGACCTAGGTATCTTATATTAAGCTTCTTTAATAGTTAACGGGTTTTAATATTTGTTAAACATAATAGAACCTTATTACCTACTCCGAAATACTTATTCTGGTGCTTACAGTTATACTAAAGTCTTTACTGCTCTTGGGCCTCTTATAAGCTCTGCTTTATATACTTCTATTACTCCTCCCATTCCTAGAGGTATCCTTATACTCTCCGGTGGATGTCCTTTAACTTCCCGGTAGGATCCTATAACTAATTATACGGCCTTAGCTAGTAATTATCGGGTATACTATTAAACCTAAATAGTCGAACGCTATAGGTAATCTAGATTGGTGTATACTTATACAATATATATTGCTTTAAATTGTAAGCATACTCCGCGTACGGAAGTAGCTTACACTAGTTATCTTGCTAGTAGTTTAAATACATCCGTATGTAAGACTCCAGTTCCTAGTTCTGGCGTTCCGTTTGCCTATCTATCTATAGGTAGAAAGCCGTACTATATTAGTGGTCTATCTTTAAATGGAAGCATAGGTCCGACTAGTATTAGCTTATAAAGACGCTGCCCCTATTAGTAATAATAGAGTATAGCTAATCTACTTTAAGAAAGCATTTCTCCTTAATTAGGTTGGCGAGCTCTTATACGTTAATTGTCTTATTAACGGGAAGGTATTAGATATACTTTAAAAACCTATTAATAAGTATAAGGACTAAATTGTATGTTTATCCTTAGCCATCTTTAGATAGCGGGAGATCCGTAATAAAGTCTATGGCGTAATATTACTATAGCTTACTAGCGGGGGGAACTGATTTAAGTAGACCCTATAGCTTGTGCCTACGGATCTTGTATACTTAACACTTCTCACAATAGCTAATATACTCCTTTACTTCCTAATTAAGCCTTAGCTAATAGTATTTGCGCTAAAGTAATTCCACTGTCTTTATTTGACTATAGTGGCCGCCTAGAGGATTATCGTAATTCTTTATAAGAATCTTCTGTCGTAGATTTGCTTCTTATAGCACCTAAACCTTACCACCTCTACGTAGTAGGCCTATTAGGTCTAGTTCCTAATAGTAGCGCCTAGCAGCTTCCTTTCTATCACGTTTCCGGTCTACTTCCATATTAAGAATGGCATAGGAAGCGTCCCTCTATTATACCTTATAGATAAGATCCGTTAACCCTTTGAATAGTTTCTAGGTAAAAGCTATTTTATCCTATACTGCTCTAAGTATAAAACTAGATAGTACTATAGATCTTATAACTCTTTAATGCGCGTACATTAAGAAGGCCGCTATAAGGTTAAAGTCCTTTAGTTATTATAGAGCTCCGAGTTCCAATTACTCTATAGCTTTACTATTTATTTAAGGGGATAGCTTAGTAATTAGAGATAGTGTATTACTAGGTTCTAAGAATATATTAGGGACGTCCTGTTTAGGTATATTCGGACCCTTATTAGTAACGGACCGGGTACTAGCTAGAACATTAGTGGAAACCGATAGGGCTTATACTGCCTAAGACTTAGTGTATAGAGCTATAGGTGCTTAAGCATCCTATACCTAGAGCTTGTTCTATAATATAGGGAGTAAGATATTTATTATCTGTTTTCCTTCTCCCGTTTTAAAGCCTTTGGTATAGTCTAGCTATCGTAATAGTCTATTAGTAGGGTTGTTTTCCCCTAGCTTATATTTAATCTCGAAATTAAATTACATAAGCTCCTTTACCTATCTAGCTTATTAAGGTGTAAGCTCCTTTATAGTTATAAAGTAGCGTAGATTATAGTAATCTAAGAGTATATAAGTGGTATAGCTTGCGTACTTAAGGTAGTGTCGCCACTGTTTAAAGCAGTTGACTATAGCTAGTAGTTCCTTATTATGGGTATAATACCTAACTTTAGGTCCCTGGAATTTTCTGCTATAAAATGCTACTGGTCTTTAATAGAGCTAGGTAGCGTCCGGATACCTATTAGGTTATAGTAGGATACCAATAAGGACAAAATTTGATATATTAGTGATTATTATTAATGGCTAATCTAGGTTGAAATGCTGTAGTAATAGAGCTTTTATAAACTTTACGCGAAGTTCCTAAAAGGCCTTCTAAACCTTTCCGGGCTATAACTATAGCTTATACTATTTAGTTAGTCCCTTCTTAGTTTTCTTTTTTGCCGCCTTTAAGCTTTTTACTCCTTAGGTTGGGTCTTAGAAAGCTTCTATAATATAGTTAAATAGGTATTAGGTGACGTCTAAGTAGTTATAGATAAAGCGCCTATAGAAATTGGCAAAGCCTAGGAATACTTAAACATCCCAGTAGCTCTCTAGCTCCGGCCACTCCTGGATTATCTATACCCTTACTAGGTCTATAACTACACCCGTAGGCGTTATAATATACCCTAGGAACTTAACCTGCTTAGTATTAAAGATATACTTTAACGCCTTAGCGTAGAGGCCCTAATTATCTAAATGTTCCAGCACTTCGCGGACGTGTTGCTTGTATTAATTCTTGTCTTCTAAGTAGATCAAGATGTTATCTAAATAGATAACGTATATGCGGTTAACTAATCCCCCTAAGGCTCTGTAAATATACAATTGGAATATTATAAGCGTATTAGCTAGCCCGAAAGGCATTACTAAATACTTAAAGTAGCCATATTAGGTCTTAAAAGCGGTCTTCTACTTATCCCCTTCTTTGATACGGAGCCTATAATAGGCGTCTTATAGATCTAACTTTATAAAGATCTTTGCCCTAGATAGTTAATCTAGCATTTTACTAACTAGTAGTAGTGGGTAACGGTTCTTAATTATAATCTTATTAAGACCGCGATAGTCTATATATAGCCTTATAGTTCTATCTAGTTTTAGGATAAAAAGGATTGGTGCGCCTAACGGCGACTTATTAGGCTAGATCCATCCCTTTTCCAGTAAGCTATTAAGGTACTCCTACAGGATCTCAAGCTCTTTGCGCGAGAGGTTGTAGATAAAAAGGTTTGGCGGTTGCTTGCCTTCTTCTAAATTAATTATATAATCGTACTCTAAGTTCTATAGTAGGACTTTAGCTCTCCTGCCTAAAAATACCCTTAGTAAGTCCCTTAGGCCTACTGGAATATTTAATAAATTGGGGTTGCGTTTATCCTTTGCGTTATTATCGGGTAGGTCTCAGAGCTCCCTTAGAATACTTGCGGGCAGTATTATGCGCTATAGTGGTTGCTTATACATAGTTGCCACCGTATATTAAACCGTTTCATATAGTAGCCAATAGAGGGTAAAGAACTCCTTAATGTAGCGTTTAAGGTGCTGTAATATACTCTTTACATATTACTTAAGCTAGAGTAACCTATGGCGGTTAAAGTATCTTATAAGGTCCTTAAGATCGCCGCCTCCCTATAATATCTCCGCGACCTATCTAGCAGTTCCCCGTAGGGTTTCTATTATAGAGGGGTTATTACCTATACTAGGCTCTATACCTATTTTATTATTAAATAGGGGTTGAATCTAATACTCCTTTAGGTATAGAGCGTACACTATTTCGCCTAGGGCTATATTCTCTAAGATATCCTTTAGGCTTATTAGTAATATACGCCCTTCTAAATCTTTATTATTCCACTATTTAAAGGCTCTAGTCTTAAAGTATATCTTAGGATCTATTTCCGTAAGCTAAGGGTATCTAAGGATAAAGTTATAACCTATAAAGTTAGCCGCCTAGAAGGGTTGCGGGCCAACTACCTTAGTGCGGTTATATATATTAGCTACTAATACTATAAGCTTATAGGTACTGTGTAGCTTAATCCAATACTTATCTAGGAAGCCTATAATAGGTTTCCGCTACCTTTATAATAGGATAAGTTTATACTCTTTTACTAAATTATATTATATAAGATTAATTTCGGCGCCGCTATTAGATAGTGCTTAGAACTATTATATCTTACCTATAGGGAGTGTTATTTCTAGCTTAACAGTAATACGGAGAGTCTTTCCTTCCATATCTTGCCCTAGTTGCAGCTAAGAGAGGTCCGCAACTAGGGCTTTTCTTTTTTTAGATCGTTAGTGCGGTTATTACCCTACTTATTTTTCTAATAAGATCTACCTCCAGAGTTTTCTTTTAACTTTTTAGAGTGTTTCTATAAAGGTACCAGATAGGTATTAGGTTGACCCCAAAAGTCTTTCCCGTTATTTAAGGTTCCTAACTTTAACCCTTTTAAAGTTCTCTTTAAGAACAGCTTCTTTAAAGGTTAGGTCTACCCTATGTTACTATTAAAGTGCCTACGCTTCTAGTAACCCCTTAGTTTCTTACTGGAAGAGGTCTAGTTCCTTACTATATCCTTAGCATTTAGAACCGCTTGTTTAAAATCCGTATATACGGTAATCCGCGGTAGGGCTCCTATACGCTTTATTTTATTATAAATTGCTAGCTTAATTCTAGCCTAGATAAATCCAATCTTCTCCTTCTTATAGACGCTACCGTCCTTATTTTTAAAGGGCTTTAAATCTATCTATTAAGCACGAGTTTCTATAAAGTTTATAAACTGGCGGAAGTCTTAATGGTTTAGCTGCGTACTATTCCAGAATTATTCTATATTATTATATTATATAATATATAGATCTTAGGTCCAACCCTTTAGGAAGGTTTATAGCTATAGCTATATTATAATTTGCTCTTTATTAAGTTAATTAAGCGCGATTTAGTTTAGTGATCGGTCTTTAATCTTACTAATAATCCAGCGTGTACGCTCTTTAGTATTATCTCGTATTATCAGCATCTTAAAGAAGTTGTCTACCTCGCGAACCCAATTGTCTAGCTATTGGGCATTAGGTCTATAACGAAGTTCTAAACTACTAAAGGCCTTAGCCAGTTAGTCTATATCCTTTTTCCGTTTATTATATAAGTGCCTCTCTAAGTCTTCTATACCTCCTTAGGTAGATATTAAGTAGCCCCTAAAAAGCCCTTAGCCTTAACTAAGTTATAAAAGAATTTACCTAGCTTAAATTAAACCCTACTAGATATGGATTTGCCCTTAAAGGGTTCTAATATATTTATTAGTGGCTTCCTCCCGCATAGCTTCTAAGAGCCTTACGACAGCTTTCTAATATCCGTCTTAAAGGAGATTGGTATAGGGCTCTTAACCTTCTAAACTCGGGCCTAGAGAAGCTCCTACTATAGAGGTAGTATTAGCACTAGTGGCTAGTATAGGTTTCCTAATAAGCCTTAGGTCTTAAGTTAGTATTTAGGTTTAGTTTCCTAAAGGGGTAAACCCGCTTAGCTTATAAGCAGTCTATATATTGCCACTATGCCAATTATAGGCCGGTAGTCTTCCGGAAGAGTTCTGGTTAGGTCCCTAGTCAAACATATTAGTATATTCCTTTAGCATTTCTAGCTTAGGGGAAGATCTTAGGGTTACCTCTAGCGCTTAATCTTTTAATTGGCCTAGGTAGAGCCAGAGGGGTTCTAGTTACTTTCCGGCAGCGTTATAACCGTTATAAAGGGTATCTACGTTTTCCTCAGCGGTAACCATAGGTATGCGAAAATCTTCGAGCTCCTAGAGCATCTAGGTATTAGAGCTTATTCGGCCATCTTACCCAAAGGGTTATATTATCGCAATCTCTCGCTATTGGAGGGACCTTCCTGCTTTTACGCGACGGCTTTCCATAAGGTATCTATGGAGTTTCTATTTAGGTCGTCACGAGATTTTAAGGGAGGATAGTAGTTATAAACAAAAAATGTAAACAAATAATCTGGTCCTTAAAGCCGACTGCCCTTCTAAAAAAGAGTAGAAAGGATTTAAATATAAGGGGATCTTATAGACAGGGGGCTATAAGGACACAATTGAAATAGGATAGATTAGTGAAAGAGACGAATCCTTAAGGAGGTAAGGCCTCTAGGATCGTGGAGACTATATACTACGGGTATATACCTCCGGGATGTAACCGGCGACCATCCGAGGGGCGTCCGGGGGTTGTCCTAAGGGCAACCTAAGGTGTCCGCAATAATATCCCTTACATAAGGCCATTGTATATATAATACTAAAAGTTAAAGAGCTTAATATTGCCGTAAACTTCTGGCGTAGTATACCTATTATTAATTGTCTCCTTCTATAAAAGCTATATTACTTTATATTAAGTCTAATTTTAGAGAATAAGGGCACTTTAGAGGGTATATATAGTGTTCCTAGGAATATATTTAGTGGCGATAATAGTAAATACGGGTTTTAAGAGGGCCAACTAGGGTATAAGGATGGATCCTTTAATAATGGTAAATTAGTCTTAATTAATGGCAATTAGAAGACTATAGGCCTCCTCTAATCTATATAGTAAGAGTGCTACCTTAAAAAGCGTTACTATAAATAGCTAAAATAGTTTCTTCCTATAGCTAGATTATTCTATTAGTGAATTAACTATATAGATATAATATATAATATTTACTATAGACTATCTAATTGCTTTAAATTATTAGATTATAGTAAGGTCTACCTTAGCGCGTATTAGGGTTATAAGACGCCGTTCTATTATAAAGAGGAGGTTATAATTAAGTCCTTTAACGCCTAAATTACTGCATACTTTCTTAGTCTTCTTTCTAAAAATAGTAGGGACTAGGGTAATAAGGGGGTTAATAATTAGATTACTAGATAAGATATTAAAGGAGGTAATAAAATAGTAGTAATAAGAGTAAGATTCCTTACTACCTTACAGTATATTTAAGAGAAGCTCTTTTTACCTAGCTAATGGTCCTATAGTAATAAACTAGTTAATAAGGTATTCTAAAACTATATTTAATTTATATAAGATATAGAGGTCTACCTTATATTAAAGTCTGCTATTAAGTATACTAATATTGGGCTTATTAAACGGGTAATTATTTACTACTATTTTCTCTTTACTAGTAGTATAAAGAGTTAATATATATAGTTGGCTCTATACCTTACTAAATTACTTATAACTAAAGCCGCGGATTAAGTCCTCTAAAGATTATTACTTATTAGTATATTGGTTAATTATAGAGGCTAGTAAGATAGTTGGTTTAAAATAGATTAACTTAATAAATATTATAATATTATTCTTAAACTTCTTCTTTAAAGCCAACGGCGAACTAGCTTAGATATAACTAAGTTATTTACTTAAGTATTACTTACCGCTAGTTACTGCCTAGATCTGTGGTATACTATTAAGGACGCGCTTAGCAAGTTTAATAGTATATATTATACGCTAGCTAACGCAGCTACTAATATATATTATCTTACGCTTAAGCTGTTAGCTACTATTATAAGGCGGCCTAGCGGATAAAAGAGTTACCTTAGCTATAAGGATATTATTAATATTGGAACTTAAAGGCTCTCTAAGGGTTTAAAGAAAGGACAGCTTATAAAGCTACCTTCTAAATTAACCTTATTATAATTAGAACCTTTTAAAGCTAAAAAGTAAAGAATCTAAAATCAACTAGCTTACTATAACTCGCTTATTAATAGCTTTAATGCAAAGCTATAAGGGCATATTACTGTAGTAGAAGGCCTTAATAATATTAATGCAAATAAGCCTAATATAATACTAATTAATAACTTACTTAATAGAGCTATATTTAATACCTAATCTTATAGACTTCCTATTTAGTTCTAGTATTCTATTTAATTAGTAAGTTAACTATTTACTTATAAGGTATAACACTAATTAATATATAACTATTTAGATACTTATTTAAGTATTTATAATTTACTACTGCTAGCTCTCTATTACTTATTACTATAATTAGATTAGTATCTATATATTACCTTTCTTTTTAAAAGGTAGCTAGATCTAATTAACTTACGGATTTACCTACAAGTACGTTAAAATAGTTTAACTTTAATAATACTCTTAATAAGTTTCTTAAATCCACTCCTTAGCCTTAGGCTAAACTTTAGCATAGTATAAAGTAATACTAGCCGTTAAAAAAGGTATCCTTTAGCTAGGCCCTTATCTATAAAGCCCTCCTACCCTCTTATTTAAGTAACTTAATTATTACTACTTATTAATAAGTTTCTTTATACCTGTCCTTTATATATATATCCCTCTTTTCTAACTATTATACTCTTTTTACGTCATAAGGATTATATAGCCCTAAGAGGTAAACTTCTATAAAGAACCTTCCATAAGTAAGCCGTTACTTAGGATATTTATTACTAGAAGTAGCAACTCTTTCTCTTTCTTCTCTTTAACTCTATAATAAATATATAAAGTAACTATAAGTAAGGCTTATTTAAGGAATTATATAACACTAAAATGGGCGGCACTCTTTAAGACTAAACAGCCTTCTATTACCACTCTTACCTTATTTTACTACCGTGGGAAATTAAGAAAAAAAAAGATTATTTTTTTTAAAAGCCAGTCTTAAATCCTTTATCTTAAAAACTGCTCTTATAAGAAATAACTTTATATAAGGTCTTCTTCTTTTTATCTTTATTACTAGTAACTATCTCTTATAAGTTTTTATATATTTTTTATACTCCGCGATTTTTAAATTTCCTTTTAAGTTAAGAAAAGGGCTACTGTACTTTAAGAGACCTTAGTTAAGTATATTAGAGGTTAATATTAAGCATTATATAATTCTTATTTACTCTTTTAGAATTTTAATATGAATAATATTATAAAAAAGATATTAGTAAGGAAAATTTAACTAATTAGATAACTTTAACTGCTAGCTAAAGTTCCTTAATATCTTAAGATTTTACGTAACAATCCTTTTTAATTTATTCTTTTTAGCAAATACTATAAGATCTTTATTTTAATTTCCTATTACACTATCTATACCCTAGTTTACCTTTCTTTTATATTAGAAAGGTACTATTATTACTCTTTTCTTAAATTGCTATCTATACGCCTGTTACGCACACGGAATTCCACTATAAAAATGCCTAAAATAATAGAACTCCGCTTAAAAGGAAAGCTGCTACCTTTGCCCCCTACTATCTAATTAATGGCCCTTATATACTAAGGAGGGGCGTAAATATCTATTATAGTTTAACGCAGGTTATTTTAAATTAGGAGTATAATATAGTCAAAGCTATAAAAAATGTAGTAATTAAGATTAAGAAGGATGCAGAGCTTAAGGGAAACTTAAAAAGTAAAGAGTAGGAAAGTACGTTTATAGATATTAGAAAGCTCTCTAAGATTACTTATAAGGTTAATAAGATTGAGGCGGTGTAGAATATAATTAAGAAAAAATAGAGAGAGGAGCTTTTAAAAGGTCCCTATAAGCTCTTCTATATATACTATATACTAAAGAGTATCTGTATTTTTATTAATTAGGTAAAAAGAAGTTAGATCTCTAAAAAGGATACGTTAAAAATAATTAATAATGCAATATTAAGCCGCCTAA
>Ga0307515_10011708_pt1 | contig 16599 bp, 13 predicted proteins | sample 17_EM_MG_FD_194513 | JGI IMG/M metagenome (GOLD analysis project Ga0307515, IMG submission 194513) | Populus trichocarpa ectomycorrhiza microbial communities from riparian zone in the Pacific Northwest, United States - 17_EM | ecosystem: Host-associated > Plants > Roots > Unclassified | place... | reverse complement strand
ACCAGCATTCTTCAAGTTGAATTCCTGGCTATTGTGGAGTTTTGTTGGCTGGACAGGCTTCAGCTCACCTTTCAACAGGATAATGACCCTAAAGACACCTTCAAGAAGGCTTCAAAATGGTTCCAATGGATCAAGGACATTGTCTTGAAGTGGCCTGCAGTCACCCAGCCTCAGCCCATTTGAATATGGGTGGCAACACCCCATGTGGCAGCCCAATGTCTATGGGCCCCTCCTGCTGGTATGGATGAGCTTTGGGGGCAAGTGCTGGTGGAATGGGATAGAACACCAAGTAAGGTTTGTAGAAATGTGATTGAGAGCAAGCCCAGAAGGATAGGGGCAGTGATAAAGGCCAAAAGGGCCCAAACCAAGTCCCAGCAAAAAAACTGATTCATCAAGTCTGCTTGATTGTAAACTGTATATTAAATGATTGGCTGAGACTGAAGTTCTGAACTCTGGTATAGCAAAGGACACGATATCTACCTTTGTGTCCTGAATTTCCCACGGATTTACCTTTGTTCCTTGGGCCATAATTTGACTTGCAAGCAAAATTTGACCTTCTGTGAATCAGTTTTTTTGCTCACTGTAATACCTATGGCCTAGGACCTGAGCACTGTTCATCTCCTTCCAGAGGACCTCCTTCAGTCCTTCTGGTATAGAAAGACCCCAGACTTTGTAAATATGGTTCCCAGGATCCAGCACAACCCTGAACATATTACCCAGCATGACGGTCCACCTGTCCAAGAAGGACTCAAACTTCAAGGTCGATGCCGGTGCCCTGACCTTGGCACACACCACCAGCTTGGTGAGGTAATCCAGGGGCTGGTGACAAAGTACCGGGGCGGTATCGACCCACCCTGCCGGGAGCCTGATGGAGCTAAGGTAGGCAACAGCACAGAGGCCCCACCACAGCCACCAACTTTGACAGGTGGGCAAATTCCTCCCTGCACCTGTGCCATGTAGTTACCAAAAAAACTGTAAATAATGGAGAGACCTAAAATAAATTTTTCTGTGATCTCCAAACTGTGCCTGACCCCCTCAGTCCAGCCCCATTATGGAAAAATCGGCTTGCCAGCCCAAAGGACTTTTTTAGGTGAGAACAGCCCTTTCGGGAGTTTTCAATTTTCCAAACTGCAGAATTTGTCAGTCCTGCCACGTGGTCTTGCTTTGTATGGCTTGCTTTGTATTGATCTTGCTTTGTATTTCTAAAGTTACATCGACAACGAAAACTTCCATATGAACCACTAGACTGAGATCATGGGATGCCCAAAGAAATTGACAAGAGCACGATGGATTAATATTTCAAAGAGTGTGAATCACAAGCAGAAAAGAAGGAAACACAGCCAAAAAATATGCAGGACTGCTTGTATGCCATACCAGTGGAATCAATTCAGTGATACTCAATTCAATCTTGTAGATTCATGGATGGCTACAGGGCTGGACTGGATGGGCCACAAGCCACTTGGGCATGCTGGAAGTACAACAGCCACCATACATTGCTGCCAGATGCTCTGCGGGAGGCAAGAGCATGCATTTAAATAGTGTTACAATTATGAACTTTTTTGAAATATAAAACTAGCTATGGATACAAAAAAAAAATTTGGACCACCAGAATTTGGCAGTGTGAGGCTGGTGAGGCTGTGGTGGGGCCTTTGTGCTGTTGCCTACCTTAATGTCAAAGACTCTGCCCAAAACTCAGCCCTTGTTGGCTAGTGCATCTGCCATGTTGTTCATGGCGTCGTCTCCATGAGCTTTGGCCTTCATGAAGCAAAGGCACCCCGTCCTATCCCTCAGCAGGTACAGCAAGTACTGCAGGAGGGGCGTGGGGGGGGCCACGGCTCATATGTCTTGGGGCATCGCCCCATCCATCTCTCTCCATGGCTAGCAGGCTGCCTTCAACAAGGCCTAACATGAAGGTTGAGTCAGTATGGACTACCACATTGGCGTCCTGCCACGCAAGCAAGCTGAGGACGACTGCTGCGACCTCTGCCATGTTATTGGACAAGGTTGACCCTGTCAGCCTTACCTTGTCATCAAACTGGAAGCTCGACACCCACGCCAACCCTGCGGTGCAGATGTCTGTGCCATTATCTTTTGCAGACCCATCCGTCCATATGTGTATGTCCTCCTTGTACACTATGGCGCCAGCCACCCTAGCTTGAGGGCTAGGCGCTGGTACATAGCTCTCCATTGGGAGACGTACCCTGGAGGCCTTGTAAGCATCCTTGACCACTCTCCCTGTGATGATAGACCTCGGAGCTGTGAATACCCTCACGCAACCGAGGGGGCCATTCATTTTCGGCCAGACATTCACTGATGGGTCCTGGGGTCCATCACCACATTTCCTAGTCACTGACCAGCCAGACCCACACAGGGCCTCCTTCATGGATTTTACAGTCCGCAGCAACCCCATGCCTTGTAGAGCAGGAGGGGCATAGAGGTGCAGGACCTTGGTCACCTTCGCTTCCCTAAGCCACAAAAGCTTCAGGAACCGCTGTGACCCAGGTTTAGGCAGCGCTAGGTGGTTTAGAATGGGTGTCCCCAGTCTCATGGCCAGCAACAGCACCACGCTTGCTGGATCCAACCCGAATCTCCTAGCCATCAGGAACGCCTGGGATACCCTATCTTGCAGTAGGGTAGGCATCATGTATGCCTGCTGTAGGAAAGGGTTCATCCCACTGTATGTACCTGCCCTGCTGGATGAGGAGGCCATCCTTAGGTCCATCCATGTCCACTGTTTCCAAGGGAGCCTCTGGTCCCCTGTAATCAGGTCACTGAGGAACTTCAGATCTGTAGCATATTTCCTAGTAATGAGCGATGGGGTGTTAAGCCTGCCCTCAGCAAGGGGGGCCTCCAAGGTGTGGTAGGCCATTGCTGAGAACTTCCCCCGCATGAAGTTCATAATCCTGTTGCTGATTTTCCTCAGGATGTGTGGGGGTATGCCATTTCCATCCATGAGGAAATGGCATCTGGAGAGCAAGAGGGCCTTAGCCAGGAGTGCTCTATTCCTCACAGAAGCCCTGATGGCTCGCCATTGAGATATTATCTTCTTTATGTGCCTGTCTATTTGTTGCCACCAAGGGAGGGTGCTGTCCCTGCTGCCCACCCAGACACCCAGTACCTGCAAAGGGTCCGCAGGCCTGGTAAAAGGGGCGCCCTTGTGGACTATTAATAACTCCTAAACCATGAGACCCAAAAGTCCACAGGCAACTGGTCTCAGTGCACTTAAACTGCTAGCTGTTCAACAGGCCACACTCATGTGCTATCACAGTGTGTGGGAACAGAGTGGAGACCCTGATGCCCTCCTCAGCCCTGCACCCAAATTCTATCATAGATGTTTTTCTCTTTCCCTCCATGGAGGCGGCATAAGAAATTGAGCACGATTGCCCGGTGCCACCGTGGAATCAACTTAACCAGACTACCACCGGGTGTGCCCGATGTGAGTCCAGCGACAGAGGATGAGTCCTCTTGAGCCAACATGGGGAACTCCCCTGACTGCCACCAGTAGGGGCGGGAAACCACAATCCCACCAAACAACAGCCCTCCCCCCACATGACACCACAATACAGGATTACTTGTCCTGCAAGCAATGATACAGGGGTATCATGTTGCCACCGCCCACCCACAGAATCCCGGAGGGACCCATGAGTTTCTGGTTTGGTGGTAGGTGGTTCGCTGGCCCAGAGGCGTCTGGGATCCCCACCTATCCACCATCTCTGTCTTGCAGGGTGTGACTGCATGTGTTCAGGAGCTTGACTGTCCCCCCAAAGGGATCTCCCAGCACCTGAGCCCCAACCTCCACCAGAGTTCCACCCAACTAATGTTGCACCACCGCATTGGCAGTCTCACTCAACTCCCAAAGGAAGCCACACACAGGAACCACTAACTTCCGAAGAAGCCGTCCTCACGGGCTTTCGCGGTGGGGGCACATTGAGGGTGCAGTCCAGAATGAGTGGGCAAGGGGGGTGGCCTTATCGGCTTGTTTTTACAACCCAATTCCCCCTCTTATCGATTGCATTATCCCCTCACGTAGGGGCCCCCCAGTGGTCCATATAGTCTAGAGCTTGTCATTGTACATTCGCACCCATCGACGAAGACTGGGCTCCCACGTGCTGCAGCACTGCTCCCATGAATGGGTGCTGAGGGGGGAGATGCACCAGCCCATCTCCTGAAGTGGCTGGGATCCATGCCCACATGACATCATAGCCGTTTTCATCTTTCCCTCTGTGGAGGCAGCCTAGTCATGTGTCCCAAATTGGATTAGGCACGTTCCACCCAGATGGCCTGAAAGCTGCATTCACAGTCATAGCCCCCCCACCTGGCAGAACTCATGTATAACGGGCATTGGTGGTGTGCCACATCATGTCATCATAGGCGTTTTTCTCTTTCCCTCCATGGAGGCACCCTAGACAATGTCTTGGTAAGGTCCTTCAGACCGACGAACAAGCCAAATGCTCCAGATGTGACCTGCTGTTTGTAATGAGGGGCGCACGTTACTCAGCCCCATTACAGGGCCAGCCACTAACACCAGTACACCCGAAGGCAGCCACATGCAGGGACCACTAACTTCTGAAGAAGCTGCCACCCAGGCAATCGCAGTGGGGGCAGTACGGTAGGGCATGAGGCCTCCCCTGTTCTGAAGAACAGGGACACATGTTCTTCACCCCAAGGCAAGGACTCCACCGGGCTGCTCAACCGAGATGGGAGTGCATGGGGTACCCATACCAGAGTTGTCCCGATGCCTCGTTGTCAGTCAAAACAGTGAGCAGAATTTGGAAAATTTGGTAAACACAGCCAGATACTGCAGAGTGAGGAGGCAGGACAAACCCCGTTTCCAGGGAGTAAAACCCCAGACATGGGTGATGATAAACGAAACTGGTCATCAATGAGGAGTGCCACTTGCCATGCCCTGCTAGCAACTCCATCCAGAATTGAGTGAGTGAGCGAAGGGGGGTGGGCAGACGAGGGCAGGGGCTCTCACCCCATGGCCGGTTGGTCACTGATCTGCCAGCCCTTCTCGACAAGCGATGGAAAGGAAATTCCAAAAACGAGACTCTCACAAAGAGAGGAAATCCACCTGCTAGGAGGTGCTCATTAGAGGAGTGTTGAGACTACTCACCATTCCATAGACCAACTGGCGGCGCTGCAATGGGAGAACCGCCAGGCCAATTTCACTTGTTTGTCGACCAAAGTCGTCCAGTTGGCACCATGAGGAGGTGAGCAAGGGACTCGACAGCCCTATGACTTACCCTAGGAAAATCAAGCTGGCAATCGGGGGCTCGACTGCGATGGAATTGGTAATTCCGACGGTCTCCGACAGAGACACGCGAGTGGAAGCCGAAAGAGGAGTAAATAAGAGCTTGAGGCTAGTCCGTTCGCTGACGGAATTAGGTTCTCCACTCGTCCACGCGCGCCAGTGGGAATATACTCTCCAAGGAGGAAGGGGGAAGATGGGGACAACAACTTAGGGGCTTGTTGGACCTAATTCCCAAGCGACTGCCCAAAAGCACAACGGGTGCCCAATCTGTCTCGGCAACTATGCGCTCTGACTAGGTACAACACCGAAGGGGCTGACTGAAGCAGGGTTTCGGTCTGGCTGGCTAGCCCTGCGGTGCTACGGGTGGGAGTTAGCACGCAAGGGCGAGGGAATGGTCCACACGGTCTTGAGGTCCAAGGTCCGATGAGTCAAGGCGAGCGAGCGAGTGAGGGCGGGGTGTCGGGATTCTTATCGAGTGAGGCAGGGCGCAATAACGTACATCTATAATCGAGACGTCGAGTGAGGTATGTGCCTCATCGAGTCCGAGCTTAAATACAAAGCCTAAACTACATACATGCAGCTATGAGACTGCAGGGGGCGGTGAAGTGGAAGGTGGTGAGGTGGGTGGCATCACATAGTGTAGGTGGTAAGAAGCAGAGGTTGGACCCGACCACATCCAACTGGAAAGTCGAGCCACCGATTGTCAGCTCGGTTTTCCTAGGGTAAGTCGTAGGGCTGTCGAGTCCCTCACTCACCTCCTCGTGGTGCCAACTGGACGACTGTGTTGACGAACAAGTGAAATCGGCCTGGTGGTTATCCCTGGTGGCGCCGCCAGTTGGTCTATGGAGTGGTGAGTAGTCTCAACACTCCTCGAATGAGCACCTCCTAGTGGGTGGATTTCCTCTCTTCGTGAGAGTCTCATTTTTGGAATTTCCTTTCCTTTGTTCGTCAAGAAGGGCTGGCAGATCAGTGACCAACCGGCCGCGGGGTGAGAGCCCCCGCCCTCGTCTGCCCACCCCCCTTCACTCGCTCACTCAATTCTGGATGGAGTTGCTAGCAGGGCGTGGCATGCGGCGCTCCTCGTTGATGACCAGTTTCGTTTACCATCGCCCACGTCTGGGGTTTTACTCCCTGGAAACAGGGTTTGTCCTGCTTCCTCACTCTGCAGTATCCGGCTGTGTTTACCATTTTTTCAAATTCTGCTCGCTGTTTTGACTGACAACGAGGCATCGGGACGACTCTGGTATGGGTACCCTGTGCGCTCCCATCTCGGTTGAGCAGCCCGGTGGAGTCCTTGCCTTGGGGTGAAGAACATGCGTCCCTGTTCTTCGGAATGGGGGAGGCCTCATGCCCTGCCGTACTGCCCCCACCGCGATTGCCCATGTGGCGGCTTCTTCGGAGGTTAGTGGTCCCTGTGTGTGGCTGCCTTCGGGTGTATTGGTGTTAGTGGCTGGCCCTGTAATGGGGCTGAGTAACGTGCACCCCTCACTTCAAACAGCAGGTCACATCTGGAGTGTTTGGCTTGTTCGTCGGTCCGAAGGACCTTACCAAGATGTTGTCTAGGGTGCCTCCACGGAGGGAAAGAGAAAAACGCCTATGATGGCACAATGTGGCACACCACCAATGCCTGTTATACATGAGTTCTGCCAGGTGGGGGGGCAATGACTGTGAATGCGGCTTTCGGGCCATCTGGGTGGAATGTGCCTAATCAAATTTAGGAACACATGACTATGCTGCCTCCATGGAGGGAAAGATGAAAATGGCTATGATGTCATGTGGGCACGGATCCCAGCCACTTTGGGAGACGGGCCGGTGCATCTCCCCCCTCAGTGCCCATTTGTGGGAGCAGTGCTGCAGCGCGTGGGAGCCCGGTCTTTGTCGATGGGTGCAAATGTAGAATGACAAGCTCTGGACTATACAGACTGCTGGAGGGCCCCTATGTGAGGGGATAATGCAATCGGTAAGAGGGGGAATTGGGTTGTAAAAACAAGCCGATAAGGCCACCCCCCTCGCCCACTCATCCTGGACTGCACCGTCAATGCGCCCCCACCGCGAAAGCCTGTGAGGGCGGCTTCTTCGGGAGTTAGCGGTTCCTGTGTGTGGCTTCCTTCGGGAGTTGATTGAGACTGCCGGTGCAGTGGAGTGACGTTAGTTGGGTGGAACTCCGGTGGAGGTCGGGGCTCAGGTGCCGGGAGATCCCTTCGGGGTGACAGTCGAGCACCCTGAACACACTCAGTCACACTCAGCAAGGCAGAGATGGTGGATAGGTTGGGGATCCCAGACACCTCTGGGCCAGCGAACCACCTACCACCAAACCGGAAACTACCTTCGGGTGGCGGGTGGTGACGGCATGTTACCCCTGTATTGTCGCTTGCAGGACGAGTAATCCTGTATTGTGGCATCATGTGGGGGGAGGGCTGTTGTTCGGTGGGATCGCGGTTTCCCACCCCTACTGGCAGCAGTCAGGGGAGTTCCCCATGTCAGTTCAAGAGGACTCATCCTCTGTCGCTGGGGACTTGGTGGGCATACCCACCCGTTCCTTGGTTAAGTTGATTCCATGGTGGCGTTGGGCGATCGAGCTCAGTTTCTTATGCCGCCTCCATGGAGGGAAAGAGAAAAATGGCTATGATAGAACATACTGGGTGCAGGGCTGAGGAGGACGTCGGGGTCTCCACTCCATTCAAGCGCACTGTGTCAGCACGTGAGTGCGGCCCATCAATTGGCTAGCAGCATGACCGCGCCGAGGCCTTTATGGTCTCATGGTTTAGGAGTTATTAATAGTCCGCAAGGGCGCCCCTTTTACTGGGCCAGTGCCAATGTCGGACTTAGAGGCCCTCCGCAGTTTTAGTGGGTATGGCATCATAAGGCACTCTGGCCTAGGCATTGACCCCCACACTCCCAGCCTCTGAAGCCGGTGGTGTGAAACCGCTGCTTTCCTCTTGGGCGCCGGGAGACCATCTTGCCCTTAGGGAGCAGTAAGCGGCTGTATTGGCGCCTCCAACAGGCAATGGGGTTGTTAAAACAATTTCTGTGGGTTCAGAAGGAGGAGAGTTCTAGCGAACAGGCCGTTCCGGTTGAGGGGCTTGTCATGTCTGGGCTAAAGCCTTATGGCCCAACTCCCCAGAAACGGGCATCCCCATTTAGGGGCACCTTTTCTTTGGAATCTCATTGGGGGCCGGGAGACCATTTCCCTCTTTTGAGTATAAAATCCCTGAACTGGTAGCAGTGCGGCTTCCTTCCTGACAAAAAAAAAAAAGTGGTAAGAAGCAGAGGCGGGGGTGGTGTGGAAGTGGAAACTACACATGGGCAGTGAGGTGGAGGCTATGCGAACGTGGTGGAACAGAGGTGGAAGCGAAGAGGAAATAGTGGAGCGCGTGGGGCGGAGGGCCTACACTATTGGAGCAAGTCTAGCAGCAAGCGGAACATGACACAAACATGAGGGAAATACAGGATACAGATCAGAGAACACCAGAAAGAGTCCATAATAAGAAACACAAGTCATGGGGAGCGGGGAAGGAAACGAGGGGATCGGAAGAGAGGTGGAAGAGGAGCAGGATCAGAGACAGAGTGTCGGAGTGACTGGAGGGAGCGGAGAGCGTCGGAGTTAAGGGGAAAAAGGGAGAAAAAGGCGATATTATCGCATCAACTTTCCAGTTGGATGTGGTTGGGTCCAACCTCCACTTTGTTCCACTTTTTTTTTTTTTTTTTTTTTTTTTTTTTGGTGAGGGTGGTGGGTATGCTGCCAAGTCCATGAGCATCCAACTAAGGGGAATTGGTCTCCCAGCCCCGAGAGGAGGATCTCTGTGGAAATGGCGCCCCATCATCTGGCACCACCTGCTCTCTAGAGCTCTCCCTACCATCACCTGCAGGAATCTAGTTTAAGACCCCGTTGTCTGTTGGAGACACCAATACAGCCCTGCTCGCGATAACCCGGATGAGAGAAGTGGTCTCCCGGCCCCCATATGTAGTTGATCCAAGGCTCCAAGGCTTCAGTGGCTGGGAGTGTGGGGGTCACCAACAATTGGAGTGATCGCAGAATACCCACTAAACCTGTGGGGGGCCTCCTGTCCAACATAGGCTATGGTGACCCCTGCCTGTGGCTGACAGGGCAAACCATACCAGACCACCCAGAAATTGCTTAAATGTCCCTCCCTGGGACTCCACTGTTCGCCCGCAGGCAGGCCCAGGCGGAGGCCACTATCCCCCACCATACGGCCAGAGTAGGACCGACCCCCAGAGGGTGAGGGAAGGGTAATGAGGACAACGTGAACAGTGGTCTGTAGGGGGATAAAGAGGATGAAGTGAGCCTGCCCAATTAGGCATAGGTGTCATCTGTGAGTGCTCGTAGAATCCTATCCCTGGAGGTGAGGGTCCGCGTAGCACTCAGCAGCAGATGTGCCTTAATAGCATGTAAGATCGACTTACCTTTCTCAGAGAGCCGTGCCACAGCATCTTGGGCCAGGATGTGGGATACAGGTTGGGGTAATTTGGTGAGATCTCCTACCAGGCCCATGGGCTTGGGTCCCAATGCGGGCACTGCTGTCGGCCCTGTGGCGTCATGTGCATCATCACCATCCACCGGCACCCTAAGCAGGTGCGCAGGGATGGGAGTTAGCAAGACTTTACGGAGATGTTCTACACAACGGAGGGGCACAAAGCTAAACTTGGCGTTGTGGATTTCCTTCATGCGCCATTTCCACAGGGCCCAGTAGTAATTTCCAATGACCCATTCGCGGCACTGTCTGGTCTTCTCCAGGGCCTTCAGAGACTTCTTTCTCCCTTTTACTATTGGGAAGGCTAACTCCTCCAGCGCCTTTAGGGCCAGGAGTGGGTACCATGGGGATGACCCCCAGGCATCTGGGTGGAGTGTTTTGAAACCCAGCGCAGGGGAAATGGAGCCCAAGACAGTGGTTAGTTCATCCATCAGCGGCTGCAGTTGGTAGGCATCACACCCGAGCAGGATGTGCCCCAGGGACATCTCATTACTGCACAGGCAGGACCTGCCCATATCCAACTTCATCATTCTAGTGCCATAGTATCTGTGGCCTATCACTTGTGCTCCATTCATCTCCTTCCAGAGGACTTCCTTCAGCCCCTCCAGTATGGTCAGGGACCACACTTTGCTGACGTGGTTCCCAGGGTCCAACATGACACCAAACATGTTTCCCAACAAAACAGTCCACCTATCTGAGAATGATTCAAATTTCAAGGTTGAGGTCGGTGCCCGCACCCTAGCTCTTACCACCAGTTTGGTTAGGTAATCCAAGGGTTGATGGCACAGCACTGGTGCTGTGTCTATCCATCCCCCAGGGATCGTGATGGACCCAATGTCAAAGATCCTGCCTGAGACTTGACCTTCATTGGCCAGTCTATCCGCTAGGTTATTCATATTATCCTCCCCATGAGCTTTGGCTTTCTCAAACCTGAGCCTGCCAGATCTGTCCCTCATCAGATACAGCAGATATTGTAGGAGGGGTGTGGGGGGTCCACGGCTGGTATGCCTTGGAGCGTCACCCCACCCATCTCGTTCCATGGCCAACAAGCCACCACCCACAAGACCCAGCACAAAGGTGGAATCAGTGTGTATCACCAAGTGAGTGTCGCTCCATGCGAGCAGACATAGCACAGCCACAGCGACCTCAGCCACATTGTTTGACAGCATCGATCCTGACAGCATCACTTTATCCTCAAAGTGTAAGTCCGAGACCCATGCTGAGCCCACTGTGCACGCATCCGTGCTGTTATTTTCCACAGAACTGTCAGTCCACACATGTATGTCCCTCTTGTATACGATGTTGTCCTTGGTTCTTGTGTGGGGGCTTTGTGCAGGTGTATACCCGTCTATTGGGACTCGTAACCTAGTTCTTTTGTAAGCATCCCCAGGAACATGACCCACTATAATGGATGGCTGTAAACACTCTTATGCATCTGAGAGGGCCATTCATGCTTGGCCACACATTCACTGAGGGGTCAATCGGCCTGTTGCCAGGGCTTTTGGTTATTGACCAGCTTGTCTGAGCAAGTGCTTCTTTCAAGGCCAAGACTGTCTTCTTTAGCCTGGAGCCCCGCAGTAACGGGGGGTCATAGAGGTGGTGGACCTTGGTGACTTTTCTCTCTGCAAGCTGCAGGAGTTTCAAGAGGCGCTGTGAACCATGAGTAGGTAATGCCAGGTGACCTATAATGGGTGTTTTCATTCTTGCAGCCATCGATGGCATAGTGCAGGCTAAGTCTGAGCCAAACCTCCTGGCAGTCATGAATGCCTGTGAGACTCTGTCTTGCAGTAACATTGGCATCATGTAGCCCCGTTGCAAGAAAGGGTTCAACCCACAGTACATGCCTTTCCTGCTGGAGGATGTTGCCATCTTCAAGTCCATCCATGTCCACTGCTTCCAGGGCGCACTTTGATCCCCGGTTACCAGGTCGCTAAGGAACTTTAGGTCTGTTGCATGCTTTCTGGCGATAAGTGATGGGGCATTGAGACCGCCCTCCACAAGGGGAGCCTCTAGTGTATTGTATGCCATCGCCGAGAACTTTCCACGCATGAAGCTCATGATTTTGTTACTGATTTTCCTCAAGATGCTTGGTGGGACACCATTCCCATCCAGGAGGAAATGGCATCTAGATAGCATGAGGGCTTTCGCCAAGAGTGCTCTGTTGCTAGCAGATGCTCCTATAGCTCGCCATTGTGATATTATCTTCCCGATATGTTTATCAATTTGCTGCCACTGCTGCAGGGCGTTGTCTCTGCTGCCCACCCAAACTCCTAGTATCCATAGAGGGTCTGCAGGCGGTAGAATGTGGGCTCCTGGTATTGTGGATCCGTTCATATCTTGGTTCTCATAGCATGTTAGCTGGAATGCATGAGGGCCCACTGGCTTCATGTCAGTCTTATCCATATTAAACTTCGACCCAATAATCTCAGAGGTTTCCATCAGGCATCTGGATATCTCTGGGATGGAGTCCTGAGCACCCAGGAAGAGATTGACGTCATCCGCATAGAGCATAACTTTGACTGGCCGTAGACCCGGCACAGACAGGCCTGTTATGAGGTTTCTTAGCCTGATGGCCAAGGGCTCAATCGAGAAGTTGAACAGGAGGCATGATAGAGGATCGCCCTGCCGGACACCTCACTGTAGCGTGATGTAGGAGCTGTATCCACTATTGATCCACATGCAGGATTTACAGCTGTTAGTAAGGTCACTGATGAGGAGCACGAGGTCTGGCGGCAAGCCGAACACAACCAATACTCGCAGGAGCCAGTGTTGATCCATGTGGTCATAAGCTTTCGCTTGGTCCAGACCCACTAAGAAGCCCAGTGTCCTGGTAGCATCGCATAGGTGAGCAACCTCGGATGCTAGCCTAGTGTGCTCGTTCATGAGCCATCCCAGCACAAATCCCTTCTGATCCGGGTGCAGCCTAGCCACAGCCCAGGGGGCCAGCTGTCCATTGATCAGGTTAGTATACATCTTACAGTCTGTGTTCATGGAAGAGATGGGCCTGTAGTTAGACACTAGGGTAGGGTCACCTTTCTTGTAGAAGAGGCTAATGTTAGCATTTTTGAAGCCTTCTCAAGAGGAGCCTCAGTCAGCGATGTCCTTTGTGACATCGGCGAACACGCTCCAGAATGTTCTAGGTGGAGGGGTGCTGTCCTGGAGGCTGTCCAGCATGTGTATCAGAGCCTTCCAAAACTCGTAGGGTATGCCATCAGGCCCTGGTGCCATGTTTGGCATTTTAGAGAGGAGAGTCTTCATCTCTTCTTCCTCAAAGGGCCCCTCTAAGATGTTGTCTCCTGCTGGGTTGGGCCTAAGCAGTCCTTGATGCCGTACTTCCTCTAGTAGGGTTAGCTGTGCCTCACTCTGCTCAGGCTGGGCTGGCTCCAGAGTGTGTAGGTGATGGAAGTAATCTCTAGCCACTGACGTCATCCCCTCCAAGTCCGTCCTGGCCAAGTCATTGTCTGGGCATCTAAGGCCCTCTACAGAAACAGAGGCTCTACTTCCCCGCTCGTCCAGCTCTTTGTTGGAGGACTGCTTGAACCACTCCAAGGAATGTGTTCTGACCATTTCGTCCCACTTTTCCTTTGATGCCTTAGTATATCAGTTGACCCTTTCCTGTAGGAGGGTAGCGACGTTCTTGTCTGCCTTCGGCACAGCAAATGCCACACTAGGTGGGGATGTGTTCCCAAGGCCTGTCTGCTTCTGTGTGGGCACTTGCCAGGGTGACGACTTACTTGGAATGAAGTGTTTGCTCTGTTTTGGGGGAACTTCATATGCAGGTATTGCCGCTGGCCACCTGGAGGGTGTCCTGGCTGGAGGGGTTCTCCTAGCCCAGATCTGCCTATTAGCTCATGTGACCACGCCCTCCACTTCGTTCCACCTTTTTTTTTTTTTTTTTTTTTTTTTTTTTGTGGAAGGTAGCCGCAAGGCTACCAGTTTAGACTCAAAAGAGGGAAATGGTCTCCCAGCCCCCAATGAGATTCCCAAGGAAAAGGTGCCCCTAAATGGGGATGTCCATTTCTGGGGAGTTGGGCCATAAGGCTTTAGCCCAGACATGACAAGCCCCTCAACTGGAACGGCCTGTTCGCTAGAACTCTCCTCCTTCTGAACCCACAGAAATCATTTTAACGACCCCATTGCCTGTTGGAGGCGCCAATACAGCCGCTTACTGCTCCCTAAGGGCGAGATGGTCTCCCGACACCCAAGAGGAAAGCAGCAGTTTCACACCACTGGCTTCAGAGGCTGGGAGTGTGGGGGTCAACACCTAGGCAGAGTGCCTTATGATGCCATACCCACTAAAACTGCGGAGGGCCTCTAAGTCCGACATTGGCACTGGTGACCCTGCCTGCAGCTGACAGGCACGCCATACCAGACTGCCCCTAAATTGTTTAACGTCCCTCCCTGGGTGTGGGCACAGAGCCATAAAAGCCCATGTAACCCAACACCACTATCTCCACCTTACAGCAGGAGTAGAACCCACTCCCAGAGGGTGGGAGAAAGGTGATGGGGATGACTATATGGTAAAACTCCCCACACCATCCATGTGGCATTGCCAGCACTCTCAAAGGATGGGGGAGTCACACCCCCGTGGCTAAGAAAAGTAACCAGGCACCAGATTTAACTATCACCAGGCGAAACATCCCAGGGCACAAGGGGTCCATACACCTTTATGCCATCCTTGCTGGGACAGTGACTTAATGCACCAAAGGCTTCCACCCTTCGGGTACAAATGCCCTACTCGGTGGTACTGCACAGCCAGGGGGTATTCTTTTAATACGGGTTTTATAACACTGAATAACCATGAAGCCCACAGTGCCCGAAGGCAATGGCCTCACACAACTACCATTAACAAGCCCATTTCCAGGGAGTCCCGCCCCAGAGGCTAAGACTCGTCCCCCAGAGTCCTGACCCCAGACGTGACAAGTCAACAGAAATCACTGGAGTGGCCTGGAGGTCACCCCCCTCAGCTCCCACTTATACTGGATATCCCTGTAGGGGTCCTACCAATTGGTACACCACATGAACCTAATAGGTGCATTTACGTGTGTTTTATATGATTTACAGAGCCTATGTGCATATGGCTGCGGCCCACTACATGACCTAAAGGACTCTGTATGCCTAAAGCAGCGGGGATCCCTCCCCTATTATGGCTAAGCTCAGTGCTGGTGCCCCTGATGCTGACCGAGATGATCACACCCTCATATCCAGTGGCCTGGCAACAGATCCATACGCCTAGGACCATGCACTACACGTCACCTGGCCAGGGCCAGGGAGAGGTCAAAGAGTTGAGCGTCCAAGGATGCCCAACTATGGCATAATGGGTTACATAGGTGGAGGTCCATGGACACTTGTGGGCATCCAAGGCCCCCACCCAGGCAATATGCTGTCAATGGCACATTATGTCGTGCCCTCTCTTCAGCATTGGGTGTCCGCGGACCTCCATGGAGGCCACATGGTGTCAGCACAGAACTTGAGGAAGCCTCGTGGGTGACCAAGAAATTCCTGGAAAATTCAGCGAGCACTCTGGCGACCACTGGTGACCCCAGAGTGGACATATCGGCTAAGGGGTCATGCCTGCAGGCACCCAGAGGAGTTGCCAGAGCAGCAACACCAACTGTGTTCTGATTCCCCAGGAATCTCATTGCTCCACCCCTCCCGAACATCTGCCACCTGCCACCCTCTCGTCACACCATCACAAACTCCCACATGATGGCAATGGTAATATAAATAAATACACACGGACCTTGTTCCCCTACGTCCCGGGAATATTTCTTCCTTCTACAGCTTGGAAACAATGCCATAGGTAGTATTGGGGTTGACTATTCACATGGTTTGAGCGCACTCCGCAGATCCGGCGATTCACTAATAAATCAAATTTATTATTTATTAAAATGGCCGACGGCGTGACGGCCGTTGGGTTTGAGCTGTTTGGAATGGTGCGTCAGCGAACAGGAAAACTATGGCTTTGAAAATTTATAATAATAAATTTACTTATTGTTGGAATATGACCGACGGGAGGCAGAGTTTGAGGCTGCGGCCAGCCATTTGAAAAGGTGCGTTGGCGAACGTAGTGAATAATTATATTAATACATATGAAATGGTGGAAAGTAGCGACAGTGCGGCAAGAGCTGCTGGAGCCGCTAAGGCCGCTTGTGAGGTGACCAAACGAGGGCCGGTGCTTTGCAGGGAGGTCTTCGCGCGTCATATACCTGGATTAGACACGTAAGTGTCCTACGTCCTATGTCTTATGCCAAGTACGTGTCCAACCCAACACCCTCGTTCTCGTCCACCAGTCTGCAATCGACACTCCAGACGCTCCGGACGCTCCAGACCCGCTTTGCTTGCTCTTCTCCTTGTCACTTCATGCAAAGCTAGCTCCTGCGTATCATTACGGTTAGCGCCAGATTTTCACTAGAATAATTCAAGGCAGCGAAAGCGCACTAACAGCTATTCCTGCCCATTCCTACACTTTCCGACTCAGGTTACCACAGTACTTACAAAATCCTATTGACGTATGGCCTTTGACACATCCTCCCTTCGCGCCTGCTGGTTGTCTGGTTGAGGTAAGCTCCAAGACTAACATTGGGGAGTTGGGGTTTGCGTGTCATGTTTGTGCTTGAGTCAATCGCAACCTCAGTAATTGTAAGGACATATATTTGCAATTAAATTTTGCACATTACATGCACTACCGCCATTTTTATACATAATAATTTTTAATTGGTTAGTACTATGGAACCTCGCTCAGCGGGATGCTTCACTCAGCGGGACACGCACTCGCTGGTAAGAAAGGCGACATGTAGCCAGCATTTTTGGTATACTACACTTATTATAAAGATATTATCTTGTTGTCCG
>Ga0307515_10011707_pt1 | contig 16600 bp, 7 predicted proteins | sample 17_EM_MG_FD_194513 | JGI IMG/M metagenome (GOLD analysis project Ga0307515, IMG submission 194513) | Populus trichocarpa ectomycorrhiza microbial communities from riparian zone in the Pacific Northwest, United States - 17_EM | ecosystem: Host-associated > Plants > Roots > Unclassified | place... | reverse complement strand
GCCCCCAGGCCACTCAAGTTGTTTTCACAACATTTATTCACGTCAACTTGTTCGTTCCTTTTGTTCTCTCCAGCACTCATGCGTCAACTCCTGTTTTTTATTTTTTTAATTAACATGATTGTTTAAGTCAATTTTTACCTAACTTGACTAATCTTACAGGTCCTGAAGTTAACGATAATGTAAATTTTCAGTGGCCTTGATGTTTGTGAAACTCGAATTGATGATCTATAAAGAACAATTCTAAAGACTGACCAGTTAAGTTACACCCTTATATCCCTGAAATCAACTTCTGCTTATTACTTTATCTAGAGGTATAGAGGTACAAAGTATGTTTGTTTATGTTTTATAAAAATAATTTTTTAAAAAATAATTTTTTATATATTTTTAAATCGTTTTAAGATGTTGATGTTAAAAATAAATTTTTAAAAAATAAATTATTTCGATATATTTTTAGGTAAAGAACACTTTAAAAAATAATTATCACCACAAAAACAAACGGGATCTTATGTAGTACGTGGATTATTTTATTTATATATCATCAAATTAATATATTATTATCAAAACAAATGAAAATGTCACAAATAAAGAGAACATAAAAATATGAAATAATTAACTTAATCCCAACAATCGCGAAAAGAAAGAAATATATTTATTGATGAGAAATTATGTACCGAACAGAGGAAATTATCATAAGGTAAGAGCACATAAGAAATAAAATAACAAATTCAAATTCAACAAACTCTCGAGAAGAAATAAATATATTTATTACAAAGAGATTGCGTGTTCTTTTTTAATGCACAAGATCGATACAATATTAATTTACGACCGATATAATAAATTTTTACCAAAAAAATATGAAAATATATACCACAAAGAAAAGGCATTTAAAGATATTAAATAATAAATCTAGATTTAACAAGGGCAAAAACAGAAATAAACATATTGATTGTCAAAATACTGTGTATATATGATCAATATAATAATTAAAATATTACCAGAATATTCTTAGCAAATATTATTAGTTTAGTTTTGGAAAATATTATGCCATTATAGAAAGGTTTATTGTTAATTTGTTATATTTTTAAAAAGAATATGATTTTCTAAAACAAAGAAAAAACACGAACCGCCCGAGAGTTATAAGATATGTTGGAGGAAAAATCAAGCTGTATAATTAGTTTGTTTTGCATTTATATATATATATATATACATATTGCTGTATGCCTGAATATTGGACGAGTCTTTCTAAGTCTCTAGCTTATCTTGTAGGTTATATTGGAAAACTTTGGCTGGGTCCCTTAAGTCCTGATTTATGCATTATTTCATCCCTGTTATTTTAGAATTTTACATTTCAATCCTAATTTTTTTTATATGTTTTAGTTTCTGGATATTGAGAGAAGAGGAAAATTCATCGAAAAATACTAAGGAAAGAAAAAGGGTTTGATTGACTATATCCGGTTTACAAAAAAATCAAACTTAGTGTCAGTAGATCGGTTTTTTTGTATGAATGTTAGTATTTGAATTTTACATTTCAAATATTAAATTTTTTGTATGTTTTGGATCGTTTTGATATGCTGATTTTAAAAATAATTTTTAAAAAATAAAAAAACATCATTTTGATGCATTTTGGCACGAAAAGCACTTTGAAAAACAACCGCAACTGCACTCACAAATACGAACAATATTTTTAGCCCTTGACCTTTTATTTTCTTCTTTTAATCAATTGTTTTATTTAAAAAAACTTTTTCAGTTACAAAAGTATCCAGTAACATCGTGACTTTTAAATAAAATTATAACCTTTTTATAGTAATACTAGCAGTTATTTTATGAATAATTATATATTAATCTCATCTACAAAATTTAATTATATATAAAATAATTATAAGCATTTTTTTCTTCTCTCCCCTCTCCCTCCACAATTTAGTTTTTTTTTTTTTTTTATATAAGAGAATCTTTTAAGACAGATGCGATTCATGACACACACACACACACACACACAGAGATATATATATATATATATATATCATCTCCAACTCTATTAAATATGCTGTATTATTCCATGTGATGCCGCGAGACATATTCAAAACTTTTTTTATTTAATTTTATAATAATTAAAATAAATATTCTAGTTGTTGCATCAAAGAATCGGAGAATAAGAAGAGAAAGTCAACTCGTGTGTTTCTAGCTTAACTAGACCCGTGAAAAACCAGGCATCAAGCATGTTTCCAAGCCAGGCATCGATGCCTATGCTTGCTAGGGTTAGGGTTCAATTCAATGAATGATGAGTATGGCTATATATGCTCCTCCGGATTTTCTGCACGAAGAAGACAAACACCAAAGTCATGGATCATGCTCTAAATCATACAATTGTCTATGCCCTGTGATGCGCAGGTAATTGGGAATCACATGTGTGTGTTTGTGTATATTTCTTAATTAAGGGCTTGCCAAGAAAGAAGACAGCTTGTTCATGTAAGTTGCCCAAAAAGACAAGGAGAAGCAAGACAATCTCCATGTTCATTTTGACATGCCAATCATCCTTAGCACCAGATGCTCGCGGCTGAGGTTTTTTTTTCTTTCTGATTTGACATTTAAATTATCTCTTGTCAACAAAAATGAGTATTCTTTTTAAACAACTTTAAGGATTTACCTATTAAGTTGATGCATTTGAGAGAATAGATTGTTTTGGATAATGGTCTCCACGAATATCTATTGAAAAAAAATAAAATCAAAATAAGCATGTTTGAGGGGATGTTAAATGTATAGAGTTAGGGGTGAGAAAAAAACCGAAAAACCGAGAAAACCGGAAACAAATAACCGAAAAAACTGAACCGTGAAAAAAAACAGATTAAAATTTTGAAAAAACCGAATGGTTCGGTTCGGTTTCGGTTTTATAAGCCTAAAACCGAAAAAACCGAACCAAGCCGAGCCAAACTGGAAAAAACCGAGCCAAACTGATTTGAACCGGTTTTTATCCTAAAAAACCAAACCGAACCGAAACAGGCTGGTTTGAACCGGTTTCGTTTCGGTTTTTTTTTTTTTAATTCGGTTTAGTTACTTTTTTTATAAAAACCGAACCGAACCGAAAATGATCGAAAATGACCAGCCCTATACATAGATTTTACATTTGAAGTTAAGACTTTATTAAAAAGTTTTATCCTAAGCATTAATATATCTAAAATCAATTGTGAGCCAAAACATATTAATTTGTCACATTTTAATGGTCTTAAAAGGAAGTAATTAATTATATTTTTTATTATTTTTTTAGTATCTTCTTATTCTAGTTTATTGTTTAGGTTTGGTTGTCATATAGTGAAAAATAAGTCAGCTTTCTAGGTGATTGAAAGTGCATCCATTCAATGTATTCAAGGTATTGCTGTTGAGATTCTGAGATATTACTTTTATTAAGATTGATTTAATCGATTAATGAGAAATTTAGATTTAAGAACAAATAATATAGTCCTTGGTGGCAGCAACTATATTTATTTTCTTATTTTTCACCCAAATTTCTGTAAGTATTTTATCTACGTTCTTCTAAATTTTGCACTTATTTTATCTGATATATTTGTTAGCTGTCCTTTTATTTGTATGCTTATTAATTTTGAAAATATTTTGATTATACTAAAATAATTATTTTTTCCCAATAGTTTTAAGGCTAAAACTGTTTTAATTATTTAGTTTAATTCCTTTTATATTAATTTTCATACCTTAATTGTTGTTAATTGAATTATTTATATAAAACACTTGTTTTTACATAGTATTGCACAAAAAAAACAAATTATTTTTGGTTACTATGTAGAAAAACATGAAATAATTTTCTGATAAAATATTTTGATTATACTAAAATAATTATTTTGTTCCCAATAGTTTTAAGGCTAAAACTATATTAATTATTTAGTTTAATTCTTTTTATATTAATTTTCATACCTTAATTGTTGTTAATTGAATTATTTATTATTTAATTATAAAGTGGATGCTATTATTAAGAAATTTTCACCATCTTCAAAAGTTTTCAAGAACTACCTTAATCATCAGTGAAAGGTGATTATAGTTGAAGATCTCGTTCCGAGGTAGAAAAAAGAAAAGAAAAAATATATATATTTTTCAAGCTGTTTTCTTGTTAAAATTAAATTTTACGTGTGAATGTATGACTAAAATGTGATTATATATGACGAGAATTAAAATTAAATGGAGAACGAGGGAGCGGTAAGGTACGATGAAAATCTGGTGAAGAGTGCTTTTCCATGAGTGGATACCGACCTAAGTGAAGGACCAATGAAAGAGAGACGAGTGGCAGAGATTAATAAGTGCCTGTGCTGTCAGATGGGACCTGGAGGGTGACATAGGTAGCACGGTGCTCAAAACAACTAAAACAGCCACTCACCTAGCTACCCGCGTTTTTAACTCGGTTCACCAAACCAGAGCAGCCTCCACTAGAGAATGTTTTCTTTCTCTTTTGGCTTTTGTGTCAAAGACACTGTTGCGGTTTTGTTATGTATGAGATACGTTTAAAAACATTAACTAATTAATGATTTGGGTTATAATCATGACCGGTTAAGTAAACAAGTTTTATTTTAATTGAATGATCAAAAAATATAAATATAATAAACGGACAAGAATTAACCAAAAAAATATATTTCAATAACATGGGGAAAAAATATTTTTCCAAAACCCAAAAGTAAATTTTCAATAGATTAAATATGAAATAATAAAATTAGATAAAAAAAGAAATAAAAAACCCGATGTGAGTCAACCTGAGTTTAACATGATAGACATGTATCCTGGATAATAAGGAATGAGTCAATCAGGGTTAACCCGTCAAACCCATGTCATAGGTCATAATGCATGAGATAACCCAATGAAAAAAATCAAAGAAAACCACAAAGTTAATTTTCTTAAAAAAAATCTAATGTTAAACGAAGAAATCAGAAAAGAAAATAAGCAAAAAAAGATGTCAAACCCCATTAACTTTTCAAACTCGTGACTCAAGTCATTAAACCGGGAAACACTATACATAGAAAAACCGCAAATCCCAATCCCTAACAAATCAAACGTTGAAGGATGAAATCATTAAAAAAATTCAATTACACAATAGGATCCAAAATAAAAATAGAAATTAAAAGAATGGAGATGAAAATTGAAATAAAAAATAAATTAGAGGGCAACTACAAATTCTTGATTGGAGGGTTAAATTGAAAAGAAAAATAACTTCAACAAAAGTACAAAAAAAATAAAAAGAATGAGGACTAAATTAAAAAAATATAATGTATTATAATTTTGAATTAAAGAATAAAATTGAAAATCAATAAAACCTTTACAAGAGGGCTAAAAAAAATGTATGACAAGTTAAGATTGATGGATAAAATTAAAAACAAACAATTTTTTTACAGAAGGATCAAGAATAAAAATTAAAAATAAAAATAATAAAATTAAAGAAAAGCTTACTGGCGACAAATCACCTCACTATCTTTGACATGCGTCGCACCATAAGAGAAAAGATGCAGTGGCACTTCCAACAAGACAACAAAAAATATTTTTTACCATTAGAAGGCGCAACACGCATTGTCCCGGTGCATCAATACCTCCCACACAATGATATGTGCCAACAATTTTTTTTATTTAATTAATAATTAATCTGCATAAAAAACCGTATTGCCTTTCATAAAATTAGCAATAACAAAAAAAAATAAAGTGAAAAGATCAAAAGATTCTTGTAGGCGTTGTTTAATTTTTTTATTTCAAAGGTAAATGTTTCGTTTTACTATATTTTGAAAAATAAAAAGATAAAAATATTTTTTTAACTAGTTTTAAAAATTATAAACATCCCATCATAAACATAATTAGAGTGAACGGTGAATTACAGTGAAAATTCCTTTAGTTTTAGCTTTTTGTTCTTGTACGTTTACTTTAGACCATCCATTCACATCAGATTTTGGCATTCATTGCTTCAAAGTGAAAAAGCTACCAAAAAAAAAAACCCTTTGCCGGACCTTTTTTTTTTTTGGAAAACCTCAAATAAACCTAATTCCCAATTTGATCCAAAAAATTATAATTTCATACATCTTTCAATTTGGGACTTTTTTTTTTCACCTCCTAAAATTTTCTTGGAGTGCTAAGGAAATATAGCAGATCTATAAAGAGAGAGGTTTATAAAAAAAAAAAAAAAAACCACCCAAGTATAAAATGAAAAAAAAATAATACCATCGATAAGTTGGATTTCAAAGTAACCAGGTGATATTAATATAGTCGTTTTTTTTATGATAAGATTTTTTTTATATAATTTTATCCGCCTCCCCTAGCTTTTGAACCTTGGATCAAATGCATTGCTCTAACCATAAATTCACCATGGAAGTGCTTAAAAAAGCTTTGAAAAATCGCAACTTTGACTTGTCAAAAACCAAACCATATGATCTCCACCTCCCAAATACACATCATGCTTAAAGCAATTTACTAATTATCTCCAAAATATTTATTAAATCAATCAGCCGTAATTATCGCTAATAGATACACCTTCCTAGCTTTGTCCTTAGCACACGCCAAAAAAAAGAAAAAAAGAATCCAACACAACACAATAGCCTCAAAGACCAACAACGTTTGCACTTTCTCCCACACTGTCTTTTCACTGTTCATTCTCTGTCTCTTTCCTTCTCTTTTTTCCCACATCATCCCCCTCTTCTCTTACGTTTGTAGAAAGTAAGAAATCAAGAAAGCTAGTGTTTTATGACTGCCAAAGTATAGCAGGCAGGATGGACTGGGACAACAATCAAGAAAATCACCAGGACAGTCATCAAAATCAAAGAGAGTGTAGAAATGGGATTAACGGGACTAATGTGAATGTGAATGGTAATGGTGGAACTAATATGTTGTATGTGAAAGTTATGACAGATGAACAACTGGAAACTTTAAGGAAGCAAATTGCTGTTTATGCTGCTATTTGTGAACAGCTTGTTGAGATGCATAAAACCCTCTCTGCCCAGCAAGATCTTGCAGGTTTTTCATTTTTAGCTTTCTCTCTTTGTTTTTCTTGATGGGGTTTTTTGTTTCTCTTTCTGTGGTGTTGTATATGGTTAGATTTTGATAGCAATGACATAAAAGTGACAACTTTTTTACTGGGTAAAGGGGCTTCTTTAGCAGTGCTACTGTTGTCAGTTTGTGCACTATTAGTAGTATTTGTTTTTAGGGTTTTTAGTTCATGTTTGTGTCTGTTCTTTTTTAAGTAAAAAATTGTAACTTTTTGTGCTTGTGTGCAATTGGGGTTCTTTTTCGAGGATACTCACTGAATCTCCCTCTCTAATTACTGGTTTGGTAGCGAAGGATCTACCTTGATAAGTTAGTTTACTCAAATTATTGTATCAATTTGATTACCTTTTCTTATTCTTGGATGAACAAAAAGGTTATAGCTTTGATGTCACTGCTGATTCTGAATTTGGCATTATATCTATGTGAGAACATGAATGCCCCAGTGTCGTTCTTCATCTTGATGGAATATGTTGATGAAATTCAAGTGTTATTTCACCAAAACACAATTGATGGCAAATTGTGTTATATCTTAGTAATATCTGGAGGAGAGAATGAGATATGACTGTTTTGACGTGTGCTCAAATATTGCCTTTGCCTGTTCTGTTGCAGGAGGCAGGCTGGGGAATCTATACTGTGACCCATTGATGGCATCTGGGGGTCACAAAATTACTGCCAGACAGCGGTGGACTCCAACACCTGTGCAGCTTCAAATTCTTGAGCGGATCTTTGATCAAGGAAATGGAACTCCAAGCAAGCAAAAGATTAAGGAGATAACATCTGAACTCAGTCAGCATGGACAAATTTCTGAGACAAACGTCTATAATTGGTTCCAAAATAGGCGTGCTCGATCAAAAAGAAAGCAGTTAGTTGCATCATCCAACAATGCTGAATCAGAAGTGGAGACAGAAGTTGATTCATTAAATGAAAAGAAGAAACCAGAAATATTTCACGCCCAACAGAATCCTCCTAGGGCTGAAGATCTGTGCTTCCAAAGCCCTGAGATAAGCTCTGAACTTCATTTCTTGGGTATGCTGCTAAATCCAAGCATGTAGATTGCTTTAATGTTCATTTTCTTTTCTTGGTGACTGTATACCTGGAAACCAACCAACACATTTTAACATTATGTTACAACTATACAATGTATACTGTTATTGAAGCTGGTCGAACAATCAACAAAGTTGGTAGCTAATAAAATCTTAGGCTGGAGCCTGCCATATCAAATCAAAGCTTATTGATAGCTGCCACCTGATCCAATTTTGACGTGTCATTGTTATGCATTTCATTTTCAGTAATAACCCATGATAATCCTTCGACCATATTGATATCTCAATTTCCCCTGTCAGTTGGGTAGGCTTGGTGACCTTTCAGACTGCTCTATGTAGAATATACTTTCTGATGAAACTATAACTTATGTTTCCTGCAGCACAGCCCTAGTCCTTAATTCTGGCTGAGCCTTTTCTTATTCTTTGTAACCAAACCACTCCTTGTGCAGTACGATGCATCTTCCTTGTGAGTATGACAAGGCTCATTGATAGAGTTGTTATTTATATTATCGTGATATGATTTAGATTGGTTGAATGCATTGTTTTATTATTATTGGTAGTATTTTGGTTCTTCATTAATTGTAAAGGGAGATTCTCCTTGTGTAGGGGTATTATGTTCCTCGCATGATTTTCATCCATCAAGCCTGCTATTAATGTAAAACCTTTGCTTTCTAGCACTACAGTTCCTATGGGATTTGAGTACCATAACTCTTATTGCTTACGTAATTAATGAATGCAGGGGATGACCACCTGACAGGAAAGATGGGAGTGCCAGGGAACTATAATCTTTACGATCAAGCAGAGGACTATGGCATGGCAGGCTGACACTCATTTTGTCTCCAGATACTAATTTGTTTGACCAAGTTAGATCTTGACTAGAATCCATGGCTTTCCAAGTGTGAGGTTGTTGGCGTGATAGCAATGAGAACGTGACCTTCGCTCTAATCATGGGGTTATTCTTCACCCATAAAAGATGCCCTATAGTTATATGGTGCCTGTCAGTTGGAAGATGGATGAACCTGTACTGTCTCGTAATTTCTCTTTGGTTTGTGTTCAATAGATTTACCTTCAGGATCTTTTGTATGTGTTCATAGAGTATACAAATTTGCGGGGAGTAAAACCAATGGTATGTTAAGGGTGTGAGGCTTTTGCTGGACATGAACTCGTGTAGCTGTGTTTTTTCTGAATTCATGAAGTAAAATTGTCTTTAACTTTTGATATCCAAGCATAACCATCTGTATGTTTACTGTTGAACTTAAGTGGTTTTATGCCGCCATGAGTAAATACAATCTTAGGCAGAAATTCTTGTCGTAATGCATATCCATATTAGTCTAAACCAAAATAAAATGAGAACAAGCCAAAAAACTTATGATTCATCGTGTGGAAATAATGGGTGTCTTTGCAAGAGCAACCTATGAGCAGATATTATCATTCTTATGTACATTGATGGGAAGCGCTGCTATCCTTGGAGTGAGCTATACTGTAGATAACAAAGAATGACCTTTCGTTAAATGGGACAATTACAGTTGTGTTGAAATGCAACGAAGAGTCTGCAAAAGCAGTTATTGTTTTCTCATCAATCACTAGCCTCTAGCTGCACTTAAACGCTGTGCTGCACGTTCAAGGCTGAGTTCCTGTCGGCGTAATCCATGCCACAAGTCATTTGAACCATCATTTAGCACTCCAAGTTTTGCTACCTGCTTTTGCAACGCCTCCAGGTTGACAACAGGAATAGTTGTTGGTCGCCCGTGGGCGCACTGCATTGAAAAGCTCAGTCTCATTCAACATATCCTCTCACACAAACTACACACACCACGGCACATGCACGTACACAATCATTTCACCGACATGTCATAAAAAACAAATTTAACCATTACTTACTTGAAAACAAAGTGTGGTCTGCTTTAGCTCTTCGACAATAAGTGAACATTCTGATGGTAGCAACGAATCTCCGAACATGATTGCGCCTTTATAATGTAATAAGAAAAAATAAATTCCTAAACAGACAAGTTCTCATGTCCAAGCAGAATCTAGTGATTAAAGATCTAAAGAGTCAGAAAAGAAGAGAAAAGGGCATTTCCAGTGAGATAAGCACTTACCTCTGCATGCTTTATAATTGAGGACACGAAGAACAGATGGCGGCAAAGTTGAAGAGCCATCTGTATCAGAAAGCTGCAGATTGCAATACAAACAAGAGGAGTTACTAATTATAACTTGCAGTATTGGAAGGAGAGATGGAGAGAATGGAGGGGCAGTCATATGATCACTGAGTGTCAATATCACCTGCTGCAGAAATTCCAAGAGATCTCCATCAGACAAATTGACCCCTAAAATGCATGGTACCTGCATGTAATTCAAATGAAATAATTCTAACAGTTCTAAAATGACCAAAATGTGATGAGGATTGAATCTTAAACATGCACGTGAATTTACAACAGATTATGAGATATGCTTATTCCACACAACAACAAAGGCTTAATCCCAAACTAGATGGGGTTATGAGAATTATTTTAACAGTAGAAAAATGAGAGTCAATGATCTTAAGCATAAAGTGGCAGTGCTTTACTGCAAGAAGTGTAATCACAGTTGGCTGCTGGTGGAGAATATTCAAATTCCTGTAAAAACAGATGTGTCCCAAGATAAGGTGAGAATAACAAAGACGTAGCGTTAAGATAATAAATGAATCCTATACAGGAAGTATAAAGGTTTGCAGAAGAAAGACATAGAAATTACTTCTTGAAGGTCCCTGAACCTTGAATACTGCAGATCCATCCCCATTCTCTTACTTGTTCAGCATAATTGTGAAGTAGCTGATACCCTATTTCAGGAAGTATCTGTCAAAATAGAATTCAAAGTTGGCTCAAATTTTGTGTAAAATCACTCAACAACGCCATAGACCCAAAACAGAGCCTCTAATGAAGAATAAGCATACCAGCTCTTGTTCAGCATCAAGATAGGTAACTGTCTTCTCTTCTCCAGATAATACCTAGTCATTCAACTAGTCCTTTAGTTGTCTTTATGTATCAGAGATAAAATGCAAACTGCAAAAACATTTTTACCTTTCGACGAAGTTCTTCCAGTCGAATCCTTTCATCTGCTGCATGCTGTAAAAAAGGGCCACTGCCAGTCATGAAAACCACAAAATAGTTGTTGGAGCTTCATGCATTTCTATGTGTACGTCCACATGTGTAGAAAGTGTGTAAATCACTAAATCCATATTCATATGCACATCAATAATATACTTGTGTGCTTGTTTACAAGTGTATACTTTGAATAAGAAATCATAACCTTTCCTCTATCCCCTCCAAGGAGGTTCATATCAAATCCATACCAATTTTTTTAGCAACATTATATTTAAACCATACATAATATTACACAGCATAAAACTCATCAATTAAATATGGAAAGAAATGCATGCCAAATAGAAACTAATTTTGAAGAGATAAAAGATGCAGTAAATGGACCTGGTCTATAACAGCAAGTGTCCCACCAGCTACAATTGGGATGAATTTCTTGTCTACCTGATGAAGGACTCTGGCATCCTGAAGGCACTTCTTATGAATAGATTCTGGAACTAATAAATTTCCAGCAAGATGCAAGAACCCCGAAGAGATGTCAAGTATATTTCGCTGACTGCCAACATTGGATGACGTGTTGTGATTCTGTAAACAGAAGAAAATAAAAGCAAAAATAAAATCATTGATCAGAAATGAAGTTATACAATGAAAAGGAACTTATTGCAGTAACAAAAAAAAAAACCCTTCAAAAATTGCAAAAAAACTCAACTGCAATTTGTTGGCAGCCATTCCGCCATTTGATCCTATAATCCATTGACTCCTGGGTGTCCTTTGGCATAAAGGCTGAAAAGGTGAATCACTATGAAACCACAACAGTTTAACCACAAGAAAACACACCCACTAAAAGGAGCATTTAAAATCCATCTGCTACTTAAAATAAACTCAATAGTTCAGGTCTAGAAGTACTTTATTCATAAATGATTGCTTTCTCAAACAAAATATAATTTAACTCTATAATCATCAATGCTATCCTCAGTCTAGAAGTGAAACACCACAACTATTGCTCAAAAAAATGGAGATACCTTCAGGTGAAGAATCATAAGCCTTAGGGTGTTGGAAGTGCTCTGGATTTCCTTCTGGAGTCTCCTTGTTCGGCATGGTATCTGGCATGTTCTTTCCATTGGATCTGAAAACCAATCCCACAAAGAACTGAGTTACATTTGGGGATGCAAAAAGGCTTAAATAAGGGGAATAAAAGAGGTCATTGTACTTGGTTCTTTGTGTTAAATCCTCCTCCACATGACTAGGCTGGAGAGGTAGATGCTCAAAGTCATTAGCTTCTGCAAAGAATACAGGCTCATTAGTTTCTCAGAACCAATTTGCTAAAACATAAAGCACAAAACCATAAGCAGCACCTGGAGAAGTGAGCCAATCATGGAACAACTGAGTGTATGGCTCTTCTTCTTTCCTCATTGAGTGGTTGTTTAAGGAAATAAACCTCCTCTTCAGTCTGTAAAATGGTGGGGTTGAATTGCTTCTTCTGGATCGTTCTTTGGCAACACGATCTCGTACACAAGCTTTATATCTTAGTTGATTCTCTTGCCTTTCACACTCATCATTCCTTTTAGGATCTTTAGAACCTGGGTCCAAAAGGAGCCAGTCTGTCTCACCAACAGATATATCTGAATGTTGTAAAGAAAATTCATTATTTTGATCCTGCCACTGAGGCAATTTGCAGATATCTTTACTAGAATCAGCTGAATTTTTAAAATCTAACACACTGCTTGTACAACTTGAGAAGAAGTTATCTTGGCTGGAAGGCTTTGACATAATCTCCCAGCTATCAGGAAGATGCCAACAATTTTCCTTTTTACCCCATCCCTTGCTCCCCTCACTTGCATTATCATCTGGAAAGTGTTCAGCATCCCAAACTTTTGCTTGAAAAAAAGCACTTGAAGTTACAGAACACCAATCAGACATTGATGAATGATTTCCTGAGGCATGCATTTCTAATTGTAGGATAGAATTAGATGCAAGACCTTTCCCTTTAGCTAAAAGTTTTCCATTTGGTGAAGAAGAATTTACATAAGCACCTGGCAGAAGATCAAAAGCTGCAGACATCTCAGCTCCATCAGTATCTGCAGGCAACTGCTGAGTACACGATGCATTGTCCTGCAGTAAAGCACAGGGAAAGATATCAAATATCGTATCCCCTTTTGGGATACCCACATTTTCAGCTGTCCAAAGCCGTCTTCTTTTGTTCTTGAAGCCATCATTAAGAAATTCAAATGCTTCCTTGTCAGCAAAAAAATCCCTATCAAGTGACAGGCTTTTCTGTGAGGAGCAACTCTGTAAAATGGGTTTTATATTACTCTTGCTAAACAGTAATTCGTTTCTGAATCCATAATGATCAAAGGAGAATGCACTCCCAAGAGATTCATTTCTTGCCACGGAATCAATTTTTGGGGACTCGTTTTGCCATTCTGAGCTTGAGAAATGGCTCTGCATGTGATCACTGAGTCTTTCCCTGGTAGTGAAACTATCTTCCAAGAAGCAATTATCTGTCAATAAAAAATTCTTATCAGATGTCAAGAGATGACACTCATCTGTTTTGGTTGCTCTTGGCATGTATCCAGAGATGGATCCATTCCATGTTTGGGAAGAGTAGTCACCCTGAAGAACAAATTCCTTATCAACTTGTTCCTCTTTGAATTCTGAAACATTTGAGTAGAATTCTTGAGGAACTTTATCATGCTTCCCATGAAAAAGATGGTCGACCTCTTTGTCTAGCATCTTCAAAGGGCAAGAAATGAGATGATGAGAAGACTGGTGAATTTTAACCCCGCCTTTCTTTATTGCAAATCCAGAAAAATCTGCATCAAAAAAATCTAGCAACAAAAAGATATTCAGGTGTCAAGACAGATCAAACCACTTTTGCATAGAAAAGAAAAAACATCAAATCTGAGCAGCATGAGAAAAATAAATGGGAGCTGGTAAACATGTTTGGCAATAAACAATAGAATTGTACCTTGTTTCACTGATGTGATATCATTACCTTCCTGCCAAATGTCATTTTTCTGGAACGTATCTGTTGCCCGAGTTGAGGATTCTCCTATAAACATTCAAAAAGTCAAACAAAAATTTAGAAGCAATCATAAATCATATGGACACCGCAATCAATTAAAGCAACAAATAGCTGCGAAAGCATACCAATAACGGTGCATTCCCTCCAGAGTTGTTGAATGACCTTCTCAATGAAGGCAAGGATAGGGTTCCAATCCTGGGGAAAGGGTTGAAATCTCAGCAGCGCAAAAAATTAAGACACCAACTTTATAATCACTCAATGATTGTGTGGCAACAACATGAAAGGTTCAAGAATGACAGTGAGTAATGAATTGAAAGATTATAGTAATGGGCGAGCTTTTAGCAGCACACATTCGCTTGAAATACTTCTAGCTACCATACAGAAAGCACATGTTGGTGGCCTCGTAATCATGCTCATTCTCAGGAAAAATATTCGTGGAGTAATACATGCATTGCCATACACTCAATTATGTTGATAAGAAAATTGCACATCAGACGCTTAGTTGAAGAAAAAGGTTGTGACCGGATTGAAATACATTTTTTCTGTTTCAGGTTTGAACTAAATCAGAATCCCTATACAATCAAATAAATAAATCAGAATCTCAAAGATAGACATGATTTTGATTTAGACATACAACACTAGTTTACCACATACTAACTCTTTTGTGTCCTTTGTTTTGTTTTGTTTTGAAATACATTTCTTTTTTAGACATATCATACTGAGAATCTTCTGTTCACACAGCAATGACTCTTAGCATCGCATTCTAGGTAATGATGCCACAGCAGCTGCTTATTCTTGAGGAAGAGGGGCAATGGGGTTGGATGCAGCACTAGTGCATCCAGATAAACAGTCAAGATCTGGGAAGTCAAATTAAATGTACTGAACCTGGTGTCATAACCGGAATAACTTGCAAAGCAAATCAGTGCACAGCAATCACAATCCATTATCAGACAATAACATTACCTTGAATTCAGCATGTGTCTTTGATGGCTCAAAGGTTAAATCATAGAGAGAGAAAGGGCAACTCAAATTTAAAATATAAGCTGGACATGGTTGAGGCCTGCTTTTCTTTCCTTTTTGAGACACACTGTTAGCCTTCTGCAGATCTGGATGCTCAAATCTAGAGGCCAGGTGATTTAGCAATTTGTGAATTGGGCCTTTGCAAACAAACCGTGAATTGATATCTAGCATCATTAAGGTTAAAAGAAAAATGAACTAAACAGTCAATCCTCTCTAACAGCAGTTGACATGATCCAAAAAGATATGCATACGCCGAGATGGATACAAACATATTGGAAAGCCTGCAAAAAGAACATCGATGAATGAGAAACCAGAAGATAAAATAAAGGAGAAAAGGAGAAAGTAATCCCGACTAAATAAATATAAATTGTACCTTGATGAAAAAACTACTGCAAGGACCAGATATATAGCCAGAAAGCTTTAATACACTGTCACTGATATTCAGTTCATGAAGAGAGCTGGAATCTTCAATTCCAAATCCACTCATCAACAGTGACATTGCAGAAGATGGATTTGTGCAGAGAAGCTCCTCCTCACTACATTTGGGAACACAAGATGTCAAAAACAAATACATCAACCATACAAACTCCAACTTATGTTAAAAAAAACAAAGAAAGAAAGCTCCAAACTGAAAACGTGACCACTACATACCTTTCAATATCAACAACTTTAAAGGACACCTCTGAATGCATAAGAGCAACACGAAGTGCACATTTTTTTACCAAGTGCAGTATCTTCTTAGGGCTTCAAATTCAGTGATGCAAGTGACAAGAGAATCATGTCAGTGCAGTGCAATTCAAGATGAAAAGTAATTGTTTTGAGGCAGCTCAGAACCATTTTTCCAAAAGACAAGAAAATGAGAATAGGCCAAAAAGAAACCTGGATTGCATATATTTCCTCCGAACTGGTTGGTTGTAAAATAAATCACGGACAACAACTGCCAACATACCAGGAAATGTTGAGAAAGAGGATTTTTGAATCTATTATAAGCATGACCGGATCTATGAGCTGGGAAGCAATCTCTACTTGCTAAATGCAATAACCAAACAAAATAAAGTATCACCTGTAGTGCCGACATCTTTAATATCATCATCAATTCCCAAACACAAACACTTAGATCCCTGGAAAGAGTAGTGTTGGAAGAATATGATTCTTACACGTATAGCAGCAAGAATGCGAACTCAAACTGAAAAAATGAACCTGCAGAAATGGAAAAGTCATGAACCATTCCAACCTTCATGACCTTGCGATATCCATTCGGCATTCCACGAGCTTTTGTCAATACATCTAACACTGAGACATCAGCGATAGAAGACAACGCTTCTCCCCGGAAGCCAAAGTTTCCACTAGCAACATCCATATCAGCCAAATGTTGAACCTTTGAGGTCACTGTTCACACATCAGAGAAACCCAAACATTAT
>Ga0307515_10011706_pt1 | contig 16600 bp, 7 predicted proteins | sample 17_EM_MG_FD_194513 | JGI IMG/M metagenome (GOLD analysis project Ga0307515, IMG submission 194513) | Populus trichocarpa ectomycorrhiza microbial communities from riparian zone in the Pacific Northwest, United States - 17_EM | ecosystem: Host-associated > Plants > Roots > Unclassified | place... | reverse complement strand
AAAAACAGATTTTTTATATATATATATATATATATATATATATATATATATATATTCATGGTTTTCGTATTAAAATCTACCAAAATTTCAATAGAGTCCCCCCTATACCGGAAGGTCCCAAGTTATCGACATGTAACCTGTTTACACTTCTAATAACTCGTATCTCATAACTCAATCCCGGCCCAAACATCCTGGGTTTCAATTCCACAAATATTATCACACCTATCAACCATAATGTTTATGATATACATTATATAACAAAATATCATTATGGATGGATAAAAATGTAAAGACACAGTCATGAAATATTGTTATATGAACTATAGAGTTAAGTTCATACAATCAAGTTTAAACATTAATTATACAAATTAAGTTATACAAACATTTTCATGTTTACAAAATACAAGGGTATACTCCCTAGAACCTAGATTACAAGAAGGGAACATAAGCTAGGATCTACTCCTGTCGTGCATGCGATGATCCTGAAACAAAATACATATTATTGAAATGTGAATATCACAATAAATATAACAGCACGAATATCTAACAATTTCAAAAGGGTAACTTGCATTTATATTTTGTTCACTTCTACCTTCTGGTTTTCATTAGAATCTCTTCCTTGTTCAACTATTAATAACCGTTCCCTCTTCCACTATCAACCTCCATTCCAGAATTTATAAGATCAAACATGATTATTTCTACTTAACATATTATCGATACCACTTTCACTGGTATCATCATCATCACCCCGTAGGAGTCGATGCAAAGTGATCCCCTTACCGGGATCCTAACATACACTAAATGTATGCTAGCCAATACATGGTGATCCCCTTACTCGGGATCCTAACATACACTAAATGTATGCTAGTCAATACATGCTTGATCCCCTTACCCGGGATCCTAACATACATTAAATGTATGCTAATCCAAATATGGCGATCCCCTTACCTGGGATCCTAACATACACTAAATCTATGCTAGTTCACGCCTCAAATCACACTTCTTATATTTCCTTTGTCAGCGATAATTTCATTTCACACAACAACCTTTCACCTTGAATACACATACATTCAGTAATTCACATTTCACATCGGTAATATATTAAATCATGGAATTTAACTAGAAGGTATAGGTGCGATTCACCTACCTGCAATAGAAGCTCTACTCGTGCTCCCCTGTTGTTGCTATTGCACCACGCCTGTGGTCCTTCCTGCAAATCACAGGTTTATCTCATAAATTTTAATCACTCAAGGATATGTATTATAGTAACCGTATCAACAACCAACAAGTCTTTCTTTCAGACATTTCTTAATATTTTATGTTTTTCTCATTTCACCCATTAATATTGTCGTTCTTTGTCCAACCATAGTTATCATTTCTTTCTTTATTTTTGAATTGTTTCTGTTTAAATCCTAAATTGTCACTGTCTAGACATTTAACTGTTACTGTCCGACCGCTCCTTAGATTTTTAACTATATATAGAGTTATAGAACTCTGTTTCAAGCGAGATTGGTCTCTTTGGAAAGCTAAGACATGAGGCTACATGTTCTCTGAAGGAAGAAGAACTCAATTCTGCCTCTAAGACAGTTAAAATTGCTCATCAACAAGCATTTGGACTGTTATTGTCCAACTGTTACTGTCTTGTTTTTGAACCGTTACTGTCTGACCTCTCTTCAGATTTTTAACTATATCTAGAGTTATAGAACTCCGTTTCAAGCATTACTTTCTGTCATGACCCAGTCTCGGTTGGTGACCCATAACTGGAGTTCTATAAATCCAAATTGAGCAAGACCAATTTTCTTAGTCAACATCCAAAACTACAATTTCTATGAAGGAACCTGATCCTAATTCCTTCATCCTCTTACCAGAAATCCCTCTGAAAGTCAAGAGATGAAACTGTCCAGATTTGTCAACCTTTCCATTTACACCCAACACATGAAGTTATTAATTTAGCAACTCATACTTTTTCCTCAATTCAAGTCTAAGAACTCTAATCTATAATTCAACATCCAGACATCAATTTGATTAGTACTTAAAAGTGCATTTTTATCAAGGTTTTATATCATCATTTTTCACTTGAAGTATCAATAACTCCTTACTAGAGCATGTTTTATAATAACATGTCTGATAATATAAGATACCTTTAATTTATGGTAAATGTTCATCTTAAATGCAGGCCTATCACATAAATCAAAGGATTGATTGATGAGTTTAACTACTGAAATTGAGAAGACAAAGAGAGGGTTAAGCTTAGAAAAGAGATGCTAGTTCAGTCCAAACTAGAACACTGTTCAGTCATTGGGTCATATCTATAGTTGTAGATATTGGATTTCAATTTGGTTTATATGGCTAGAAAGCTAAGACATAGGCCTAAAACATTCATGGGAGTGCAAGACTCAATTCTACTGTTTGGAAGTCCAAATCTTAGCAACAATGGAGAAGTCGAAATCTGTCCTGCAACCTAGACACTGTTCAGTGTTCAGCCCATATCTCGAGTTGTAGAAGTCCAAATGCACCGATTTTTGTTTTGTTGGAAAGCTAAGACAATTTACTAAACCTTTCATGGGACTATCTGTTCAAATTCTGATGTTAGCAATGATGTTTTGTTCAGACAAGAAGATAAGGATTGTCACCAAGTCAAGATGTGGCCACCCACTCAACAATTAGTCATCAAATCAATAGTTCCGAATTTTGGCCTATAAAAGGAGGCATTTGCCATGCATTTAGGCATCTTGTTTTTTGATCAAGATCATGTTCTTGCTCTCTCTCTTTATATTTTTGTAATGCTTAAGTTTTGTTTATATTAATCTCTTGTTTAGGATTTTCATTTCCTTTCCTTTACTTAGTTAACTTATATCTTATTTATGTTCTTATCTTGTTTATTTATGTTTCTCTCTTTCATTATATTTAGCTAAGTTTATTATGTCAAGGTGAAAATATTACACTAATGGTGTAAGAATAAGTATAGTATAAACTCAACATGGACTTTAATGTTTGATACTAATATGTTTTGTATTTGTTATCTTGTTCACTTTTAATACTTTGCTTGTAAAATGGTTAATCTAGATTTATGTTGTATAACCCTTGGTACAACAAATACTTGGCACTTTCATAGCCCAATCGTATTGTATAACCGACACCTGTGCTATGAAAGGAACTTGATTTGTTGTTAACATAAGTTATAATCATGAATACCTGACAACATTTACAGGTATTAACATTATTCGAATAAGATAACTAATGTAATCATGTTAACAATTTATAATCCGACTGGAACCTCCTTTGTGTGTGGTTTCCAGTTGAGTAATAAAAAGAGTTTATACTATACTTGTTTGAAATACCATTAGTTGATCCTCTAACCTTGACAATTATTTTATCCTTGTTTAATCCTTATATCAATATCACATCTTAAAGCTCTCTTCAACTCTTTTTCTGTTATTATTATCTATTTCTTTATTTTTAGTTTATACAGTTAACCTCCCTGTGGTTCGACCCCGGTCTTGCCAGGTTATTTATTACTTCGACACTCCTACACTTGGGAGAAGACATCAACGTTTTGGTCGTGTTAAGTTTTTGGCATCGTTGCCGGGGAGGTAAATTCTTGTATAAATTATAATATTTATTTTATTTTCTCTTTTCACTTTTCATTTTATCTAACTTTTGTTTCTTTTATTTTGTTTTGTTTTGTTTTGTTTCTTTTCTTTTCTTCATTTTATTCTCTTCCTACACGTGCATGAGAGTTTAGTCACGTACATTAAGTGGTAGACTTTATAGGGTATCCTCATCATTTTCAGAAAATATGGCTAAAGAAGATAACCAGTCGTTTCATAATGAGAATAATGAGAATAATCGTGCTAGAACACTTAGAGACCACATGAATCCCACAAGACCAAGTGCACCCTCATGCATAGTTTTCCCCTCTGATGCATCTTATTTTAATTTTAAGCCAGGCATTATTCAACTTTTACCTTCTTTCATGGCTTAGATCTAGAAAATTCATACTTGCATTTGAGAGAATTTGAGGAGGTCTGTAACACTTATAATGACTTAAATTGTAGCATGAACACCATTAGATTAAAGCTTTTTCCTTTTTCATTAAAAGATAAAGCTAAAACATGGCTATAAAATTTGAGACCAGGATCCATTCGTGCTTGGGATGAAATGCAATAACAATTTTTAAAGAAGTTTTTTCCGTCTCACAGAACAAACCCTTTCAAATGACAAATCACCACTTGCACTAAAAAACTAGGAGAAACATTTTACCAATGTGGGATAGATATCAAGACTTGCTTAATACTTGCCCTTATCATGGTTTTGAAACATGGAGATTGGTTTCACATTTTTATGAAGGGTTAGTACCTAAAGATAGACAAATGGTGGAATTGATGTGCAATGGAACTTTTGAAGATAAAGACCCTAATGAAGCAATGGAGTACCTAGACTTGCTAGCTGAAAATGCTCAAAATTAGGACACTACAGGCACTTATGAGGCACCAAGTAAAACTCAACCTCATACATCTAGTGGAGGAATGTACAACCTTAGGGAAGATCATGACCTCCAAGCAAAATTTGCATCTTTAGCTAGAAAAGTCGAAGCACTAGAATTGAAAAAGAATGGTTAATTAAAATCTGTTCCAGAAATTGTATGTCAAATCTGTGAAACCAATGAACACTCAACAAATGATTGTCCAACTTTGCCTTCTTTTAGGGAATGCCTCCAAGAACAAGCCCATGTTTTAAACAGTTTCCAAAGGCCCAATCATAACCCATACTCGCAAACGTATAACCCTGGTTGGAGAAATCACCCAAATTTCAGTTGGAAGAGTGATTCACAAACTTCATAGCCACCGTTTCAAGCACACCATAATTTCTAAAATTCTCATGGATATGCACCTCCTTATGCTCCACCTCCTAGAAAAAATCTTGAGGAAATATTGCATGCATTCATTGAAAAGTAGGAGACAATCAACTCAAAATGCTCAAATCATGGTAGATTTGAAAGATACTCTTGCAAAATTCACATATGCTCTTAGTTTTTAGGAGAAATGTAAGTTTCCATCTTAACCACAGTAAAATCCCAAGGGACAATACATTGCAAATGCAAGTAATTCCGGAAGCCAACTCATGGATCAAGTCAAATCAGTCATTACTCTTTGCAATGGTAAGGTTATTGAAAAACCCAGTCTTGAACCTTTTGAGAAAGATGATGAGTCAATCTCTAAGGGTAAGGAAGGGGTTGAATCTGAACATTGCAAAGAAAAGACTGATTCCTCGCCAACACTTTCATTTCCTCATGCCATGACCAAACAAAGAAAAGTCAATCACAACTCTGAAATCTTTGAAACTTTCAAATAGGCAAGGATCAATATACCTTTGTTGGATGCTATTAAACAGGTACCTTCTTATGCTAAAATTTTTGAAAGATCTGTGCACTGTGAAGAAAAAACTAAATGTGAAAAAAAAAGCATTTTTAGCAGAACAAGTAAATGCCATTCTTCAGAACAACAATGCTTTGAAATATAAAGAACCTGGTTGTCCTATAATTTCTTGCTTTATTGGAGAATATAAAATTAAAAGAGCTTTACTTGATCTTGAAGCTATTGTGAATTTACTTCCATATTTAGTTTTTCAAAGTCTCAATCTAGGTGAGTTAAAACCAACTTCTGTAACTCTTTTACTTGCCGATAGATCTCTAAAAGTGCCTAGAGGAATAGTTCAAAATGTGTTAGTACAAGTTGATAAATTCATTTATCTTGTGGATTTTATTGTCTTGGATACACAACCTGTTGAAGCATGTAATTCAATTCCAGTTATTTTAGGATGTCCATTTCTTGCAACCTCTAATGCATTGATTAATTGTAGGAATGGAGTGATGAAGCTATCATTTGGAAACATGACATTGGAGATGAATATTTTCAACATTTGCAAGCAACCTGGAGATGATAATGATTCACAGGAAGTAGATGTTATTGAAGAATTAGTTTATGATCAATTTGAATCCACCGTGAGTAAAACAAAGTTTGATGAATATGCAGATTTGCAACTAATTTATTCTCAAGAAGAAATCGAGGACAAGAAAGGCACCGAAAATGTTGATATTGATCTTTTGTCAAGATTGACAATAGATTCGACATCTGACATCACACCAATCGATGATTACTTTCTTGATGAATCCTTACTTTCTCTTAGTCCAATGCCTTGGTTTGCTAATCATATCAATTTCTTGCAACAGGAGATTAGCCAGCTCACTGGAGTACCGAAGACAAATGAAAGTTTTTGAACAAAGTGAAGAACTTTTATTGGGATGACCCTTACTTATTCAAATATTGTCCTAATCAAATATTTCGAAGATGCATTTCAGACAATGAGGTAAGTAGTGTCATTAAACTTTGTCATTCTGAGGCATGTGGGAGTCATTTCTCGTAAAAAAAGACGACTGCAAAAATCTTACAATATGGATTCTATTGGCCCACCATGTTCAAAGACACACATGAGTTCTGCAAAGCTTGTGAAAATTGTCAAAAGTCAGGATTTATTTCAAAACATAAGGAATCTTTAGATAATCTTCTATTGACTTTTGGGACATATCCTAGTGGCAATGTGCATTGTGCATTTCATAACTTATGACCACAATTCCATAAAGAACATGCTCGATATAGTCTTGGGAATCTGACTAAAAAAGACCTTGTTTGCTAGTTTTTAAGAAAACTGGATGGGAAGCCTATCCCCGACCCATAGAGGGCGTTTAAGTCGTTCTTAAACGTAAAACCAAGGGAAGATGTGAGCCACAATCACAACTACCTGTACATATAAAGGCTTTTTCAAAAAAAAATTATAAAATAAATAAATAAAGAGAGAGAAAGAGAGTGAGACTTCAGCTGGCCTATATATAGGTGGTATGATTGCATTTTCAATTTTTTATTTATAAAATCTTCTTTTCCTTCCCTTCATTTCTACTCAACCCATACAGTCAACAGATATAGAAGTGTGTAGAAATGGCAGGTTCCTCAAGTCATCACATAAGAAATATTTGTGTTTTTAGTGGATCCGGTCCTGGGAAAGAAAAGGAGTTTTTAGAATATGCAAATCATCTTGGTCAGGTACTAGCTGAGAGAAAGATTCATTTAGTGTATGGGGGAGGCAGCCTTGGGTTAATGGGGGTGTGTCAATACCTGCATTTTTAGGAGGTAGTCAAGTTTTGGGGGTCATCCCCAAAGCTTTAGCAAAAGGGGACATCGTTGGAAAAACAATTGGAGAGGAACTATAGGTCTCCACAATGTCTGATCGAATGAATACGATGTTTAACCATGTTGATGCCTTCATTTCTTTACCAGGTGGTCTGGGAACATTGGAAGAGATCTTTCATATTTCCTCTTGGGCACAACTGAACATTCACCATAAACCTATAGGTTTGTTAAATGTTAATGGTTTTTATGATAATTTGTTATCTTTTCTTGATCAAGCTGTGGAACAGGAATTTCTAACATCTTCAGCACGACAAATCATAATCTCTGCTACTACTACTGAACAATTGATTGACCAACTATAATCTTTCATCCCTATATTTGATCCCTACATGAGTCGCATAAATTGGTCACCTATGGAAAGCTGTAAAAAGCATAGATTGGATTTGAGTCTTTGTTTGTGAAACCTTGTGTCCTTTGGTTTTATTAATCTCTGATGTGTTATATTTATCACTCTCAATGGGATGGACTTGATTTCCATAGAGTTATATGCACCACTCTTCAAAGGATGAACTTTATCTCCACAGTGCTATATGTACCACTCTACATGGGATGAAATTGATCTCCTTAGTGCTATATGCTCCACACTCCATGGGATGGACTTGATCTCCCAGTGCTATATCTGTTCATGGGATGGACTCGATCTTTCCTTATCTATATGTCTCACTCTGTATGGGATGGACTAGGTCTTCCAAGTGCTATATGCACCTCTCCAATGGATGAACTTGATCTTGATAGTGCTATATGCACCACACTCCATGGGATGGACTTGGATCTCCCTAGTGCTATATGCACTATTCTTCAAGGGATGGAGTTGATCTCCGTAGTGCTATATGCACCATTCTTCAAGAGATGGGCTTGATCTCCTGAGTGTTATATGCACCACTCATCATGGGATGGCCTTGATCTTTCTTGTGCTTTATGCACCACTTTTCAAGGGATGGTTTTGATTTCTCGAGTGTTATGTGAACCACTCTCCATCGGATGAACTTGATCTCTCAAATGTTATATGCAACACTCTTCAAGGGATGAACATGATCTTCTAAGTCCTATATACACAACTCTTCATGGGATAGTGTAAACCCCTAGTAAAAAATAGATAAATCTGGGTTAAATAGGGTAACTATCAATTAAAAATGATAAATTAGGGAGAAAATCTTATGAATTGGGATGAACATTTCCGAGAGATTAATTTAAAATTTAGAGAAGCTAAAGTAATAAAATGGTATGCGAAATATTAGTTAACGATAAATCATGAAAACTCCCTAACAAGGTAAAAATAATAATTTGAAGTAGGAAGTTTTGTAAATTGGATGATATTATGTGTAAAATAGAAGGAAGTGTCAAATAAATCAATGCATGATTCTTTGCGCAAGAAACATCGAATTTCAGTATAATCCCCGCGCACAATCACGTTATTGGGACTAAAAGTGATAAGAAACTCAAAAACAAATTTATTATAATTATTAATAGGAATCTCCAAAGAATTAGTCTAAGACCCAAGATGATTTAAGTAAATTATATGGTATGCAAAAATCGGATTTTTGACGTGAAATTTCCAACTCTTCTGTTTTACAATATTGAACTTATCTCCAAATTTGATTGTTACATCGGGTTGAAATTGTACGTGGGATCTTAAGATATAATGTTTTACCTTGAGTTAAAATTTAAGGTCAATTAAAGTTCGGGAAGGTCCTGAAAATAAAGACACAATGTCGGGTCAATGCAATAAACCAAAATTTATAGGGGATATATTGGGGTATAACAGTAATTGACCCATAAAACCTAATGTCATTATGCTTGTTGCTACTGTTCATGTGGAACAGCAACTAAAAAGAGAAAAAGAGGCTTCTCTCTTGCCTCTATGCAAAAAATCACTTGAGAAATCTTTCCAAATTATAAGATTGAAGCTTACAAATAGGTTATGAGGAGAGAAACACATTTAGGCGGAAATTAAGAAGCTTGGTTGAAGGAGAGGAACTTGAGGGACAAGTATTGGTGATGAAGAGGAAGAACAATTGAAGAATAAATTGGTAAGAACTCTTCAATTTGAACTTGAAATTGTTGATAAAAGTGTCCTTCCTTAGTTTTTCTTCTTGATTTCATAGTTTGTAAATGATAATTGAAAAACCCTCAATATTGTGATTCTAGGGTTGTTGAAAATGTGTAGGAAATGAGATTTTCTTTAAAGACAGAGTAATGATAATGGATGTTGTGATGCATGAAAACACTTAGTGTGCTTGTCAAATTTATCTCTTATGTAATTAAAATTCTGACAGTCTTCCTAGCCAACTTCTAGTCGAAATTACAACTTGAAAACAATGTAATTTGGAGCTGGTGTATTTATAAAAGTTGTAGGTATGGATGTTATCTTGGAAATGAAACTAGTCTCAACTTATATGGAGTTGAAAAACTCTATATATAAGAAAAACACTGAGTAAAGATCCAGACCAATATAGTACTAGACAGATTTTAGGTGCTATTGTAATTGTTAATTTTGAGTCTTAAAATGATGTAATTTGGAGCTGGTGTCTTATACAAGTTATAAGTATGATTGTTATCTTTGAAATGGAACTAGTCTCGACTTATTTTGAGTTGTATAACTCCTGATATGAGAAAAACATTGAGTAAAGGTCCAGACCAATGATTAGTACTTAAAAGTGCATTTTTATCAAGGTTTTATATCATCATTTTGCACTTAAAGCATCAACAACTCCTTAACTAAAGCATGTTTTATAATAACAAGTCTGATATTATAAGATACCTTTAATTTATGGTAAATGTTCATCTTAAATGCAGGTCTATCACATAAATCAAAGGATTGATTGATGAGTTTAACTACTGAAATTGAGAAGACAAAGAGAGAGCAAAGCTTAGAAAAGAGATGTTGGTTCAGTCCAAGCTGGAACACCATTCGGTTATTGGATCGTAACTGGAGCTGTAGAACTTGGATTTAGGTCTGGTTTATATGTATAGAAAGCTAAGACATAGGCCTAAAACTTTCATGAAGAGTCCAAATTCAAAAGGACCGTTTTCAAGTTCAAATTGTAGCAACAATGGAGAAGTCGGAATATGTCTTGCAGCCCAGATACTATTCAGTGTTCAGCCAATATCTCGAGTTCTAGAAGTCTAAATGCACTGATTTTTGTTTTGTTAGAAAGCTGAGACAATTTCCTAGAACTTTCATGAAGACTATCTGTTCAAATTCTGATGTTAGCAATGATGTTTTGTTCAAACAAAAAGATAAGGATTGTCACTAAGTCAAGATGTGGTCACCCACTCAACAATTAGTCATCAAATCAATAGTTCTGAAGTCTGGCCTATAAAAGGAGGCATTTGCCATGTATTTAGACATCTTGGTTTTCAGATCAAGATCATGTTCTTGTTCTTTCTCTCTTTATATTTTTGTAATGCTTAAGTTTTGTTTATATTAATCTCTTGTTTATACTTTTCATTTCCTTTCCTTTACTTAGTTAACTTATATATTATTTATGTTCTTATCTTGTTTATTTATGTTTCTCTTCTTCATTATGTTTAGCTAAATTTATTATGTCAAGGTGAAAAGGTTATACTAATGGTATAACCGACACCTGTGCTATAAAAGGAACTTGATTTGTTGTTAACGTAAGTTATAATCATGAATACCTGACAATATTTACAAGTATTAGCATTATTCGAATAAGATAATTAATGTAATCATGTTAACAATTTATAATCCGATTGGAACCTTCTTTGTGTGTGGTTTCCAGTTGAGTAATAAGAGTTTATACTATACTTGTTTGAAATACCATTAGTGTATCATCTAACCTTGACAATTGTTTTTATCATTGTTTAATCATTTTATCAATATCACATCTCAAAGCTCTCTTAAACTTATTATTATTATTATTATATAGTTAACCTCCCTGTGGTTCGACCCCGGTCTTGCCTGGTTATTTATTACTTCGACACTCCTACACTTGGGAGAAGACATCAATCTTTTGGTCGTGTCAACCAACATAGTACTGAACAAATTTTAGGTGCTACTGTACTTATTAATTTTGAGCCTTAAAACAATATAATTTGGAGCTGGTGTCTTCACCATAATTGTAGGTATGGCTTTTATCTTTCAAATGGAACTAGTCTTGACTTATTTGTAGTTGTATAACTCTAGATATGAGAAAACACTGAGTAAAGGTCCAGAATGACATAGTATTGGACAAATTTCTTATGTTACTGCAATGAGTGAGTTTAGACATATAGATGGAAAAATTAGGTGTTGTGTCCTTTATGAAAGTTGTCACCCTATGTATTATCTTTCCATAGAGACAAACCATGCTCAAAAAAGGGTTCTGAAACTTTAGTTATGATTAAAACACCAAATAGTGTTTAGGGTTGGGTGGACTAAACCAGCAAGGACTAATCAAGCTCTAATCTTTACTTAGAATTTGTTGATGGTTAAAGGTTTTAACACTTGGAATGATGTCGTAAAAAATTGATGAAATAAACATTTAATGTTAATACCCATGTTTCGGTCTATAGGAATTTAGAAGGGAGAATCCTTGAGAATGTACATGTTGAACTTGATTGTGTATTGTTTGACAACATTGTGATGAACTTGATGAGGTTATGGAAAATAATATGATCCTTGAACATAGTTAGCAGTACTTCGTAATTGGTATATGTAGAACACCTTATGCCACATGATAATGAATGAGAATTTGATGTTGCCACATGAAGAACAAAAAAATAAGCTTGTTAGGGGAATGACATAGGCTTCAACCACCTTAAGAGAGAATAGCGAAGAAAGACCCTCATGAAGATAGTAATGAGTGATGGTTTCTCTTTAACAATGTTTGATGAATGTGTGATATTGTCATGGAATAGAAACATTACATGTTTCCCTTGCTTCATATATTTTGGAAGTGAATTTGATTGTAGTTTATGTCCAAAACTAGGTTGGAGTATGGTATTTAGGAGGAAAACCTAGTATTGACCATATGCGTGAATTTAAGGAAAAGAAATGCCAGAATGGCTTAGTTTTCGTTGATGATTTTTAGTGTCAAAATGACTTAGTTTTTTCATTGATGATTTCTAGTGTCAGAATGACTTTTCATTGATGATTTTCAGTGATTCTGACTTAATTTTTCATTAATGATTTTCAGTGTTAGAATGACTTAGTTTTTCGTTGATGATTTTTCAGTGTCAGGATTACTTAGCTTTTGTTGATGATTTGTAGTTTCATAATGATTTAGCTTTCGCTAATGATTTTTAATGTCAAAATAACTCAGTTTTGTTGACAATTTCAGTGTCATAATGATATAATTTTTGTAGATAACCTTCATTAAAATTAGAGACGAATGTCTTGTTACAATATTATCATTATACAATTATACAAACATGGAAGATGTTTGAATGAATGTATGTGTGTTCTGGTATATGTGTGGAAATGGTCTTTGACATTACCTAAATAAAAATATACAGAGTAATGGTCATTTTATGTATCAGAAGACGCAACTGAGATCAGATCTTCGACCAGGCGAGGACACACTACGGGAAGGCAGGTAGGTGGTTTCCACCTTTAACTAATTATTATTAAATCCTCAAAGTATTTATACATAATGTTGCTACTTGATTTTAATCGATTAAAATTACTCATGAAACACAATGAATAATGATATGATTAGCTTCAGCTAATGGTATCCATGTTGGACAACCAAGATTAAATGATGTGATTAGCTTCAGCTAATGGTATCCATAATGGATAACCGAGATTCATTGATGAGATTAGCTTCGGCTAATGGTATCCATGTTGGAAAGTTAGGAATGAATGATAAGATTAGCTTTGGCTAATGGAATCCATGTTGGATAGCCGAGAATAAGCATTGAAGATTAGCTTTGGCTAATGATATCTATGTTGGATAGCCAGGAGTAAAGAATGAGGTTAACTCTGATTAATGGGGTCCATACTAGGATTACCGGTAATGAGTGTTGTGAGTCATCTCATTTGAAAGCATTTACTAATATGATGAAATAAAGAGTATGAGGTGTTATTCACAATCGAAATTAATATTTAAATAACCATATACAAAATTGATCATAGTTATGCATGGAAGAATCTTATATGTACAAGGATTCTTAGACCATAATACATGTCATCAGTTGTTTGTTGAATATAGCTCAAATAAAATAATGTGGTATAAGGTTGTATTAAGATGTGGAGTAAAATATTAAAGATAGGAAGATATTAATAGCCAAATTTGTTGGCAATCAAACGAATTTGCTAGAATTATTGGCATCCGTGAGGGGATGACTAGATCATACTTAGTGGACATAGTATCGGGGACTAAGGATAAGATAGGAATGATACTTAGTGGCCGCAGTGTCGGTAACTAAGGATAAGAAAGGAACAATACTTAATGACCGCAATATTAGTGACTAAGAACAAGGTATAAATTGATATTTGACGATTAATTACCAATATCTATGAATATGACAACTTTTGATATTTAGTTGCCCAAAACAATGATGACCAAGGAAGCAAAGTTTGATTTTGTTAATTATAAGATGATGATGTAGATTCTCATTTCCCTATGCTTCTATTTAAGTTGACAAGTCGTTTAAACTAAATTGTCGGCAATAAAAGTTACTTCCTAAATGTCCCTAATAAAAAGAGAATTCATGTGGTTGTCTTTGTTTTGAATGGAGACCATTGTCTTGTTGTTTCCAATAAGTAGAAATTATGGTGTTGTTGTTTCCAAATAATGGAAATCATTAAAACTATCCTCGATTATATAATGGAAACCATTGTGTAAGACCATTAACCAATGCTTAAAAATGTATATAACAAGGGGGTTGATTGGAAACTTAAGACATAATATTGTTTGATGTATTACTAAGTCAAAATAAATGTGAATGGGTGATAATGTAACATACATCTATTATACCTAGAAAATAGAAAATATGGTAATGTTACAAACAAATTATGTTAAGTAGTGATGGTGATGAGTCAACATTGGATTAATTGTGTGGTTACTTCAAGGATTGTACCCAAGAAAATCGGTAACTAAGGAAATGAAATATTAATTATTAATCAAGGAATCAAAAATTTAAAAAATGAGTTGCTACGTGGTGACGTATAGTCGGCAACCTTATATTAGAATGTATTATGTAATTTGTTGTAAAGGAAATGTGGAAAGTGACAAATATGAATTTAAACATCATAGCAGCTAGTGCGTAATTCAATATGTGTATGATGTAATCGATGCTAAAAAAATTCTGGAATAGCATATTGTTCTCCTTCCTTATGAAAAACCACATACATGTATTTTATGGCTAGATGTTAAATTTATAATGTTATTTTAGTTGCAATGATGAGCATGAGTATTGTCATATGAGTTGAGGTATTATTGAATTTGAGTTGAATGTTTTGAGCAGGATTGTTAAAAGTGCTATTTGACATAATGATTCATTTCCCTCGTAAAAAATCATGAGCATAAGTTTTCTTTATGACTAATAACTCTTATAATGCTATATATGTTGCAGGTCTTTGACACAAGGTGGGCCAGCACTGATTGTGTTGTTTCACTATTTATAATTTTGTTAGGTACTTATTTTTATGTACTATGAATACTTAAAATTATGTTAATAACTTCATTTGAAATATACTAAATGGTATGATTGTATTTCTAGCATTTGGTTATTGTAACTCTTTTAATGTGTGTGTGTGTGTGTGTGTGTGTCACACATATGTTTTAAGTAAATGAAAAACGAAAAGAATATAAGATGAATTGTGAGAAGAGATGTGAAAAAATCAAATGGATAAACAATTGAATTGGTGGGTGGCCGAAGGCTACTGCATGTATGCATACAGTTATTTGATATTGTGTTACCCAAGAGGATAAGAAAAGAACTGAGGAAATACATAAGTTATAGGGGAAACTCTGCTACAAATTTGGTAAACCAAAGAATCAATAATGAGATGTATTATTAGACAGATTGCATAGAAAAAAAATTACCCTATTATACTCAGACATAATGATTAGAAATATGAAAACTACTTGTAAATTTCAGGTCGCTACAGATGGCTTTATCTCCCTAATGTTATATGCACCACTCTTCATGGGATGGTCTTAATTTACTTATTATTATATGCACCACTCTACAATAGATGGACTTGATCTTTCCTTATTTATATGCCTCACTCTTCATGGGATAGACTTGATCTTCCAATACTATAGCCATCACTCTCCAAGGGATGGACTTGATCTCCTCAGTGCTGTATACACCACTTTTCATGGGATGACCTTGATCTTCCTAGTGTTATATGCATCACTTTATAAGGGATGGACTTGAACTCGCCAGTGCTATATGCACCACTCTTCAAGGGATATATTTGATCTCCCAAGTGTTATATGCACCACTCTTTATGGGTTGAGCTTGATCTTCGTTGTGTTTTTTGCACCACTCTCTATGGGATGAACTCGTTCTCGCTGGTGCTATATGCGCCTCTCTCTATGGGATGGACTTGATCTCCCTAATGCTATTTGCATAACTCTCCATGGGATGGACTTGATCCCCCAAGGGCAATAACTCTAGTCTCTAAGGAATGGACTTGGTCTCGCTTATAGAAATAGCAACATCATCCAATCACCACTCTTTAGTATGGGGCTCTCGTACCCTGTAAAAAAAATGAAAGATCATGATGACCACTCTTTAGTGGAAGGCTTTTAAGCCCCATGACAATGCTGGGAAAGCTACATGCTCCTACTCTTCAAAAAACCTATAATCACTTAGAAATTTCTAAGTATAGTTTCACCCTCATTGGGTTCCACACAATGACTTAGGAATTTTTATAAATGATGGGTATGTTACCCTCAATCTCTTATAAATTTTTACCTATAATCACTTGGTATTTTTATTTGAAAAAATTTCTTTATGTCCAAATGCATATTTTTCTACACCTTTTCCAACTTACATCCCTTTTTTATACGAGCAAAACTCACCACTTTACTCGAATTGAGAGATTAATTAAAGTCTTTGCATATTATTATATCACAAGGATTGGGGAATACAAATTGTTGTTACTCATTTTTGGACCCCACGTGCTAGAGACAATGTATACCTCTTTCGAACCAAGTGCAAGAGTGTAGCTCATATTTGCTAGAAAATTGACAAAAATGGAGAGAGAAATATTTTTTTTTCGAAACCCTGTTTGAGCTGTTTTCTGCTCTCTTTATCCTTCCCCTTTGCTGCCAAAATCATCAGGTTTTCTTAGACTGACTAGGGGTCTTCATAATGCTAAATTCATTCCTTTGTTATCTTGTTTTTAAGGTTGAATAAATCCCTCAGAATTTGCACTAAAAAAATAGTTCTGC
>Ga0307515_10011704_pt1 | contig 16601 bp, 8 predicted proteins | sample 17_EM_MG_FD_194513 | JGI IMG/M metagenome (GOLD analysis project Ga0307515, IMG submission 194513) | Populus trichocarpa ectomycorrhiza microbial communities from riparian zone in the Pacific Northwest, United States - 17_EM | ecosystem: Host-associated > Plants > Roots > Unclassified | place... | reverse complement strand
ATAACAACCTCTCTATCCTAAAAGAGTTTTCTGAATTTCTTTTTATCTTGTAGTTCATATGGATTATTGTTAGAAATTGAACAATTGAATGACTTGTGGTTTGCGATAACTCATCTATGAAAAGTTATATAAGATACTACAATATAACTTCTTTGGTTGCATTAGCTTTTTAAAGGTATGGAAATGCAACTTTATGATGCAACATTATAATAATCAAAGTGCTATCCAAAACTGCTCACAATTATGTTTTTTATGAGCATACTAAATACATAGAGAATGATTGTCAATTGTCCAACAACATATTATACATGGTACTATTTGTTATCCTTTATTGCATTAATTTATCATCCTTATAGATATTTTCACAAAATCCTTATCCATTGATACCGTTCAAGATTTAGTTTTCAAGCTGAAGGTCGTGTCATGTAAAATCCCAAAACAAAAATATTAAAATTATATTATATACATTATAAATAAAAGTAATAATTAAGAAATTAAATAGGAAAATATGAAGGACATAAGGAATGTGACTCAAATTGTAAAGAAAAGGAAAGAATGGGGCCAATGTATAATTAGAAAGAATGGGGGCTATAAATACCCCATTCATTCATTTTTCATGTCTGGCTGGAAACTAAAGAAAAAGAGGGGGAAGAGTGCAAATTTTCTTCTTCAAAAAAGAGGGAAAACACCAAATCACCTAAGACTATACAAACCTAAAACCTTCAGGTAGAGAGGACAACCAATAACAAGGACTCTAACAAGGATAAAACATGTGCAGAATTGAAGAAAAAGAGGGAGAAGGGGCCGACTGCAAGCTTAAGAAGAGGGGCCAAAATCTTCAATTTACATGAGCTAAAATTCTGAAATTTCTAAAGGTATGGACACTAGACTTGATTATATAAAACAAGTTACCAATTAATTAGGAATTATAAACAAATTTTAGATTTTATAAATTAGGGTTCTTGAAGGAAGATTTGAGGGAAATGTAGAAATTGATTAAATGAGGTTAGTAAGCTAACATAAGATGCTCCAAACTTGAAAAAAAAACACACAAAATTGTTAAAGAAAAAAAAAATCATTGACTCAAAACTCAAGTGGCCGGCCATGTGAGGATAGAAAGGGGGAGGGAAGGGATTCTGAAATTTGGGGTTGATGAGCACTTATGGCATGTGTAGAATGTGGACAATGAGTGAGTGTGGTAAGAAAAAAATCAGCTAGAAAAAAAAAGGATCCTTAGTTCCCTTAGACTAAGATCGGCCAAGAGCCAAATAAAGGAGAAAAAAAAGAATTCTGGTGTGTTATGTATTTTTTTTTAGGCATGAATCAATTATAGTAGAAAGCTCACTTAGGAATCACTAAGGAATTCTGGACATATTCGCACTCCCGTTCCAGGGGATATTTAGGCCTTAGAATGATAAAATTTGGGAAACACCTCTCATAGGAATTTGTGGCTTGAGATGTTAGCTTTCCAACGAATCCAACCTCGCTTAATTTAGAGCTCTAGAGCTCCAGATATAGGTAACTATATGAGGAAAGGTCAAACTGCCGCCCCTATTGGCAGATTCGATGAGAATTAATAAAATGAGGGGGGGTTTAGCCGCGATAGGAGCAGAAAACCGTTTTCTTTCCCACCAAAATTCTTGTAACATCGAACCTTAACACTGGTAGGGAATAAACCACATTTGAAAAATGAAGTTGATGATGTGCGTAATGATTTAAAACAATGAAATGTAAAGAGTAAATGTTATTGTTGTTGTCTAGCTCTTTGCAAAATGGAAACCGGCTATGAACTAATGTGTTGTACTTGTGAATTCAATAGGAACCACAGGGGAAACCACAGGGGAAGTACAACAACAACAAGGGAATGCAAATCGAGCATCGGTGGCAGGTAGGTGTCCCACACCTATAGGAGTTATTAGTGTCGACAACGACCTCCTCAGAACTTGGGGGCAGATAAGGAAATGGGTAAATCAGAAGAAGATTAATGTGTAATAATCAAAACCATGAGTAGGTTGTGGAAGGATAGGTTTTATATGTAGTAAAAAAAGCGTCAAATGTGATTCTTCTTTTGCGGATCAACTATGATTATGCCCTATCGAGTGGGTACTTGTATGCGTAGATACATGTAGTAGTGATCCTTTATTATTTTGTTGTATTTTATTTATTTAATATAATTATCCTCTTATTTTGATGTTGCAGGTCCTTCTTATTCCCGTCAAAAGTAGTGTCCTAGGTGTCTAATTCTTTTGCATGAATTAGGAAATTAGCATTTCCAATTCTTTTGTATGAATTAGGGATTTCATGTTCTTAATTCCTTTTGTATAACTTAGGGGTAGCATCTTTATTTCTTCTGTACGAACTTGGAATGAAACGGATATTGTTGTATTTGCTTTAGAGAATAATGCGATTGGAACAATGTTAGTATTCCCTTATATTAATCTTAGAGACCTTCAGGATTTTATACTTGTAATATTAATGTTATTAATCAAGTTTATTACTATTAATTTGTGTTGTAAATTATATGTTTGAAATGAATCCGTGGATTTTAATATAACATGACTAATAATAATTGTGGTCACGATGCGACATAGATATGCGATGATTATGGAATGAACATGAGATATATGCAGAATGAATTGTCAATAACTTGGGACCTCCCGGTATAGGGGAGACTCTGCTGAAATCTCAGTAGAAATTTCATTACAGTGTAAAATAAATAATAATAATAAAAATTTACCCACAAAATTCAGTAATTTTAATTGCCTTGTCCAATTTTGAAATTGAGAATGTTACATGTCAACCTTACTACCTTAAGTTCAAGGGGGAATATTAGATAATATTAGTTATACTTAGGTTTTTTTTTTTTATATATAATAAGTTATATTTAGTTTCATATTATAATTTTATATTAGTGGAAGGTCATTATGATGGTATTTTTAAATTTATAATGCGTCTCAGATTTGGTAGCTATTTATATGAGTCTTATACAATTGTTTTCAAAGTAATACAAACAAACTCTCTTATTTGGTAGCTATATATATGAGTCTTATACAATTGTTTTCAAAGTAATACAAACAAACTCTCTTTCATTCTTTTATTTTGTTAGCTCTATAGTAAGATGTGTCACGACTCTTATATGTAAGGTTAATAATGAGCATTCTTAAATAAAGTATTCTTAAATGGTAGTGTGAAATGGTAATAGAATGCATTGAAAAAGAAAAGAATGTGGTGAAAATCACATAAAAAAAAGAGAGAAGTGTGATTAGTTCATAGGGGAGCTAGTGTGCATGAAGTGAGAGCAAGAAATTGTGCACACTTACTCCTGCTGCTAGCAGTTGTACCTCCTTTACTTGGAAGGACTGGGTTTGCATGAGTTCCTTTCTAATATGGGCGCATGCTTACTTTCTTTGATCTTTTATTGGCATAAGATGACTTAAGTTGATATTAATATTTTGAAGGTCTCCAAAAATCCATGATATTATAGATTACAGTCAAGATTTTGTAATGGATATATAAACAATCAAATACTTTATATGTTATTTTAATATGCCCTATAGCCAATTGGTTGGTTACGACATTATTATTTTAATTTAAATACATATTTATTATTAATAAAGGCTTAATATATCTTTAATATTTATATAATATCATATTAATGAATCTAATATTTGATTTATGAATCTAGAGTAAATATAAAGTTCATGGGACAAAAATATTTTGCAAAGAAAATTATAAAGTTGTTATAATTATGAGATTCCTATTGAATCAAAGTATTGTTCCTAAAATGTTTCTATAGTCGATACTCTCTTAAATACTGGACATTGATTAGAGTCATAGAGACTGATACATGTTATGTTCTTTCCTTTATGAAAAGAAGCAATTGTTCTCATAAGTTGAGATATAAGAGATACCTAGAACTAATATGTAGGTGCTTGTCATAAAACATGAATACTAAAATAACCCGTATGAGAATTTCATATGGAGAAATCACTTATGTCTATGGAAAGGATCACATGACGGTTATGTAAGTGATCCTTAAACTTGAGATCACTAAGTTATCTTATATAGAGAATGTTATGCTTTGATCCTATTACATGTTATCTTAATTGAGGTAACAAAATGACATACATTGAGTATAACATAAATTATATAAAGGTACTTGAGATCAAGAGAGTATTCATCACCCTAGGTAAATTAGAAAAAAATATTTCATTTATTCTCAAATAGTATTGTTCAGAAATCTCAGGCCAAGGTGGAATGAGATTGGTTTCAAATCTTATTCAAACAATCAATGACTAATATGTAGAAAACAAACATGATTTAATATGTCAGACATACTTCATACTATAATGTTAAATTTGAATATTATTGATGAAAAAAATATTAATTATACTAAGAAACCAGTCACTAAAAGGTTAAGTCAAACCACTAATGACTTTTCTAATATTTGAAACATCATGACACGTTGTTAGACGATACACCCGATCTTCAAATATAAATTAATCAATTGTTGAATTGATAATAAATTAAATTATTTAATTTATTTAATTCTATTTAATTAGAATTATAATTTATATTTGGGCCAGTATATTAGAAATTTAATGGGTCACACACATTAAGAACCATTAGTAAGAAATTAAATTGGGATGATTTAATTAAGTATGATTTGATTAAAATATATTTTGAAAATTAAGGATTAGAATGTAATTAATACAAGGATTATATTTCTAGATCTAGAAAAATTAAGTAAGGACTTGATTAAGTTAATTTTTAAAAATTTTATGAATTAATTTATGGATATTATTCAGGGGCAAATTGATATTTTGTCAATCTATAGGGTTTTTCAGATTTCCCTATAAATAGTAAGTCATGCCTCTTATTTTTTAAAGGTTATTTGTTAGACAAAAAAACTATGTAAGTCACAAAATATATAGAGAGCTAACACTCTAGGCATATCAATCCATCTCTTTTAAATAGGAATTCAGGAGATTTCTTACTGGTGGTTCATATATATTACTGTTGGAGACCGGACAATTAATCTCTTTTTGGTTTACAACAACCCAGCTTTTCAAGAATTATTTTAAATTAAAAAAGATGAGATTTTATAAATTCTCGAATAATTTTATTTTATTATTTTCACTGCGTGTAAAATATTAAAAACCCAACATTATAGGAATAGAGCCAGCAATGTCACTCCAAGAATATACATTTAGGAGCAGTAAAAATATTTATTGATGACAGGTTATATAGCCAGGGCTCCTTTAAACGTGACAAGAAATCTGTCACATTCCATGATATTATGGTTCTAATAGTTCGTGCATTTTTCTTGCTCTTCTTTCTAATGAACTCCTTGACGTGTTGATGCCGGGAAGGGAAACAACTGGTAGTATAGTTCCATTCCAGGGCCATCAAGCTTAATTTCCTCTTCATGCAATATGCTTCTCAGATTCCTTTTGTAGCCATCCCCACTGTGCTATCATCTGCATCTTTGTATCTATACCATTTGGCACACAAAAGAAAATATCCAAAGTTGAGGATCCCCAAACCAGCAATCACGTAATAGAAGTAATCCAATTTCCCTTTGTTAAGATCATCATCCAACCAATCTCCAGTTTTACTCCCTGAAGTAATTTGGTGGACTATAGAAACAAGGACACCACTGAGATAATTAGCGAGAGCGCCACCCGCGAAGAAGGCGGATCCGGCAATACTCCTCATATTTTCTGGGAATTGCTTATAGTAGAATTCAATCTGTGCAATATAATTGAAACCCTCAGAGAGTCCAGAAAGTGCAAGTTGTGGTATCAGCCACATACCAGACATTGATGATATAGAGCCACCTTTGTTCGTCTGGCCTAACGGTGGCCTTGTTAAAGCAATGTGCCTTCTATTTTCTTCCACCAATCCAGAAACAACCGTACAAAGAATCGCTAGAATCATTCCAATCCCCATTCTTTGAAGCAATGTTATCCCACCGTCTTTGCCGGTAAGCCTTTGAAGAAATGGAACGATGATTCGGTCGTAGAGGGGAATCCAAATGGTGAGGGTTAACATTGTAAAGATTATATATGTTGCGGCGGGCACCTTGAAACTGGTACTGCCTAGACGTCTATCCATCTGAAGGGCTTGGAACACTGCGTAAGTCTGTTGCTGGAGCAAGGGAATTTGATAAAGTATGGATGTTGACCATACGGGGATTATCCTCAATAAGCATTTCACCTCCTCAACTTGTTGGACGCTACAAAGTTTCCATGGGTTGGCAGCTGTACCATCCAAGTTAATCTGATTTTCATCTGTAATGATTGCAGCTTTGTCAAGACACCTGCAGGGGTAATTATGAAAGAAAACATATCGATCATGTTGTTGTATAAAATGATAGTCAGGATTAGATGGTGTTCAGAAATTGATCCTTCTAACCTAAATTGTTCTGTGCTAGGAAGCTTAGAGTTGATAGATTTGGCTGGAATATAGTTGAAAAGAGACATAGCTGAATTATCAGGAACCTTGAGGCCTCGTTTCTTGGTAGCAGCAACAAGTACTTGTACTATACTAGTTATGGGGCTGCCTTGAGGTTTCACTATAACATAAATTCTCGTTCCCACGAAGAACATTACACATGAAAGGAGCATTAGAAATGCAGGAATCCCCAAACCAATGGCCCAGCTAACATTTGATTGCACATAGACAATGCCAGTTACCGAGATCATCACCGCGAAAGTGAAGGTAAAGTAGTACCAATTGAAGAAGCTAGTGATACCCCTCTTGCCAGATTCAGTGTTGGGATTGAATTGATCAGCTCCGAAGGCTAGGTTGCAAGGCCTGATGCCACCAGCTCCGATTACCAAAAAAGCAAACCCACTTAATAAGAAGGCTAGTTGCCAGCTTGTTGGCCCAGCACACACAGCACCTGGGGCGCACTTTGGAGGGTGCATGGTGGAGATTGCTGCTGTTAGCATCAATACCACCATCCCCTAAACACAAAAATAATTATTATGATAAGCAGTAATCCACAGCAGGAGCATAGTTTTTTTTTTTTTTTTTTAAAAAAAACAGCTACAGAAACAAAACAAAAGAACAGCCACAGTAATACATAAATAAAAGAAATCTATCATGACTGCATTACTGCCAAGAACTCCACGTAGACAGGAATATTTTTTTTTCTTTAGAGATGACACCTATAGATACTAAAGTAACATAAAGCACTGTAATTCGATGAATAAAACGTAAAACTAGGACAATTTTTTCCTTTTACTTTAGAGGTGACAGCTATATATTCCAAATTTCCATGAAATTATATTAAGCGAAAAATGCATTTTTATTTCCATATTGTGTGAAAACAAGATATACCTGTGCTGTAAGACTCATCATCAACTTGAGACCATGTTGAGAAAATGTCATAAAGAAAAGTATAGACTCTTAATTTGTTTCATTCTTGAAACCGTTCGGTAGCAGCTGTATACTTAAAGCCATCTCTATGGTTTTTTTGCAGGGTCAAAACTAGTAGTATCAGTCTCCGACACTTACTTCATTATTGAACACCTTAAAGAAAAAAAAAACCTTTCAAACAATTGAAGAAGGTGAGTTAAAAGGCAAAGAATTACCAAGAAAGAAAAGACAGAAGCAAAACCCAAGGTCCAGTAACGTCCAAAGTAAGTATCAGAGAGGTAAGCTCCAATCAGAGGTGCCAGGTTTGAAGTGCCATTAAAGACATTAAGAAGTGTGGTGGCTTTGACACTCTTCATGTTGAAAACTGTAGTCAGATACACAGCAAGATTTGTTGAAGAGCCAACCGTACCAAGCTTCTCAAAGGTCTCATTTCCTGCACGTATATATATGTTTTTTATATGTATAGATCATGAAGAATAGGATCATAAATATATATATATATATATAAAGTTATGTGTGAACCTACCTATGACAAAGGGCATGGCTTTAATTCCTCCGTATTTAATCTCTGGCTCATCATTTGAAGTGGTTTTCTCCTCCTTTAAATTTCCGTTCTCCATGGAGATCTCAAGGGTTGCAGGCGCCTGCTTTTCCTCATCCCCCATGTCTCAAAAATGATATTAATTTTGTAACACTCTCTTTCTTATGAAGATAGAATTAAAGATGTGAGAATGTTGATACGTGAAACTTTTATTGTAAATGTTGCTGCCTTTAAATAGAAGCGTCGGTAAGTCAGCCAAAACACAAATGTTCCACTGTCTTTAAATAAAATAAACACTATCAAATTTAATAGTTTTATTGACATAATTTTTTATGAATATTTACTCCACAATTTATTCCGACGATTTGTATTTGTAAATTTGAAATAATTGTAAGAAAACCTAATAACAACACCCACTGATACGTTAACACGTATACAAATAAAGGATATGGTAACCTCAAAGATTCCAAATGTCTTGTGGTCGACTCTTGTTGTCTACGCAGCCGGTGTTCAGCATTCCCATGATCTGTTCAAGATAGTGGCTGGTCATAGCTAGTTTCCCCTCCAATTCTTTCATTATAATGTTTGAGAAGGTTTTTCTTTCATTTATTTCATGAAAACATGCAAGTTGTTGAGACAAAAGATTCATGTTATTGGAGGGGAAACTCAGTAACGAGTGTTCCACGATCAGATTACTTGTATGTTTAGATCAATTTGTAAATATCCTATTCTTAGTAGGTTCATTTTTTTGCCTTTTCATGATATCGTAGATCGTCCCTAGTTTTAGACTTTAGTTTTTAATTTAGACATTAAATCCCTCATTAATTAATATATATAGGTGTCATGCTGCGATGTGTATATTATTATTGTTTAATAGGATGCCAAGTTGTGAGAATGTAGATGCCAAGCTGGTTGAACGGATTCATTGTTTTTCCTAAACTATGAAATCTATCACGTGATCAATAAGGAACAAAAGTTTTGACCTTGAGCAGCTGCAACAAGCAAAGAAAATGGCAAATCTAAAGTTAACAAGATGCAAATTATTGAAGCAGTGTATAAATAATATTTTCCTTACCAAGAAAACTAACTAAACATGCTTCCCCGCCATTCAAGTTGCGCGTGAGAGCCTGTATAACAACCAAAATTCTCCTTCAGTCGCGGCATTAGAAGCAGCGCATCGTCCTCTTTCTAGCGGTGTGGCGTATTCTCACAGAGATGGTTCAATTGAGCTGTGTGAAGGTTTTTTCTTTCTTTTCTCTTTTCTCTTCTATTCCTTAGAAAATCATGCCTGAACTTTCAAAAAACAATTATGTCTTTCGGTTTGTAATCTTATCGATTTTGAAACTCCTTTTAATTACTGTTTATTTAGCTTTTGAACCTTTTTGAAGTTTGGATTTTTTTTAATTTTATCTTTGGGTATTTTATTCAATTTAATTTTTTTTATATAGTATGATCCCTCTACTTTTAATTGCTCTATTTCTATGCTTTATACTTTTCTTGATTATTTTTTCTTGGAATTTCATCCCTTTCCATTTTATTGTATTTTTTAATTCATTTTTTGTCCTCATTCTTTTAATTGCTATATTTTTATTCTTTTCTTGTTTATTTTTTTTCTTTAATTTTATCCCTCAACATTTAATTTCATTTTGTTTTCTATCCAATATTGGTTCTTATTCTTTCAATAACCTTTTATATTTATCATTTTCTTTTTTTAAGTTATCATAGTCTCATGTTCCAAGTAATAGCTTAGTCAAGTTAACCATGATTGCCTTAGATTTTTTTTCCTCAATTTGTTTTATGAAACTCTTTTTTTTACAATTTCATACTTTGGCATTAAATTATTGGCCCTTGAGCCATGTTATTTTTTTACTTTTCTTTCTTTTGAGTTATCTTGGGTGTGTGTTAATCAAGTTAACCCGGGTCAGCTTGTATTTTCTTACTCAATATTGTTTTTACTTAACTTCGGTCTTTTTTGTTAGGTCTATCTTTTGGAAGTCTAATTTTTTTTATCCCGATCTCATGTCGTGAGTGGTGGGTTAGTCGAGTTAACCTTGGTTAACTTGGTTTTTTTTCCTCAATTTTTTCTATGACTTTAATTTTTTTTAATTTAATTATTTTGGATAAAATTATTTGTCCTTGAGCTTTGTCATTTTTTTGCTTCTCTTTTTGTTTTGTTATTTCGAGAGCGGGTTGATCAAGCTAACTCAGGTCAGCTTGAGTTTTCATTCACAATATTTTTTTATTTAACTTGGGATTTTTTGGTTGAGTCCTTATTTTGGAAGTTTATTTTTTTAATTCCGATCTCATGTTATGGGTGGCAAGTTAATCCAGTTAACCTAGGTTGACTTAAATTTTTTTCCTCCATTTTTATGACATTTGTTTTTATTCAATTCCATCATTTTACAATAAATTATTAGCCCTTGAGCTTAGTTATTTTCTCATTTTTTTTTCTTGTTTGGTTATTCTAAGAGCAGGTTGGTAAAGTTAACCCGAGTTGTGTCAAAATTCTTTTGGTGTTTTTTTTTTATTGAACTTTGATTTTTTTACGAGGTCATCCTTTTGATATTTTTTTTTATCCCGTTCTCATATCACGGGTTGTTGGTTTGTCAAGTTACCCTGAGTTAACTCAAGCTTTCTTCTTCAATGTTATATTTTTTATGTTTGTTTTTTCATCTTTGACATTAAATTGTTAGGTCTTGAATGTTATAATTTGTTTTCGGTTTTTTTATGCGGATTCTTTTGATTTCATATCCTAGATTATATTTTTAATTAATTTAATTCAAGTGGTCTCGAATTATTATTATCTAAATATTTTTTTAATATAAAAGTGTTTTTTTTGATACAATGCACGACATAACTACAGCCACGTATCTTGTTGATAGCTAATTACATTCCTGGTGCCGATACGAGACAATCCTCGAGAGGATGAGGAATCCACGGCACCAAATTATTTTCGTTTTTTTGTGCGGTTTTGGTTGAGAAAATAACTTTGAACACATCCTTCCCAACTAACATTCTAAGATTTGTGTCTACATAACTAACATTTCCAACTAACGTTCCTGGTTAGTTAGAACCTATAATAAAGACCCCTACAAGTTCTCCAAGTCTATTTCAATTTGAACCTCAAATTCCTACCTTGTGCTATGACAATTAAATTTCAGTTCTCAAAGAAAATAAAACATTTATTTGATCCAAGATTTATCTATGGGAATAAAATGCAATGATATTTTCATCTAAAACATTTAAGCCTAAAGTTCTAGAAAATGATTTATAATATTATTTAACACATTATTTCAAGCAATTTTTTTAATTTAAAATTTATATAAACTCATGTTATCTTGTATTGTTAATTAATTTTAATTGGAAAAAAATGAGACAGTGAGATTCGAGTTTGTGCGGTTAATTAATCTTAAATAAAAATTTTGATTAACAAGGTTTTGATATTATATTAAAAAAATCATCTCAAATAAAAAAGTTAGGTTATTAGATAAAATCTCAAAATATAATTTACACATACCTCTAAAACACCAAAAGTCTTTCTAAACCATTTACCAATCTCAAAACTCCCCAAAATCACCTATAGAAACTGAAATCATCTAGAAAAAAAAAAATTAAAACAAAATCTAATCTCTTTTTTTAGGCATGTTTGTAGAAAAAATCCCACAACAATCAAATTCCTTTCATCGTATGAAGCCCATTAACACTAAGAATGACGAGTTTCATTATTGAAAAGTAGTTAAACTAATAATTTTCTCTGACCTTATAATTTTCAGTGACTTTCTCTCTCCTCTTTATAATTTAGCATAGTTATCAAACTCGACCCGAGGGTTGACCCGACTAGGGGCCAGGTCCCGGGTTTTATGGGTCAACCCTTATCAACCCGGAAAAATTAAAAAATATATTTAAAATTTTAATATTTCATATGAAAAAATAAAGAAAAAATCCATGTGAATATATGCTATACATGTTGTAAATAATGAAGTTTAAAAGAATATTTTAAAAAGTTTTTTATCCTACATTGAAAAGATATTATATTATCCTTTTAAGTTGAAGTATTTAAACCAAAAAAGCTTTTAATCCCACATTGAAAAAACATAACGTTTTTCTTGTGAACATAGAGTATATGTATTAAAGGGCTTCAAATCCCACATTCAAAAAGTAACTTCTTTCTTGTGAACATAGAATATATATATTAAAAAGCTTTAAATCCCACATTGAAAAGATATTATGTTATCATTTTCAGTTGAAGTATTTAAACCAAAAAGTTTTTTTATCCCACATTGAAAAAACATAATTTTTTTCTTGTGAACATAGAGTATATATACTAAAGGGTTTCAAATCTCATATTGAAAAAATAACTTTTTTCTTGGGAACATAAAATATATATACTAAAAGGTTTTAAATCCCACATTAAAAAAACATAACTTTTTTCTTGTGAACACGAGTATATATACGATAGGGTTTCAAATCTCACAATCAAAAAATAATTTTTTTCTTGGGAACATAGAATATATATACTAAAGGATTTTAAATCTCACATTGAAAAAATAAAATATTTTTCTAATATTCATATAGTGAACTTAAAATTGTTAATAACTAACTAAAAAATATATATATAAAAAACGGGTATAGGAGAAAAACCATATTTGAAAAGAGAAACAAAACACCAGGTCTCGTCCGGGTTCGCCGGGGTCATGGGTTGACCCGCCGGGTCGACTGGGTTTTGCCGCGTTATTGCACCGGCCGGTCTTTTAACAAACCCAAACCGGCCAGACACTGGGTCGACCCGTCGAACCGGTCCGGGTTTAATAACAGTGTAATTTAGAGATTGAAAAATTAACGAAACTAACTTTTGAACCAAAATAAAAATTATCATGAATTTGGTGTTAGTCATATATTTTTCTTTGTTTTACAATCCAATCCTATTTCTTTTAATTTGGTAATTTTACCATAATTGTAATACTAATTAAGCCATCTAATTTGAATGATGTAATTAAAATGAGAAAAAAATTAATGAAAAAGATTTAAAAAAATCAGGATGAACACGGAAGCTCTATAAGCTTTAGTGAGTTTTTGTAAAGAGTGAATTAATTCACTCTCCACGCAGACAAGGAGAGCACCTAAAAGACTAGGGGAAGAACAAAGGGAAAACAGAAGAGAAGAAAATGGTTTCAATAGGCCAGCCCTCCATCACCGTCATCATCATCTTCAAGTGCAGCTACAATTACGAAGACTTGGGGAAGAACAAAAGGAAAACTGTTAAGAACAACCCTCGTGGTTGAACATAAGAAAAATGGTTTCAGTAGGCCAGCCCAACTGTCTCCCTCGACGCCTCCAGCAGCGGCATGCCCAGGTAAGAACAGCCCTCATGGTTTTCTCATCTGGACAAAATCCACCCATACCCGAAGCACTGGTCAAGGAAGGAAGATGGGAACAATTTTATACTGTGTTTATAAACACAGTTGCATGAACAGGAAACGAAAAGCATCTAATTTCTGCTTCAGCAAAATTAAGTTTTGAACGCAGATAAAGGTGGGGTCCATGCATGAAAACTGTGGCTCATTTTGTAACCAAACGATATGTTGTTACTGTTAAATAAAAACGTTGGCGCTAACACTTAGCCAACCGGGCTCTTAGTTTATTAGGTAATGTGATCAAACAAATTCTAATTATAGAAAGTTGCCATTTGTTTTCTTTCACGTCCTCTTATTTTATTAGCCATGTCTTCAACAAGTTCTTCATGTGATAGTTTATTAACTTGTGCATGTCTGATGCCCCTAATGCAAAATTTGCTTTTTTCTTGCGACTGCAGACTGCCTGAAAATAATTTTTTCAAACTGAATAATCTAGATTTCGACAGCACAAAAGTTGACTCTTTTTCCTTTTTTGGCCATAAATACTAAATACATTCCAGTTGCGAAAAGGCAAAGGTTCTAGTAAACGCGTAAGAAGCAATAATTGATGGACATGTCACCCTTTCAACACCGAACACATGCTATAAATGCATGCATGATATGTATGATGGGAAAAGTAAGACCTAAGAGTCAATATTAGAGACATTTTGGACAATACTGAATCTGCCAGTCTTACACAGTTCTTCATAAGTGTAAAATGAATTATATATATGGTGGTTGTTTCGGTTCACAACCAGACAATTTCAAAACACGGATGGATTTATTGATGAAATCTTGTCATTAGAAAGTATTTTGTTTTATCTATTGATAATTTCATAGAACATTTTTATACTAATATATGTAGTGATGAATAATTGTAATTGATTTAAAAAAAAAAGATTAACCAATATCTGTCACAAAACTTATTGGTTAATATTACCGATAAAATTTAAATTGATAATTCCATTAGCAATATTTTTGTGTCATTGACGGTTTCACCGACAGAACACCGACGACATATTCTATTGGTGATTCTGTCGGGGTGGATCAAAACAATTTATAACTCTTTGTAATTATTTTATGAAAATGTTGATCATTTACCGACATAATTTTTTCCGATCTATAAACAAAATAAATGGAAAAAATGCTATAAAACAATTTCTCAATGGCATTAAACAACATCAAACAATTAATTTAAATTGAAGAAAAAAACAATTACAAATGTCTATAAAAATCAATTAAATTGAAGAACAAAATTTTCATACTGTAAAAATCAATTGCAAATGTATATACAAATCAATTACAAGCTCTAGCTACAAATGAAAGGGAAGGGGGAGAAAAATCTCGTGGGGATTCATCGGGGGGAGGATAATGACTGAAGAAGTATGCTTAATGACTAGTGATAGTTTACTCGTGCCAGATTATGGTGCTTACTTTCGAGACACTACAACTCGATCTCATATCTTGGGCTGTAGACCTTTAGTCATAGAAATACCATAAACTCGATTCATATCGGGTCTACTACTTGCTTCAACTTCCAACAACAAATCTGGATCATATTCCAGATGAGATGAAGGGTCCTCTCCATGTTTTGCATGCATGGTGGTGTTATATTGTTCTTATACCACAAAAAAAAAAAAAAACAAGTTAGAGATATGGATAAAAAAAACATTTGTCCAAGCAATATACAAAAAACGCTTCAAAGTCTACTTACAATAAACACCTTAGCTCGGTTATCGACAAACAGTTGCACCCCTTTCCATTTATCCTCCCTTCATATATTTGTTCTTATATACAACTTCATCAGAGTAGGCTCGCGTCCAAGCTTTGTAGCCTACAAAATAAATCTGTCGATTATTAGTTAAACATAAATTATAGGTATCATTTTTAGAAAAATACTTGAAATTAAAACAGGCTCTCTTACCAGGCGCTTTGCATGGTTTGTAAAAGGAAGTGACCCGCTGGTATGCTTTCTAATGCAACCATAAATCTTCTTGTTTATGTTCGAGGACCCACTTCATGAACACCTCTTAAAACCCTCTAATGTGACATATAGAACTCTAACTATCTCTCCTAGTTGCTCTTAGTGATGTGAGGAGGTTTACAATTCTTTCACACCCCAAAGTTATCTGACTTAGCCTTTTGTTTTAGCATAGGTGTATGCTTCATACTAAAAATCACATAATTTGGTTCAGAAATTCGTTAAACTAAAAAAGATATAATGAAATAAAAGATTAAATTTTATATATAAAAAAAACTTCACACATTAAAACTTACTTGGTGATGTTGTGATTTTCTTAGCCTTGTTTTTCCACTCTTGAGTTTGTCTCATCCCACAAATTGTTTTTCTTGAAATCATTTTTGTAAAATAATTAGTTCTCAAATTTTAAAAACATCTTTTATCCATTAAAAGTATTGATTACGTACTAATCCCAAACTTCCCCTACCAAGCATCAACTACATGCCTCCATTATGGATCTTTAAGTTGGCTCCACTTAAAAAGAGGCCCCTCTAGCAATGCTTTCATCATTGATGTTATTGTTCTAGCAGCTTTCAAACTAGAAAATGATATAATTATCTCAAAGCTATATAAACACATTAACATTAATTTAGTACAATTGTTTAAACAAACTTAGATTTTCTTACATTCTTAAATTTAGCTTCTATTACGCAATTAACCTACCAGAATATGGATCCCTAACAGATAGGACCCAAATCTACGACCATTAGTTGATGAGCCAGCATCATTAGATGATACTTCAAGTTCCTCTTTATGATTGACACCTAAATGAATCTAAGGGTTATTATGAACAGTAATGCTTAACAATGTAGTACCGCTCCATTTTGACCCTGTACTTTTCTGCAACACTTAAATAATATAACTAAATAGCTTAGAATATTCAATTAAGATCTTAATCAATGATTTATGTTTTTTTTAGTTTTAGTGCATCTATTCTTTTTTAACAAAATTCCAGTAGCACTTCCCCTATATGGGACTTTATGTTTTATGTTTTTTTAGTTTTACTTGAAGTATCATTAGATGATACTTCAAGTTCCTCTTTATGATTGACACCTAAATGAATCTAAGGGTTATTATGAACACTACTGCTTAACAATGTAGTACCGCTCCATTTTGACCCTGTACTTTTCTGCGACACTTAAATAATATAACTAAATAGCTTAGAATATTCAATTAAGATCTTAATCAATGATTTATGTTTTTTTTAGTTTTAGTGCATCTATTCTTTTTTAACAAAATTCCAGTAGCACTTCCCCTATAT
>Ga0307515_10011703_pt1 | contig 16602 bp, 13 predicted proteins | sample 17_EM_MG_FD_194513 | JGI IMG/M metagenome (GOLD analysis project Ga0307515, IMG submission 194513) | Populus trichocarpa ectomycorrhiza microbial communities from riparian zone in the Pacific Northwest, United States - 17_EM | ecosystem: Host-associated > Plants > Roots > Unclassified | place... | reverse complement strand
GCTGCTCCGCCGCGGCGATGTGCAGCAGCACGTGCTGCTCGGCCTCGCGGTGCCGGTCAGCTTTCCGACCGGCGCCGATGAGGCGGCGCGCGGCGCCGGCGGCTTCAGCGTCCACCCCGAGCTGTTGTTCGCGTTCCACACCGGCAAGCTCGGCCTGGGCTTCGACGCCGGGTACCGCTGTAGCTCGCACCACCCCGCCGGTCTGCCGTGGGGCGACGAGGTCACGCTCGCGCCGTGGCTGTCGTTCGCGCTGACCCGGGCGCTGACCGTGCGGGTCGAGGGCTTCGCCGCCAAGCAGGTCGGCGCGAACGTCGCCGGCGCCGACTTCCCGCTCGAGCTGCTCGCCGGGATCGACTACGCGATCGGCGACTGGGACCTCTACCTCGGCGCGTCGCGCGGCGTCACCGACGGCATCGGCGATCCGGCGCTGCGGATCATCGGCGGCGTGCGCTACCGCCACGATGCGCCGCGCCACGAGGGCTTCGAGGACACCGACAAGGACGGCATCCCCGACAAGGACGATCGCTGCCGCAACGAGCCCGAGGACGAGGACGGGTTCGAGGACGAGGACGGCTGCCCCGATCCCGACAATGACGAGGACGGCATCCCCGACGCCCAGGACGAGTGCCCCGAGCTCAAGGGCGACCGCGCGCACGACGGCTGCCCGGCGAAGACCTACGTCAAGATCGAGAACGGCAAGGTCTTCATCTTCGGCAAGGTCCAGTTCGGCAACAACTCGTCGAAGATCGACCGGCGGAGCGAGCCCTTGCTCGATCAGATCAGCCAGGCGCTGATCGCCAATCCCGGCGTCGGCCACGTCCTGGTCGAGGGCCACACCGACAACGTCGGCGACAAACGGTTCAACCAGCGGCTCAGCGAGGAGCGTGCGGCCGCGGTGCGCGAGGCGCTGGTCAAGCGCGGCGTCGACGGCGATCGGCTCGCGACGCGCGGTTTCGGCGAGACCCGCCCGGTCGCGCCCAACAAGTCGCCGGCCGGCCGCGCCAAGAACCGCCGCGTCGAGTTCATCATCACCGGAGGCCGCCGATGACCCGCTGGATCGCGCTGACCATCGTCCTGGGCTCGGTCCTGGGCTCCGCGGCGGCGGTGCATGCCGCGCCGGTGTTCCCCGGCGACGCGAGCTACGTCCCGCTGCGCTGCGGCACCGAGGTGATGACCGATCCGCTCGGCGATCAGCCGCCCGCGCTCGGCGAGCGCGATCTGGTCGGCGAGGCCAACGCGCCGGCCGGGCTGCGCGCCAGCGACGCGCAGTTCCTCTACCTGCGGATCCGGGTCGACCAGGATCCGGCGCCGGGCGGCGCGGTGCGGCCGTACGCGTGGGGCATGGCGTTCGATCTCGACGGCAACCGCTCGACCTACGAGCTGCTGGTCACCGTCGACGGCATCGCCGCGGCGGCCGGCACCATGTCGGTGTTCACCAACCGCACCACCACGCTCGCCAACGATCCGGTGGACCCGGCCGACACGCCGGCCGCGGCGACGGCGATGTTCGCGGACGCGGCGCGAGTCACCGGCGCCGGCACCACCACCGGCGGCAACGCCGACTTCTTCGTCGACCTCGCCGTGCCGTGGGCCACGCTCGCGCCGCTCGGCCTTGATCGCGACACCCGGACCTACGTCTGGGCCGGCTCGTCGAGCGTCGCCAATGCGCTCGATGGCGACATCGCCTGTCACGACGCCCGCGGCGGCGGCAAGGCGCAGCTCGACGCCACGTCCTCGGACCAGACCACCGGCGATCCGGCGAGCGATCCGAGCGGCGGCGGCGACCTGCGGCTCGAGGGCGGCGGCGGCTGCCGCACCGGCGGCTCGCTCGGCCTGGGCGCGGCGCTCGCGCTGCTCGGCGTCCTCGGGCGGCGGCGGCGGCGCTGAACAGGCTCGTGACCACCCCCGCCGTGGCTTGCCAAGCCGATCGCGGCAGGTCACCTGGCGCCCGCGAGCCACACTCGTTCCGACGCAGGGCACCGACAATGCCCCGGAACGAGCGTGGTGGCCATCGAGAGCTCCTGCGGACCGCTCGCTTCTGGCACCATCGCGGGATCTCGCGATGTCCCGCCTCACCCACACCGGCGTTCGTTCCGTGGATCTCGCCATGGTCATGCGGATCTCGCACGCGATCAAGAGCGAGGGCGATCTGCAACAGCTGGGCGCGCGGTTGGCCGCGCTGGCGATCGATCATGCTGGTGCGGCACGAGCCCGGTTCGTCCCGGCAGTCGAGGTGGACGCCGAGCTGCCCTCCGCGATCGTCGACGCGATCCGGAAGACGCGCGACCCCGTCCGGCGCGACACGGGTCCGTCGACATCGATCTGGATCCCGCTCCACGATGGTGACCAGCTGCTCGGAGTCCTCTGCCTCGACAACCTCCGGCCTCCGCTCGAGGAGCACGCCGCCGTGGCCGAGCTGATCGCCTCGATCGCCGAGGTCGCGCTTGCGCACGCGGGCCGCGGGACCGGGCACGAGGAACATCGGCGGGTCCTCGAAGAGGCGCAGCACCTGAGCCACACCGGCAGCTTCGCGTGGAACCCCGCGACCGGCAGGACCGTGCTGTCACCCGAAGCTTGCGCGATTCTCGGCGTGCGGGCCGGGGTCGACGCTCCGCGGGATGTGTTTGCCGAGCTCGTGCATCCCGACGAGCGGGACACCGTGCTGGGACACATCGAGGCAGCGGTGCGCGACCAGGCCGACTGGTCGAGCGAGCATCGCTTGCTGTTTCCCGACGGAACCGTCACGTACTTGCACGTCGTCGCGCGCGCGGTGACCAGGCCCCCCGACGACATCGAATACATCGGCGCGATCATCGATACCACCGCGGCAAGGCGCGCCGAGGAGTCCGTCCGTCTCGTCGAGCAAGCGCGAGCGCTTCGCGCCGCCAACGACCGCCTCGAGCTCGCGCTGCGCGGATCCAATGTGGGCGTCTGGGACTTCGACCTGGCGAACGGCGAGATCGCGACGGCGCCGGTCTACTCGGTCAACATGTGGGAGTCACTTGGTTACGGCCCCGAGCTCCCGATCTCGCGCTGGCACCCGGACCGCTGGCATCCCGACGACGGGCCGTTGCTCCGCGCGGCGATCGACGCTCACCTGAGCGGCAAGACGCCGGAGTACGAGCTCGAGCTTCGCTTCCGCCATGCCGACGGTCACTACACGTGGCAGCTGACACGCGGTCGCGCGCAGCGCCGTGCGGACGGCACGCCGTATCGCTTCACCGGCGTTGCGATCGATCTCACGGACAAGAAGCGCCTCGAACAACAGCTCATTCAAGCAAAGAATGCTGCCGAGGCGGCCAATCGCGCAAAGGACATGTTCGTCGCCAACGTCAGCCACGAGATCCGCACGCCGATGAACGTGATCCTCGGCATGACCGAGCTCGCGCTCGATGCGAGCTCGACGGACGACCAGCGGCTATCGATGTCCTCGGTGAAGTCGGCCGCCGAGAACCTGGTCGTGATCATCGATGATCTGCTCGACCTCGCGAAGATGGAGGCGGGCAAGCTCGCGTTGACACCCGCGCCGTTCCGGATTCGCGCGATCGTCCACGACACGGCGCGAGCGCTCTCGGTACGGGCCCATCGCAAGAAGCTCGAGCTCGTGTGCGAGGTCATGGACGACGTCCACGACGCGGTGATCGGCGATGCCGGGCGGCTTCGCCAGGTCCTGATCAACCTGATCGGCAACGCCATCAAGTTCACCGAGCGCGGCGAGGTGAATATCCGCGTCGAGCGCGCCGAGAGCGACAGCGTCCGCTTCACCATCCGTGACACCGGGATCGGTATCGCGCGCGAAGTTCAGTCGCGGATCTTCGAAGCGTTCGAGCAGGCGGATTCGTCCACCACCAAGCGCCACGGCGGCACCGGGCTCGGGCTCACCATCGCGGCGCGGCTGGTCGCGCTGATGGGTGGTTCGATCGACGTGGTCAGCATGCCGGGAGCCGGGAGTACGTTTGCGTTCACGGCTCGGCTGACGAGCGCGGCCACCGTCGAGGATGCGCACGTCGCGCCACCGCCCGTCGACGCCGGTGGCAACGCGCATGCCCGGGATCCCGTCATGTCCGACGACGTGCTGTCAGCGCGGCGATCGGCCCAGCACTTGCGCTTGCTCGTTGCAGAGGATGATGGGCTGAACGAGGAGTTGATGTGCAAGCTGCTCGCGAGGGCGGGGCACGCCGTGCGTGTCGCTCGCAACGGGCGGGAAGCGGTCGCCCTGGCGACCACCGAGGCGTTCGACGCCCTCCTGCTCGACTTGCACCTGCCCGAGATGGACGGTTTCGAGGTCGTCGAGCGTATCCGCGACCGCGAGCGGGCCACCGGCGCAAGACGGCTGCCGGTCATCGCGACCACCGCGCGCTCCCGGCGGGAAGTCCAGGATGCCTGCCTCGCAGCTGGCATGGAGGGCTTTCTGGGAAAGCCGCTGTCCCTCGCGACGCTGCGAGCGGCGCTCGACGCGGTTGTACCCAGCGCGTCGCCGCCGGTGCCGATCGACGCCCGCACGCTGCTCGCGGCGTGTGGCCACGACGGCGCCTTGCTCGCGATCATCACGAACGATCTGCCGGCGGCGCTGCAGCCGCAGCTCGAGAGACTCGCACGCGCGCTCGATGACCGCGACATGCCGGGCCTGCGCGAGGCAGCACATCGCGTGTGCGGCTTGCTCGCACCGTTCTCGACGACCGCGCGCGACCTCGCCGGGGATCTCGAAGACGCAGCGGCCGCCCGCGAGCCGCCATCCGTCCTGTCGCAACTGGTCGAGCGACTCACCGAGATCGTGCCCGCCCTGCTCGGCGGGCTCCGGGGCATCACCATCGAGGACCTGCGCGCGAAGCTCGCGTGATCAGGCTCATCGGTCGCTTCCGGCCAGCCCTGTGCTCAAACATTGGCCACGCTGGCGCAGCTCTCGCCATCGTGGACAGACCGTGGCTACGCATCGGAGTCCGTCGACCTGAGGTGGTACGCGATCTGTAGACCGAGCTGGCGCAGCTTCATCCGCATCGTCTGGCGCGAAATGCCCAGGAGTCGTGCGGCTTCCCGCTGATTGCCACCGGTTCGCTCGAGCGCCATCGGGAGCAGGAGACGGTCGACCTCGCGATGCGTCTGCGCGTACAGATCATCCGGTAGTGGGTCGAGCTGCGCGCGAATGAAGGTCGCGAGGTCGTGCCAGTGGGCGGGTCGCAGCACCGCGGTGGCGCCCGGGGCGTCCGCGGACCGCTCCTTCAGCTCGGGCAGAAACGCGGGCAACAGGACGGTCCCGCTCGCATGGAGCAGCGCCTGCTTGAGCACACTCTGCAGCTCGCGAATGTTGCCTGGCCAGGAGTAGGCGCGCAGCCGTTCGAGCACCTCCGGGGCCACCTCGTTGACGTTCCGGCCGAGCTCGCGGCTGTAGCGTCGCACGAAGTACTTGACGAGCATCGGCAGATCTTCGCCGCGCTCGCGGAGCGGCGGCAGATGGATGGTGAAGACCCCGAGCCGATAGTAGAGGTCCGAGCGGAAGGTCTCGTCGATCGCGCGTGTCTTCAGGTCGCGATGGGTCGATGCGATGAGCCGGACGTCGGTGCGGATCGTCTCGTTTCCGCCGACGCGCTCGAAGGTCTGCTCCTGCAGTAACCTCAGCAGCTTGGCTTGCAGCGCGAGCGGCATGTCGCCGATCTCGTCGAGCAGGATCGTCCCACCCTTGCACTGCTCGAACTTGCCGATCCGCCGGCGGTCGGCGCCGGTGAACGCCGCGCGCTCGTGACCGAACAGCTCGCTCTCGAGCAGGCTCTCGGGGATCGCGGCGCAGTTGAGCGCGAGGAACGGCTCCCGGGCCCGCGCGCTGTGCTGGTAGATCGCGCGCGCGACGAGCTCCTTGCCGGTTCCGCTCTCGCCGGTGATCAGCACCGTCACGTCCTGGGCAGCCACGCGGCCGATGGCCTTGTACACATCGAGCATCGCAGGACACGCGCCGAAGATCCCTCGGCCGTCGATCTCCTCCTGCGGCTCGCCGAGGGCGACCGGAGCGCGCATCCGGCGGTCGACCTCGAGCGCGTCGTGCACCGTGGCCTGTAGCTGATCGAGATCGAGCGGCTTGTAGAGATAGTCGAACGCGCCGAACTTCATCGCCTCGATCGCGGTGTCGGCCGTCTTGGCCATCGTCACGAAGATCACCGGGATCCGCGCGTCGATCTGGCGGATCTCGTTGTACACCTCGAGGCCCGAGCGATCCGGAAGCCGAAGATCGAGCAGGATCACGTCGGGGCGCTCGTTGCGCACGCGCGCGATTCCCGACGCGCCGTCGGTCTCGACGTGCACTTCGTAGTCGGGCATCGGGAACGTGTGCCGGACCTGCTGCGGGACAAGGAACGGATCGTCATCGATCAGCAGGACACGAGCGGTGTGCGCAGAACGCAAGGACCCTCCTCGTCGCGGGTTGAGCAAGGCCCGAGCCATCCCCGGCGCCTACCTCGAGGGATTCTGGCACGGTCCTCGCTCGTCACGGGAGAGCGAGATGAGCCTTGTCGATGACGACGCGCCGGGCTCGAGGGAATCCCGGGCACGGTTCGTGCACTTGGTTCCAATACATTCACGGTCGAGTTCGACGACGCGATGAGCCGCGCATGACTCCAGCCCGGATCCTGATCGTCGAGGATGACCGTGTGGTCGCGCGAGACATCGCGCAGCAACTTCACCGCATCGGCCACTCCGTGGTCGGCGTGACGGGGCGGGCCGAGGAGGCCGTCATGCTCGCACGGACGAGCCAGCCGAGCCTGGTCCTGATGAACCTCCGGCTCGAAGGTCGCCTCGATGGCATCGAGCTCGCCGAGCAGATCCGGACGCAGTGTGATGTTCCCGTCGTGCTTGTCACCGCCCACGCCGACGACCACACCGTGCCGCGAGTGAGCCACGCCGAGCCGTTCGGCTACCTGCGGAAGCCATTCGACGATTCGCAGCTCAGAACGACCATCGAGATCGCCCTGTTCAGACACCGGATCTATCGCAAGGACGGGCAGCTCATGTGGGTCCGGCTGAACGTGTCGCTGGGCAGCGACAGCTCGGGTGGACCACTGCACGCGATCGGCATCGTGGAAGACATCTCCGAGCAGCGCCGGCTCGAGCAGGCGCTCCAGCTCGCCAAGGAGGCCGCGGAGACCAGCAACCGTGCCAAGGACGAGTTCCTGGCCCACGTCAGCCACGAGATCCGCACGCCGATGAACGCGATCCTCGGCATGACGGAGCTGGTACTCGACACGGAGCTGTCCGAGACCCAGCGGCAGTCGCTGCGGACGGTGAAGTCGGCCGCCAGCGGGTTGCTCGCGATCATCAACGACCTGCTCGACTTCTCCGAGATCGAGGCAGACGACAACGCGGCGAACCGAGACATCCGCGCCGAGGCGGCGGACGACACGGCGCTCCCGCTGCGCGTGCTCGTGGCCGAGGACAACGCGTTCAATGCGCAGCTGGTCCGCCAGCTCCTGGCGACCCGCGGTCATGCGGTGCGGATCGCAAGCGATGGGCGCGAAGCGCTTCGCCTGGCGCTCACCGGTGGCTTCGATCTGCTGCTCCTGGATCTTCACATGCCGGAGCTCGACGGGTTTCAGGTCATCGTCGCGCTTCGCGAACAGGAGCGCGGCACGCGCACGCACCTTCGCGTGATCGCGCTCACCGCGCAGTCACGCGCCGAGGATCGGCAGCGCTGCTTCGACGCCGGCATGGACGACTTCCTGGCCAAGCCGATCCACGCGGCGGCGCTGTGGTCGGCGATCGAGGGGCGGTCCTCGCCGGCCGCGCCCGATGCTCCCGTCCCGGCTCGGCTGATCTCGTCGGACGTGCTGCTCGCGGCGTGCGGTGGTGACGCCGCGATCCTGAGACAGATCCGCGACGGCCTGCGAGCGGGGCTGCCGGGTGAACTCGCGGCCGTTCGGGGCGCGCTGCGAGCGCGCGATGCGCGGCAGCTGCGCGAGCTCGCGCACGGGATCGCAGGGATGCTCGCGGCGTTCTCGACCAGTGCCGCGGCGCATGCATCGGAGCTCGAGGATGCGGCCGCCGCCGGCGATCTCGGCGCCGCGGCGCTGCTCGTCGAGCGACTGGCCGCGATCGCGCCGCGGTTGCTCGCAGCGCTCGCGTCGGTGTCGGTCGACTCGCTGACCGCCGACCTGGCTCGTCACCGCGCGTGACTCATCGCTTCTCGCCGCGTTGGCCCGAGCAACGCCCGACGCGGCGCTGATCAGTTGTCGAGCTGGGCGAGGCGCTCCTCGAGATCCATCACCACCGCCTGGGCCTGCGCGACCTGATCGCGGGCGTGGGCCAGGTCGCGCTCGAGCTTGACGACCTCGCGCTGGCGCTGGGCGACGTCGCCCTGGGCGGTGCGCAGCGCGGCCGCGATCCGGTGGCGCTCCGCGGCGGCGCGGGCGCGCTCGGCCTCGATCCGGCGCTGCGCGGCGGCGGCCTCGGCGCGCGCGGCGGCGGCCTCGAGGTCGCGGCGGCGCTTGAGCTCGTCGCCGTCGCGGGAGTCGCGCGCCGGCGCGGCCTCGGCGTCGCGGGCGCCGCGGGTCTCGGGCGCGGGCTCGGTGCGGGGCTGGACCGGGAACTGGAGCACGTTGCTGATCCCGACCGCCTCGAAGCCCGGCGGATCGCGATCCGCCGACAGCGCGCCTGGTGCGTCGGGATCCCAGCCGCCGGTGGCGGCGAGCGCCGACAGGGTCTGGGTCACCCGGCGCAGCGTCGTCTCGGTCGCGCCGTGCTGCGCGTCGCTCAGGATCTGCACTGCCTGGGCGCGCAGGTTCGCGATCGCCTCGCGGTGCGCGGTGGTCGCGGCCAGATCGCCGCGGCGCATCCGCTCGGCGGTCTCGAACAGCGCATCGAACGCGCGGCGCGCGCGCCACCACAGCTGGTCGACCACCCACGCCGAGATCGGCGGACGCGCGAGCTTGGCGAGCCGGGCGGCGCCATCCTTGTCGCCCGCCGCCTTGAGCTCACCGGCGAGCCGCTTGCGCTCGGCCACGAACTGCTCGAGCGGGGCCTGGAACAACGACTCGACGGCGTCCTCGTAACGCATCACTCGCATCGTAACTCAGCGCGCAGCGGCGCACGCTGCCTGGGGGGCCGGGGCGTGCCCGCACGAGATCTGTCGCACGCTCCGGCGCACGCTCCGGCGCACGCTCCGGCGCACGCTCCGGCGCACGCTCAGCGGCGGCGCAGCCGGGCGCCCAGCGCGATCAGGCCGCACAGGGCTATGCCGCCGGCGACCGCCCAGCGAATCATCCGGCCCTGCCGGTGCGGCTGCTCGAGCAGCCCATCGGGCAGCGCCACCGTCTCCGCCGATGGCGCCGCGTGATGCGAACCCCAGGACGGCGGATCACTCGCGGGGAACGATTCGAGGCTCGCCTGATCGACGAGGTCCCAGTCCTTGGTTGTGGGCATGCTCACCACGGTGCACCCGACGTGCCGGTCACGCCGTGCGCAGACGACGGAGTCCCCACGCAGCGAGGGCCAGCGCGCCCAGTGCGCCCAGCACCGCGGCGATCGTGCGGACCGTACTGGTACGCGTCGGCTCGGCCTCGGTCTCGGGGAGCACCAGGGTCACCGCGTCGTCGTCGTCCTCGTTCCATTCGATCACGAGGGCCACGTAGTCGGGTCCCTCGAGTCCGGGGACATCTTCGCGCGAAGTGGATAGCTGCATGCCCGTGGAAGGAGCAACCCATGTGCCGACGGCGTCGGCTTTACTTTGCCGGGATTGGGCGCATGCTCTCGGGGAATGTCGCAGAGCGAGCGGCGGATCCAGCGGATCGCGGTCGGCTCCGCGGTGATCGCGCTGCTGATCGCCGTCGTCGCCGTCGTCGTCACCTGGCGATCCGAGGGGCGATCGGACGCGCGCGGCGCCACGCGCCACGTCTCGGCGACCGACCTGGTGAAGCTCATCCCCGGCGCGCTCGAGCAGACCGACGGCGGGATCCGCGTGACCGACGCGGCGCTGCGCGGCGCGCTCGGGTTGGCTGCCGGCGACACCATCACCGCGATCTCCGGCCGGCCGATCGCGCGGCCCCACGAGCTGTCCGGCATCCTGCGCGAGCTCGCCATCTTCCGGCCGCGCAGCCTGTTCGTCGACGTGATCCGCGATCGCCAGCCCGTGCTCGAGCGCTGGGAGCTCGATGGCGATCTCGATACCGCGCGGCGCGCCGCGATCGCCGCCGGCCAGCCCGGCTCGCCCGATCCGCTGACCACCACGGTCAAGCAGCTCGACGCCACCAGCTACGAGGTACCGCGCGCCACCGTCGAGGCCTGGACCGCCGATCCGAGGCAGGTGACCTCCGGCGGCCGCGGGATCCCGATGGTCGCCGGCGACCAGACCGGCTTCAAGCTCTACGCGATCCGCCCCGGCTCGGCCTACGCCGTCCTCGGCTTCCAGAACGGCGACGTGGTCCGCGCGATCAACGGCACGCAGCTCACCGCCGGCAACCAGATCCTCGAGCTGGTCGCCCGGAGCACCCGGCAGATCTCGGTCGATCTCGTACGCCGCGGCCAGCCGATGATCCTCAACTACCTGATCAAGTAGGAGATCGTCTCCCGGGCAGATCGCGGTGGACGCGCTGTCAGCCTGGTCTGATACTGAACATATGTTCCCATGAGTGACGACCTTCGAGAGCTGGTTGCGAAGGCCAGGGGCGTGGCCGCCACGGCCCGGATCTCGTGGAGCCAGAAGACCGATCGCTTTCGCTCCACCGGCGAGCAGGTCGCCATCACCACCGCCGATCAAGTCCGCACCGAGCTCGCTCCGGCCGGGCGCTGGGGCCTCGATGCGCTGCGCGGCCGGCTCGTCGAGCTGTCCGCGCGCGGCGCCGCCGCGACCCTGACCACGGCGATCGAGCTCGTGCTCGAGGCCCAGCAGGTGGCCGAGCCCGTCGCCTGGGTCACCCTCGGCAACGCCACGTTCTATCCGCCCGACGTCGCCGCCAGCGGCGTCGACCTCGCGGCGCTCGCCGTGATCCGGGTGCACGACACCACCGCCGCGGCGCGCGCCGCCGAGCGCCTGCTCCGCTCCGGCGGCTTCGGCCTGGTCGTGCTCGACCTCGGCGGCGGCGAGATCGTCGAGATGCCGATCGCCCACCAGGGCCGCCTCGTCACCCTGGCGCAGACCCACGACGCCGCGGTCGTGTGCATCACCGAGAAGCCGAGCGAGTCGCCGTCGCTCGGCTCGCTGGTGTCGCTGCGCGCCGAGGCGCTTCGCCTGCACAGCGGCGACCATGACTACGACGTGACGCTGCGGGCGCTCAAGGACAAGCGCCGCGGCCCCGGCTGGTCGCGCACGACCAAGCGACGCGGTCCGTCAGGGCTGTAGTTCCGCATACGCGATACCGCGCTATCGACCACACCCGACCGGTCGGTATTGCCGCCCCGCGGCGAGCTCGCATACACGAAGCTCCGATGTCGGGGACTGTCGCCTGATGTTTCTCGACACCAATTCGTGCAGGAAAAGTAGCAATAGATCAGGACCGTTTCCTGAACCGAAACGATCGTCGTGATATCGACTGCAGATCGCGGGAAAGCGTGGAGACAGATCTCGTTCTTGCTGAAAGGTCGATTCCGATGCATCGCTATCAAGCTAGGTATTTCTCTGTTGCCGTCCTGGTGTCGCTGCTCGGCGCAGCTGGCTGCGTCGATGTTGCTCCCGACGACGAGCTCCCGACCGACGAGGTGGTCGAGGCGGTCACCGTCAACGAAGGGTTCGAGGCCGGGACCAAGACCGCCTACGCGGCCGCCGACGTGTCGCTCGGCTCCGGCACCTGGAACATGACCGACGCGCTGATCGGGACCCTGGCCACCGACGTCATGACCGGCGCGCAGTCGGGGCGGATCCGCAACAGCGGCCGGATCACCATGCGGTTCGATCGCACGACCGGCGCCGGCACGGTGACCATCCACCACGCCAGCTTCGGCTCGGACGCGAGCGGCACCTGGGCGCTGTTCTCGTCGCAGAACGGCGGCAGCTCGTGGACGCAGGTCGGCACCACCCGGTCGACCACCGGCGGTTCGTTCTCCACCGCAACCTTCACCGTCAACCTCTCGGGCACCATCCGGTTCGAGATCCGCAAGCTCGACGGCGGCGCCAACCGGATCAACATCGACGACATCACGATCACCGACTTCGGCACCGGCGGCGGTGGTGGCGGTGGTGGCGGTGGTGGCGGCGGCGGCGGCGGTTCCGGCGCCGCGCTCAGCCGGCACACCATGCTCGGGATTCCGGCGGCGGCGTCGACCGGCGACGCGAATAACTTCCTGTCGGTCAAGTCCGGTTATGTCGTGTCCTACAATGGCAGCCGCAAGGTCCCCAACTGGGTCAGCTGGGAGCTCAACACCTCGTTCCTCGGCAGCGCCGCTCGCCAGGACGACTTCCGCCCCGACAACACGCTCCCGGCCAGCGAGCCCCAGGCCTCGCTCGCCGACTACAGCGGCAGCGGCTACGACCGCGGCCACATGTGCCCGTCGGCGGATCGCACGCTGACCGTCGCCGCCAACTCGCAGACGTTCTTCCTCACCAACATGATCCCCCAGGCCGCCAACAACAACCAGGGGCCGTGGGCGACCATGGAGAACGATCTCCGCACGATCGTCCGCACCGGCAAGGAGCTGTTCATCATCTCGGGCGGCACGTTCAGCGCGAGCTCCAACCGGATCGGCAGCGGCGTCGTCGTCCCCGACCGGACGTTCAAGGTCGTCGTGGTGCTGGACGCGGTCGGCGCGGGCCCCGCCGCGGTGACCAACAGCACCCGCGTCATCGGCGTCATGATGCCCAACGAGAACGCGCAGATCAGCCGGACCGCGGACTGGCACAGCTTCCGGGTCTCGGTCGACGCGATCGAGGCCGCGACCGGCGACAACTTCCTGTCGGACGTCGATCCCGCGATCCAGGCAGTGATCGAGTCGCGCGTCGACAACCAGTGAGCCGGCGCGACGGTCCGCTCGTTCGGGAGGCGCCTCAGCGAAGCTCGACGTGCTTTCGCGTCACGGGGATATTCGAGGTCGTCCCGCTGGCGCGCTTCACGGCGAGCATGACGATGGTGTTCTCCGGGCCGCGGAGCGCCTCGACCGCGGTGCTCGTGCCGAGGTCCTGAACGGACCGACCGTCGACCGCGACGATCATGTCGCCGGCGAGCAGCCCGGCGTCGCTCGCGCCTCCGCCGGGCAGCACGCCGCCGATGCGCAGGGCCGACTCCGTGGGCTCGAGCCGGGCGGCGATCCCGACGAACTCCATCGCCTCCTTGCCAGGCTCGGCGTTCGCGAGGTCGACGACGAGGGGGCCGAGCGGCCGATCCTCGGGGACGTCGAGCCCGCCGAGCACGCGGCCGTTGTGCCCGCTGGCCTGGACCACGATCGAGGTCCGTCCGGGGCGGAGTCCATCGAAGCTGAACGCGCCGTCATGGCCGGACGTCGCGGAGCTGGCGAACGCGATCCCCGCGGCGGCGCTGGGGATCGCGAGGTTGACGTACGCGCCGGGGATCGCCGCGCCGCCGCCGCGCTCGACCACCCGGCCGAAGATCCGGCTGCCCCCGGGCAGCGTGAGGTCGACGTCGACGACGGCATCGGAGACCTCGACCGTCGTCTCCGCGGAAGGCGCGTGGCCGCTCGCCGCGGCCGACACGGCGTACGATCCGGGCGGCAGCGCGAGGAAGTAGCGGCCGAGCGGATCGATCACCGCGGCGCGCACCGGGTTGCCCCGGACCAGGGCGCCGTCCCTGGGCGTCGCGACCACGGCGAAGGCCGGAACCGGCTGATTCGCCGCATCGCGGACCGTGCCGCGAATGCCGACCTCCGGCCGCCCGAGCTTGAGCTCGACGCCCGTCGTCCCGGCCGCGACGTCCTTCCGCTCGGCGCTGCCCTGGTGCGGTGTGGTCGCGCGCACGCGGTATCGCTCCGGGCCGAGGTCGGTCAGCGCGAAGCTCCCGTCGGCGCCGGTCAGCGCGATCGCCGATCGGCGCAGCACGCCGGGCGCCGTGCTGTAGGCCTCGACCACGGCGCCATCGACCGGCGCGCCCGCGCTGTCGAGCGCTCGCCCCGAGATCGCGAGGAGCGGCGGTTCCTGACCGGGCTGCAAGGTCACCACCACGCGCCGCTGGCGCATCGTGCGCGTGAACTCCGCGATGCCCCGGAGGAAGCCGGCCTTCCGCACGTCGAGCCGCTGATCCGGCTCGGCCACCAGCTCCGCCTCGCCGCGCGCGTCGGTCGCGATCGGCTCGGACGACACGCCGTGCCAGCTCAGGACCCTCACCTCGGCGCCCGCGATCGGCTTGTGCGACGGATCCTCGACGGCGACCGTCCACTTCGCGGCGGGCGTCAGATAGATCGTCACGTCATCGACCCGCAGATCGGGGCGCGTCGTCACCAGCACGGCCCCGCTCGCGGTCTGTGCGTCGAACGGCAGGAAGCCCTCCGCGGTCGCGGACACCAGCTCGTAGGTCCCCGGCGTCGCGCCCTGGACGACAAACTTGCCGTCGTCGTCGCCGGTGGTCCCGATCGCCGCGCCTGCGAGGACGAAGGTCAGCGACGCACGCGGGACCGGCTGACCGGTCTCGGCGGACACCACGCGCCCACCGAATCCGGAGCGGCTGTGCTCGGTATCGGGCGAGATCGTCGCCACCGGCAGCCGGACCGTCTGCGGTCGCTCGGGGCGAGCCGCGGCCGCCGTCCTCGGTTCATTGCCCGCGTCGCGATGCGAGTGACGGAGCCACAGCCAGGCGGCGATGACCGCCGCCATCAGGATGAACGTGATCGCGATCTTGGAACGTGGCCGGTTCATGGCTCGAAGCCTCCGGGTCCCATGCTGCCACTCCAGCGAGGCTGTGGGCGCTCGCGAGCCTGCCATAATCTGGCACGTTGCACTCCCGCGGCGCGTCCTGTCGCAGGCCGGAGACAGTGTATCGAGACAGTCCGGAGACACTGGTACAATGACTGGAAACTTCGATGCTGATCGAAAGCGATCTCGAAATGTCACTATTTGCCAATCTGATCCTGATGACGAACTTCTCCTTAGGTGTATTGATGTGACCGCAGTCGCATGGTCGACACTGGCCATATTGCGATTGCGATTGTTATTGCCATCTCAACACACACTGGAGGCTCTCATGTCAAACGTCACTCGGTCGATCGAATGCGAAGCGCAGCCGTCGCAGGCCACCGGGCCGAAGCTCAATCCGGATCTGGACATCGTGTCGCTGCTCTCGGCGCCGCCGCAGCGCGAAGTGCGTTCGAAGGAGCACATCGTCATGGCCGTGCCGCCCGTCCTCAATGGACAGGGCGGGCTGTGGTGGGCCTAGCGAGCTGATCGATCTGCCCTGCGGCCCCGTCGGACTCGGCCGGCCATCGCGCAGCGACGTTCGACGGGGCGCTCGGGCACATCGTGCCGAGCATCGAATCCCAGGGATCCGGGAACCACCAGCCAGCGGACACGCACGGAGCACGACATGATGGAGCCCGCCAGCGTCGCATTCGACAACTACTGCGCCTATCTGTCGCCGACCATCGAGCACTGGGGCATCGTGTTCGATGGCGGCTTCCACCAGGCGATCGTCCGAGGCCTGCTCGCGCGGATCGAGCACGCGACCTTGCTCGACCTGCGAGACGGGCCGCAGCCGGTCATCGACTTCGCGCGGGCGCATATCCACGATGATCGCGTCGGCGCGCTGGAGTTCCTGCTGAACCAGCCCACGTTCGATCTGGGCTACCCGCCCGCGCTCAACGCGGCGATCGGGGAGTTCGACAACTGGACCACGCGCAAGCTCAAGCTCGCGTTCGAGGTCTGGGACGGCAACTTCGAGGCGCTGTTCTCGGAGCCGTCGCACGATCTGCGGGCGCGGTGCCTCGAGATGCACGCTCGCATCAGCGCCCAGCATCAGTTCTCGTACTCCGCGGCTGCCGGTCACCCGGGCAGGCTCGACATCCGGTGTGACGACGTCGTCTGGATCACCCAGACCGGGTTCGAGCCTCACGACTACATCTTGCCGACCGGCGAGGTCGCCACGTGTCCGAACTCGCTCGAGGGCACCGTCTCGCTGGGCGGCTGGCTGATCGGCACGATCCCGTTCGGCGCCAAGTACGGCTTCATCGCGCCCGGCGGGCTGGCGCTGCGCTTCGCGCGGGGACAGATCGCCGAGGTCACCGGGACTCACCACAAGCTGTGCGCCGACTTCGACGCCGCGCTGGCGAAGTTTCCGACGCTGCGCCACGTCAGCGAGGTCGGCGTCGGCATGTCGCACGCCGTCGCCAGCACGGCCAGGGCCCACGCCGCCGGCCACTTCTGGCACGAGCGCCACCTCGGGTTTCATATCGGCCTCGGTGCGTGCCTCCCCCAGACGCCGCATCCCGATCTGCTACCCACCGGCCCTCACCTCGACCTGGTCTTCGAGCACGGCGCGCTGCAGGCGGCCGACGGCAGCGAGATCCACGCCTGGTGAGCCCGAGCTCAGAACGCCATGACACCGAGCAGCGCTGACATCGAGCGCTGGCCCGGATCGGTGTGCGTGATCGGTCCGTCGGTCGTACCGACGAACACCACGCTGCCGTCACCGAGGGTCGCCATCCTCTCGATCACGTTGCGCCGCGGCCCGTGCAGCGTCGACAGCCGCACGG
>Ga0307515_10011702_pt1 | contig 16602 bp, 6 predicted proteins | sample 17_EM_MG_FD_194513 | JGI IMG/M metagenome (GOLD analysis project Ga0307515, IMG submission 194513) | Populus trichocarpa ectomycorrhiza microbial communities from riparian zone in the Pacific Northwest, United States - 17_EM | ecosystem: Host-associated > Plants > Roots > Unclassified | place... | reverse complement strand
ATAGAAGAGATATTTATAGTTCCTGCTATATAGGGGACCGAAGGCTTTAAACTATCCCTACTACAGTTAATAATAGATACTTATTAATTGCGTAGAAGGCTACTGGGTACCATAGGGGAATTAGTATAAATCTCTAAGATCGCGAACTTTATTAAGCTTTATTACTAAATAAAGAGACTGCCTATAATTAGGAGGAATTATAATACTAAAGAAGTTATTATGCGGATACTAAGGAAGGCAAGACTAGGGCTTATTATATAGCAAAACTATAGAATAGGGAAAGATTAAAAGGAATAAGAGATGTAATAAGCGAGAATCTAGGCAATGCGTGTTATATTAGTATGTCATGTGTAGGCTATAGGGGCTAAGCTTATTAAATAAAGAATTACAAGCCGCTAGGGCAGGAGTACTAGAAATAGAAAGCGTACTAAGTAAGCCTATACCTTAGTAAAAGAGGTACTTAAAGACATTAAGGCCTAAGAAGGTGTATATAAAAGCGGTATTACGGATACGGCTGTCAAAACTAATCTTAAGACCCTAGCCACTCTTACTACCTTTTTTTAGCTTAAGAAGGCTAGTTTCTTAAGGCGCTATAAGAGTTATAGAGGAGTCCTATATAAGTTATATAGAAGTCCTAGAGGAGTTATAGAGGAGTCCTAAAAGATTCCTAGAGGATCGCTAAGAGATTACCATTAAGGGGCACAATATTCTATAAAGGTGGTTAGAGGGGATTAGGCTGTGACCTAGCCTTGCAGCTACCCTATTGCCCTACTACCCTGTCGCGCTATTACCTTGTCACCTTATTACCTTATTGTCCTTTTTTACTTTAGTTAATCTCTTTATTAGTAGGACACCCCTATATTTTAAAACAATGTATAAACTTCCTGTTATAGCATTTATTGGCGCTAAGTTTATTTATTTACTTATTCTTAGTTAAGTAGTGCTTTTCTAGCTTTGTTTACTAACCACGTTATAGCATTCTCTCTGCTTTTAAATAATTTTTTACTTTATCCTTCTCCAAACTATTTTTAGAGTCTCCCTTTATTACTAGCTTAAAAATATCTCTCCTACTTTAGCTAAGTTGTTATTTATACTATTAGAGTTGTTTTAGTGTACTAGATTAACTATCAAGGTTTATATATATAGCCTCTTAAAGTAAATTACTAACCAAAGATTAGGCTCTATTTTTGTGGAGATTCTATATAAACATTTTAAAAACTAGTTTTAACAAGTATTTCCTAGTCGTTGCTGGCATTACCATACTTGCCTTTCTACTCCTCATTTCCAGCTTTATACTAGTATTTTTCCCATAATATTAGATAATAGGGCGTTTATTGGCTTTCTTAGGTGGTCTCTTAGTAAATATATTATTAGGTGTAACTTTTACTACTTCTACCTGGATAGTAAGAAAAAATATAAGGTTAAAAGTGTTATAGCTCTTGTGCGCTACAATTATTCTTATACTATATTCTGGCATTTACTTTGCATTTATTAATATATATCTATTCCTTTTAGTAAGCTACTATAGTAACACTCTAATAACCTCCACTAATATAAACAGGGACACTCTTTTACGGAATGTATTATAAATATTGCTATCGTTTTGCTATAAGCTTAGTTACTTTATATCAAACACTAATGGCATAACATAATATCTTATAACACACCTATTAGCCCTAGTAACTTAGAGAAAGCTATACAAAGATATTTGAACCCTAAATACCCTAACCAACCTATTGACCCTAATGACTTAGACAAAGCCATAATATTAAACCCTAAATCCTTCTATACTAAAACTAATTATAGGAGAAATAGGTTAGTTCTTAGTTATCTTAGTTACTTCTTAGGCTAGTACCAGCTTAGTAGTTTTAAAATTTACATTACCTATTTTGTTAGCGTAACCTACAAAACACAGAGAAAAGGTAAGACCTTTCTATTTAAGAATTTCAAAGCTATAGATAATCCCCTACTAAATAAGGGCCTTTAATCTAAGGTATATAGCCTATAGTAGGATTACGTCTTTCTACTTAAGAAGGTTAAAGCTATAGATAACTTCCTGCCAGATAAGGTTTTCCTTAAAGATAATTGCTATATATTTTAGTTATGCCTTAAATGCATATATCTTAAGCAAGAGTAGGGAGACTTTATATTCCGAATGCTAGAGCTTAGCAACTTAGAAAGGGAGGCTGTAGAAAAGCTAAGGCTGCGAGAGGTATATATAAGGAATTTTCTTCCTAGGTAGTAGCTATATATAGACTTTATTAAAGCTCGAAGCCTCTTACTGCCTTCAAACTTAGCTAAGGTGCGGGTCCTCCTTTAAAGGCGCGTAATATTATCTAAAATTGCCTTATATAGCTAAGGTTGAGATACACTCCATTAAAGCCACTAAACGCGTCTTTAGCTCTATGCCTTATTACATAAAACTAGACTATGGTTTTCGTTTATTTTTAGGAGGGAAGGCCTTACATAGAGTCTCTTGTTATTACATAAAACTTTTATACTGGAAGTATACCAAAATTTTAAGGGCTAGGAGTGGGGGATACGCTAGCGCTCTATAACTTGGCTAATTACTCCTAGTTATGCAATAAAGCCTTAATAAGTAACGGTCTAAATATCTATAGGTTTTATTATAAATAGGTAACTAGGGTAATTAGGGGAATATGCACCCAAGCATAAGCCAGAGTGTAGCGCATTTGCTTTACCCCTCTTAAATAGTTAGACTTTTATATTTTAAAGTCTAAGCCACAATCTATAGGGCAAACTACTAATTTAAAAAAGCCCTAAATACTACCTACTCTCTTACTTGTCAATCTAAAACGTACTAGCTCTTATATACTAACTAGCACTAAAGCTAAGCCCCTATATGTAGCCCATACCTTAAGCCTATTATTTAGCTTAGAGTTAGGAGGATATTAGTATAATTTAGCACTCTAGGGCTTACCAGCTTAGTTACTAAAACGCCTCTATATCTGCAGTAGCCCACTAATAGATTTTTTTATAGGCAATTAGTATTCTATTCTCGCTTTCTAGGTTAATTAGCACCTCCAATTTTAGGTTTATATATACTTTTACTACTTCTAAATAATTAGGGTTAAACTATATTACAGTTAGCCCTCTACTAACATTTGCCACGTATAACTATATATCCGCATTAAGTTGCTAATATTACTTTTTAATGCATATAGCGTACCAGGTTTAGACCTACATATACCCTTATTATTCTAGCAAGACATTAGCCACATACAGCACGCTTAACCTTTAACTAGTCTTTAATATACACACAGTATGGCGTATACTATTATTTTATCAGCCAATATATTAATAGACCACTAAGTCTAGACCTCCAAAGCCGACATTCTTATTACTTACCATATTACATCTTCCTAGGGAGGTTCCCAATCCTAAGGATACTCTTATAGCCGTTCTTGCAACTCTTAAAGCCGCCCCTATAGCAGTAAGATTTCAAGTCCTTGCCGCTAACTTTAATAAAAGTGTTCGCACAACCAATGGCAATCACTCTGTGCTCATTTATGTCGCAATACCTCTTAATAACTACACCATGTCGAGTTTAGAGATTTTTCGTAATATGATTTACGAAGAAGGTGTTAAGTACGCAGTTAATGCGTATAATATTTCTAGTAAAGCCTATAAGAAGCTTTCTAATAGACTTGTAGTTCTACACTACTGTTTAAGTATATATCCTTTAATAATATAATTTTCTAAACTAATTGCAATATAGAGCAAAAGGCAAAAATTAGAAGAGAAGCCTTTAAAAAAGCACTTAAGGAATATATGGCAAAGCAACGGAATAAAGGATGGATTGTATAAATGGCTAAAAAGCTTAGGCTATAGGGGTAGGTAAGCCGGCTCACTCTGCTAGATTAAGGGTGCTATATATTAGAGGTCTACGGAAATATTACCATCCAATTATGCGAAAGAATGTTTTATAGGTACATGGAAATAATTAGAAAATTTCATATAGACTATTAAGGAATATAGAGTCCTGTAAAACATTTTCGTCATTATATTTTTAAGACAAGGTTTAGAATAAATAAGACTTAATATGGCTTGGATGGAGGACCTAGGGTTAGTACATCTGCTATAGTAGGCGCAAACAAGTCAAACGCATATAATATTCTAATTTAATAAGGAAGTATCTAACTTAATAAGGAAGCGTCTAAACTAAATAAGGTAGGGGGTGTATATATATCAATTGGGGGGTATATGCGTATTATTTAGGGAATATATAACTAGCAAAATAGGCGGTGTTCTCTAAACAATCGGTAGCGCTAGTAAGTACTTATAACAAGATGCGCCTAAGCGGTGTACTAGCAGGGGGGGTCTGACGCATTGATGTTACCCCCTTATACATTATCCCTTAGCATGTCAGGTCCATTAGGAGTGGCCTATACGCGAACACTAGAACTATAACTATGCGTGCGAGCGCGCTCTAAGGACTTGTTTTGGCTATAGTATCTGCAAAATACCATTCTGTAGAAAGGACAACTGCTAAAAGCCTTATATTAAGCGACCTAACTCTAAAGATTAAGCCTATATATTAATATACCATACAATTAAAATTTTAAAACAATGAGGTCGTCTCTAACTAAATCCTCCCTGGTAATATTTTCTTATTATTATAAGAGATTATTAGAATAGGACCAAATAATTATTTCGTAATAAATGCATTTATTCTGCATATAATGTTGCAATATTCAACTGGACGTTCTAACGTTATCCTTCCGTATAAATCAGTAGAAAACGCGCTAGTTAGGCCCAAACCGCGCATTATATCTTCCAGCAGTTGGATAAACCCTCCCTTAACGTTCCTCCTAGTAACGTAGAGTGGCTCAGTCATAACCTAGGGAGTGGTTAAAACCCCGTTACCTACGTTACCTAAAAACTGCAAAGCTTTACAATGGCCTCCAGAAATCGCCGAAGTACCACTAGCCCTAGCGGCCGGCGCCGACCTCTTACTGCCGTTAAATTCCCGCCTTACGAACCTCTAACCTATCCTCTTAATAATGCCGCCCAAGGAAGCCTTAACGACCTCTATTGCGACCACTCCCTCGCCAAACTTAAGAACCATTACGCCGATGCTAATAAAGCCATTACATCTACCGCAGGAATTATAAATAACTACCTTTATAAACAGGAAGAGGATTATAAAGGGGCGGAGAAGCTTAAGCAGCTACGGCAAAAAGTAAACCGCATAACGTAGAGGATGGAGAAGAGTGTGCGCAAAATCATTAATGGGTAGACGTTCGTTAACAATCTAGAAGGGAGTATCCAGTATCTGCAGCAAAACGCCGTCAACTTAACTAAGCAGCAATCGCAGACGCAAGAGACATAGCGCTCGCAGTTACAGCGACAAAGAAGAGGCAAGGGATCTGGCTCCGATGACGAGGACAAGCAAAGTTTAGGTCCTACGCCCTTAGACAGAGAAGACATGAAAATTACAGGCCCAAGTGTCATGCTGTAGAACCGCATTTAGGCAAGCAAGGATAAATACCAGGCGCTTTCCCACCGCACTCGGTATGCGCTACATAACTCCTACATCGGATTTTGGCGTGTTATTTACAATGCACAGAATCCAGGCGAAGACGCACCTCCACTCCTATATGCTTCCACCTGGTATAACGTCTCGAGATCAAAGGGTAGGAGTGGGAGCGGAGGAGGATAGGGATAATGACATTGCCATCGCAAGAGAGCGTATTAGCATAAAGTGTCCACTTACCCTACAAGAGTTCAAAGACCCAGTTACCAGCAAGAAGTATCCGCACACATTTAAGAAGTTGGCTATTCTTAATATAATATAGCAAAGTATAAACAAGCTGGGTGCGGGTCCAAAGGCGGGCAGGAAAGTAGTGCATTGTCTTATGCCGGGCTATAATAAGGTACGCTAAAAGTACCCAATCTACTCCACATCTTTAATTATCTGTCAGATTTTAGGTTACATAAGGAGGGTTAAACTTATGGCTACACTTATAGGGCTATTTATATAGGGATTTCTTTAAGTATATATAAGGGAGCTTTAGGTCAATTTTAAATTTCTTATTAATATTTTAGGGGCCGTTTAGTTGCACCTCCATATTTAATATAAAGGCTTTATATTTAACCAAAACAGAGCTTAAATCTAAATATAAGGTGGTCGTTTAGTAAATATAACGACTTTTGAATATAGAGCTCCTCCATATCGGTAAGCGCATTAAATTTGCAAGCTATACTATATACGGTAGTTAAAATGAGGTTCTTGGCACCATTTCAATATATTGCCTTTAAGCTCCCATTCCATATTCTATCCCTTTAAACGTTAAGTTATATCCAATATTATTAATAAGACTTTAGCCAATAAGGAACCCTAGATTAACAAACTTTTAGTATTATATACACGGACCCATTTTCTTATCAATAACGTTAGACGCTAACGTTTGAAGGGATATTAATATAGAGCCCTCACATATACGCTAAAGTGACAACTTCTTGTAATATGGCGATTCCACACACCCTAATTGCAATACTGCTGTTGCATTTACATGCCTTATATAATAATAACCTTTATAATCGCAATAAGCTTGTTTTTAGGGCGTCGCAGGCGTCGTGGGCATTGCTATAGCTCTACTACAGCTCCTACAGGAGGTAGGCAAAGGTATAGAAAGCGTTAATCACAGAGAGGGCGTTGGCCGAGGAGGCTCTATTACTACACTAAAGTAGGGAGTCGCAATAGAGGCCTAGTGGCAAAAAGGAGCTCACTTAAATCGCCCGCTAATATCAATCACGCATTATACAAAGCTAAATCTGGAGCCTTATATAGAAGTTCACCAAACAATTAACTTAATTACAGATTTAAATGAGCTATGGTAGTAGCCGCCACTAATTACAAAACGGGCTACACTAAAATACGCACAGATTAGGGACGGTTTGCACAAGATTAAAGCCCAATATTGACGCTATTTTGGCGTATATAGCTACAATCTAGGCCTAATAAAGGAGTCAGCTCCAAGAATCGTCAACATCAATATTAACGAGTTCAATATGGGGTTTGACGGCCGCTTATAGTTAGATCTTAATAAGTAAGGCTCTTGATTTAACGTCGCCGACTTTAAAGCTTTTAAAGCTCGTAAAGCTCCTATACCCTAACGATCACCACCTGCTCGCATATACGCCTTGCCCTTACCAAAAGCCTTATACAATCGCGCCTACTAAGTGGTCTTCTTATATAAAATATAGTCGCTTATATATTCGAATTAGAGAAGAGCTCCCTCTGGAGGTGGTTTGTAAGTAACTATAGTCGTACGTAACTACGGGCGCATGCGACCATAGAGTTGACTTTTGCCTATTGCAAAAATTTAATTAAAGCTAAATATCAACCAAAAGCGATTTATAATTTATGCCACTTTTTAAAAAATATATATTAGATATATATTAAACAGCTCTAATAGTTGGAATAAGAAAAAATATAGGTAGTGGAAAAAAAGTATAAGATTTCCTATTCCTTATTAGGTAGCCAAAGGTACTCCTAGATTGTTGGTGGAGCAATCTAATACCAACTGTTTACTACCGTACGTTTCCTTATACACGTATAGCAATTAGTAAGCTGTAATGGGCTAGAGGCCTAGCTTTAAGCTAGCTCTATAAGCGTTTAAAGACTAGAGATTATATAATAGCCTAAAGAGGTGCTCTACTAACATTCGTATATAAGAAAGTTCCTTATTTATATACTACTAATTACTAGTAATTAAGGCCTTACCTAAATAAGGGCCAAAAATATATATAAGTAATTTGTAGGCCTAATCGCCATATAAAAAGTAAGAATGGCAATCCTTAAAGATCTAAGTATATATATATTAGTTTTAGTAAAATATACAGTATTGCGTATTATATGCAAACTCTCTATACAATTTTTGTCTAGAACTTACCTCATTAAGTCTTCCTTCTACGCCTAAGTTAGTAACTATATAGAAATCGTTAACCTTACCCTTAAATGGCCCGTATAGGGCTATATATAGACTATTAGCAGCTACAATAGCCTGATACTTAAAGCCGTGTTAGTGCTTATAGCTAGAGTAGAAGACCTGCTAATTTTGATTAGGCCTATAGAAGCCTCAAAACGTCCCATTAAGGAAGCCCTAAATTACTTACTCTCCTACTATATAAGGTGCGAGAGCTTAAGCGTATTGTTAAATACGTTTATATATAAGGATAGGGTGCCATTATAAAATATTGCGGAAGCGCTCTGCCAGAAAGGTAACCGTATTATTAAAAATAATGGAGATCTAAGTATGCGATCGCCCAAATTCTTCCTCTATAGAATAGATACGCGTAGGGAAGGTAAGGCGGTAGAGGATTACACAGAGTGCAGTAACAGGATTGATATAGTAGCGAGCCCGGAAAACAATAAGGTAGAGACCTAAGAGCTTAGCAAGCTCCTTAATCTTATACTTTAAGAAGCTGTATAGGTAGTAAGTAAAGGATTTAATATAGGTGGTAGAAGCTTACCAGAATTTCGATTAAACGCGAGCATTATCCATTTTATTAAGATCGAACTTAAAGGCCTTATATAGCAAGCGCTTGGCATATAGGCGTCTAGGAAGTTGCCAAAGGCGTCGCCTATATCGCCCCTATTAAAGTGTATTATAAAGGATGTAAATAAAGGCAATTTGGTAGCTTATTTTAGGGTGTATACACGCGTTATTATAAAAGCTTTAATGGAGTTTGGTAGACGATATATTGCTAAGAAACTCGTATTTGCAGTATTTGATTTGCCCCTAGACTTAATTTAAAAGGGGGGTAGCTTATCAATCTCTAGCGTTAATATAGTGCAAACCGTCCCTATTGAACAAATATAATATAGAGCCGATTTGCAACCGAACGTACCCTTTAGATAAAGAACGTAGTGGTTTTCTCTGTAAATGCAGCCAACAGATGACGGCTGCCACTTCGTGCTAACGGCGCCGTCAATGGCGGCGAGTGGGAACTGGCCCAGTTGGAAGGCGGTGCTGGAGAGCACCAGCGCACATTGCAGCACGCTGCCAGGGACGGTGGCGTTTTGGCCAATTTGGCGGTTAGGGACTACAATAGTGGCGTTAGGCGCGAGGGCGTAGTGCGCGTCGCGGTGGCCGAGGGAGACAGGGAGGGTAAGGTAGCGTAGGTGCTGTTGGCGCTAAAAAGGGCGCGCAGGAGCCACGTAATGGTGGTGTGGGTCTGGTTAAAGGTGGCGTTAATGGCGTGGCCTTGCCAGTAAAAGGTACGGTAGCTAAGCGCTGGGATTTGAGGCGGCAGGCTAGGGTCTATGTCAAGGCGGTCAATAAAGACTTCCAATAACGTAGGTAATGGGGTTTTGACTACTCCCTGGGTTATAACCGCGCTAGCATACCGCTTTCTAGTATAAGTAGTCTATATTTTTAGGTCCTGGAATTTAAACTCCTGCCAATTTAGCTTCTAATTGGTTAGAAACAAAACCGCGCATAGTAAGTTATGGTAGAATCCACGTAATGAACTTCAAAACACTAAGTGATCTTGTTATGGTATATATCTTGTAAGCGCTTAAACCCTTACCTATAACCCTAAACCAACTCTCGCATTTAATACGCTTTTATTATATAATTGGCGGCAACAAGTAAATGGCAGAGTTATTATTATGGTCTTATAACCGGCATAAAGCCCCTATAGCTTAAGTTCTATCCGTTTAATTTAACCACGCTAAGTTAGCTGTTAACGCCCTTCGCTTACATTTCTATAGGTAAGGGTTTATAATCCTTATCTACTATATTAAAACAATCTTAAAGATATTATGGGAGGCTGGAGCGCTCTCTAACTTCTCTACGCGAGTTAACCACAGCTAAAGGTCTGCCCTACACTGCGATTTTAGGTGGAAAAGGCGTAGAAATATTTATTAGGCAATTGCTCCTTAGCTTATAATAAACTTTAACTAATTAAATATAAATAAAGGAATTAAATAAAAGTGTATAGGCTAGTGGTTAATGCGTAGGGGGAAATTAAAGGTTAATTGGCTGTGGAGAGATTAGGGATTAACTGCTATAAGTTTAACTTAACTAGCGTCCAAATCTTAGTTCCACTAGAAAAGTAGATTATTCTAGCATTTATATAAGCCGCTCTAGGGATATAGCAATATCCATACTTTCCTTAAAGATGTTGGTCCGCTTAAAAAACAAACTAGGAAAAGAGATAAACGAGTTTAGAATAAGGCCTTCCGCAAATTTACTTAAATATGCTAAGAAATATAAGAAGGGCCAATATTACCAACCTCCACTCTAGGAAAATCTTTTTAACATGGTTGCTAGTAAGTTATATCTTAGCCCTGCTTATTAGGGTCACTTATGCTAAATTTCTCTAGTAGGGATTATAACTAATATTACCACTCTATTACACTAAATCCTTGTCCCTCTAAATATAAACACAAGTATAGATATATGTTCTCCCTTTATTTGTGTAAAGAAATAGTAGGTTTTTAGCTAACTACCTGCTAGCGCACCCTATCTAAGCCTTATATGTAATATATAGTACTTTTAGTGGTAAAGCCTAGTGGCAATACGTGCACTTAAAATTATTAACGTTATCTTTAGTATTTGGGGGGGCAAGGGAAGAGATATTTAATGCCTCTAAAAGATGCTTCGGTTATCTTAGGTTGTAAAGGCGTAACTTTCTATAGCGAGTCTATACTGGTAGTTGTAACTACGGCGGCTAGAGAAGCTACTGTTAACGTTTTAGTAATGGTATTAGGCAGTACGCCAGACGTTTCTGCTTTTGCTAGCTGCGGTTTAAGAACATTATAATAGTAATATTATGTTTCTTAACTCTAGAGAATACAGAGATACTTAATTACCTTTAGTTTTAATATCTACAAAATCTATTACGTTTAATTAAGAGTCCGAAGATTGCTACTTGGTTGTGTATCTATAAGCTAAACAGGACGGCGCGAATCTGATACTAAATTGGAATTTTACGTTTAAAAGCAGCTTTCTACCTCTTAGACTTTATGGATTTTTAGTTTCTATATAATCTAAGCCCTTATTTTCTTTAGTGCTCTTATATAAAGGGTTTTTAAACTTTAACTTACCGGTAATAGCTAACTCTTTGCTAGTACCCTATGGTGACTAGGGACTTAATATATATATAATCTCCAACCTAGCCCCCTATATAATACTTAGAGCTATTAACTACAGGCGGGATAGCTTAGTAGGTTATGTTTTTACTCTTATATAGATTAAAGCTTTTAGCTAATAAAGCTGGAAAGAAGTAAAATATGTGTGCTTTTTATATATATATTACATCTTCGGAAATTAGGGAACGCGGCGCTTATAGTAACCCCTACCTCTATTACCTACAATCTCGGCCCTCTACTATCTTTAGGGTACTCTATATACTAGTACTGCTAAGTAAGTTTAATAAGGGCTTTAGACTTTAGATAGATACTAACCCACTTAGCCACGGACTCTAATAGCTCTACTCTTAATTAGGAGCTTTTACGCGGAATAGCTATTATTCTTTTAGTTATCTATACTTACTACCTTATTTTTTTTTAAAATAAAGTTATATACTAAAATGTACAATGCTCCTAGCTAAAAGATTCCTAAGCGCAAATCCTTTAAAGTTAGGGAGGGTAGTGCTTTCTATAAAATTGTATAAGGGCGTGTTCGGTTGCAATCTGGAGCTTTTTCAATCTGACGTTGATCCGTGCTTTCACCGGCGTCAATTAGAAGATAATTAGTGGCGCTTAATCTGGTGGTCGTACTCAATCTGAAATAAAGCCGACTGTTCGGTTGATCGTTCTAATAAAAGGCCTTAGATGGGGCTTAGGATTAGCGATGTCTTCTGCCTGGTCGGATCTGAACGGTGACAATAAGAATTAATTAAGAGGACATCGTATAGGCCTGCAGCTGCAGTAGTAATCTGTCGTCGGTAAGGGTGGTGGCGGTTGGGGGCATAGTGGGCAAACGCACGAGCAGAGCTCCAGATTTGACTTGACGATTGATCTAGAGAAAAAAGCTCCAGATTGATCTGACGCTAAGAGCTCAAGTTCAACTACTATATACGGTAAAGCGTGCGAATTTGACGCGGTTGCCGATCCGAAGGAGCTCCAGATCAGAAAGTCGCCAGATTGACCGAACAGACACCTCCAGATCAGATTGAGGCTCCAGATCAACTCGGTTCTGAAGCCTCCAGATTCAATCTGGAGCTGCGCCCTAAATCGGCGCTAGAACGGCAGCTATATCTAGAGGCGGAGTAAACTAAGAACAGCTTGCGCTCTTCTACTAACTCATTCTCTACTTATAATCTCTAAGTAATCCTTATATAAAGAGTAATACTTATAAAAGTAATACTTAAATCTGGTATCCACTATAGCTTATCTATTAGCGCCTAGTTAGAAAGATTGATTTGAAATTTCGTGCACACTAATCAATTTATTCGCTACTAAGAAATTCTATTAACCTAAATCGGACTTACTTATTACCGTCTTACTACTATCTTAGTTACCTACCTTGACTTAGTTAACGACTCGGTTAATAATATAGTCTACTACCCCTTTCTTATATATATGTAGAGGCTCTAGAGCTATATTTAAATAAACAGGGTTCTTATTCCTAATTATCTATTTAATAAATTCTTACAGTATTAATTCTAACATTGTATAAGTATACAACTCTTTTAGGAATATTGTGTATACCGGTATTAGTTAGAATATCTTATATTATATTTGGTACTACTAAATTCTACTTAGGAGTAGTATCTTCTGCGTTCTGTATAGCACTATTTATAAGTCTAATTGCGATTTTAAGCAGATATAGAGTAGTTTAATTTTATTTATATATATAAGGAAGGAAATATGTCTTATAATTTGTTCCTTATAGCGAGAAGTTTATAATACTCTACCCTGCACCTATAAAAGGGATACAGCCTCTTAACGGAGGCGCTAACGCTTTGCTCTTTGCTATATAAAGTAGTCTTTCTCTAACTTCTCTCCTCTGGTAAATAAGGTTAATATCCAAATAGAATTAATAAAGGTGTCGCTCCTATACTTCGTAGCAGAGTCTTAAGTATGGAAGCATGCAAACAAACCAAGTTTCTTTCCTTCTGAGGTAAGAAACTTAAATTCTTTAACCGCATTTTTTAACTTAAAGAGGCCAAAGTCCTTACACTGTTAACGTGTTTTAAAAAGTAGCAGCTATATATTATTCTAAGCATCCCACTTTGTATACAGGTTAAGTTATTAAAGAAGAAGAATACTGTATAATGGAAGACCTATGGATAAAAGAATATATTTTTAGGCATTATTCCCGGTAAAGCGCTTGCCTAGGCTATTAGTATTCTTTTCCTTAGATAGAGTAGATACATTCTACCCGGATTGTTATATAAGGCCGTAGAAGCTACCCTAATTAATATATTTACCTTAATATAGTGTAACTCCTTAAACTTTCTGCAGACTATAAGGGCAAATTTTAAAAGGCAGACTATCTAAGAGGGCCAGTAGCTGGGTAACATTTCCTATATATATAGGGATATAGTAGGAAATTTTAAAAAAAACTTTAATCTGGATTAAACTAGGTGTATACTAGAGCATAGCCGCCTCCTTAGACTTACTTTTAATCTTTTAATAAACTTTGTAAAGTCTAAAACAGTAAAATGGTTTTTAAGCAAGTTTTACTAAGTAATATCTATCTATGCTATGGAAGGTCCTCTTAGCCTACTAGAGGGGTATGTTAATAGGACGACCTTTAACTTGTAAGTATACCCAGAGTATTTAATATAGCCCTTTAGTCTCCACTTAGAGCCCTTTATTACTATTGCATATAAAGAGTATTAAAAAATTTGGGCGCTAGTATATAGTTAAATTATAATCCTATCTGCCCCCCAGTAAGCTATAAAATTTTCGCCTAAAGATCTAAGGATATTGGAAATTGGCATATTATGCTTAAGCGGACACAGCTAATAATTAAATAAAGAAATGGGTCTATGGGCTTAGGGAAATTGTCTAAATTAGAAAAAGAATTAGATAATACCGTTTCGGCATTATAGTAATTATTTCTACCGGTTAGACAGTTCTTGATAATTCGCACAACGCTATAGACGCCCCTCTTTTCGTCGCTAGGGGCGCTGTCCAAGCTATAAAAAAAGCCAGAGAGTACGGCTTCGTTATAGTATAGTTGCCGTAGGAGTATTAAATAAGATTTTATATTTCTATGGTAAATGCCTTTAATATAGCATTTAGAAAGCGTGTATAATAATTAGAATAGGATGGTGTAGGCTTAGTAAAGAGTAAGACGTATATCCCTTAAAGTTTTATCGCCAAAGTATAAGAAGATGAGTTTGGTGTCCTCTTAGTCAAATCCTATCTCTATATCTATTAAAGCGCATATATGCCAGTCCTTTAGGTTAGTTAGTTAAGAAAATAGGTTTAGTAGCTACCTAAAGGGTACGAATAGATGCTAATGGGAGGAATTTTCTAAGTATATCCGACACGAAAGTAGAGTCCTAATCCGTAGGATAAAGAACCGCAACACACTGCTAACCGGTCTTTGCACGTATTACGCGGTAAGCATTCTTCTTACTTATAATAGGTAGTTGCTTAAGAAGTATAAAATCCAACTATGTAGTAATCGGTTACTTAAACTAAGCGGTTGTAGCGGCTAAGGTAACAGTGCTTCCCGTAGTACTTTTGGAAGCTTTAGACATAGTATTATTAATTCCACGTCTAAAACCAGCCCGCTAAATATATAGAGAAGGGAATAGACTGCTCGGGATCTTAACTGTTTTGTAGGGAATGTAAATCCATAATAAGATAGCCCTGTATTAGACGTAGTTGGGTTTAAATGGGATTATAGCCCTCTGCTCGCCCTTCTTTAGTAGGATACTATTAAGGTATATACGGTTATTGGACCTATATTTAACTATCTAGGTCCTAAACTAACTTGCAAATACCTAAAAATAGATACCGCTAAGCCCCGGCGCGCCTTTTAACCGGATATATACGTAATAAGATTTTCTAAATTTGAAGAGTAATGGACCTTTAATTCTTAAACTTGTAAGCGCAGTATACTAAGCTAATACATCCTTCTCTGGCGTAGGGGTCTCCTTTATTAAGTATAGCGAGTCTAGAGTACTGTTAATAAAGTTATAAATTTGAAGAATAGCGGGATTCTCTTCCTTCTCTTTATTTAGCTTTCCTATCTATTCTCTAGAAGTGCTATATATTTCTATAATAATAGTAATTAACCTATAATCTAGGTTATTATAAAATAGGTAGTAAGAAGAATAAGATATGAAAAGCCGTAATATTACTAAAAGGTAAATTTTAATTAAAAAAGAATAGCTTATTAAGAATTATATAAAATTTTAATTCTTGGGTATAAATAATAATAAAGAAGAGTCCTTGGGCTTTGTCCTTCCTATTAACCAAGATGGGGGTATTTAATAGTAGATTGTGTTCCCAATTGGGGCTAAGGCACGTATATAACCAAAAAGTCACATTATAACCAACCTAAATAAGTGCCTAATATTAGAACACCGATTATTAAGTATAAATGGCCAATTTAGAACATTGTATTTAACTAGAGGTAGAGCCTTATTAGGTAGTACTTAAGAGGAATTTTCGGTAATATGGCTTTTTCCATCTACTATAATGTTATAGGAAATCGTCGCTAATATGCCGCTCCTTACTTACTCTTACTTCATTCCATAGTATATTAACTATTACCATTTTCCTAACTTTTAAATATTATCCTAGGAAGACTTCGTTAATCTAAAGGACGTTAATGCCTTAGCCGCCATTAAGGCTTAAGTAAATAAAAGGCTCTATATATACAAGGTTAACGCCTAGGAGAATAGCAATATAATATTTTACATTCCTTATAAAAATCTCCCTCTAAACTAGTGTCATGACCTTAATAACAACTCTATTGCTTAGGGCTTAGGTAGTAAAAGTATAACTCTCCCAGTTGGAAATTGGTAGCTAGGTAAATATAGGCAGATAATAATACCTGTTTTGTAGAGATCTAGGCAGCCTCGTAATATACGTAGAGTGTTATATAATAAAGTGCAGAAATGGTCAAAGACGACTCTAATATCCTAAAAACCCTAAAGAGCCACCTTAAACCGCAAGTTATAGCTATTAAAGCGGCCTTACTTAGTGTATGGAGCAAAGGTGTAAAAGAATTATAAGTAACTAGGTTTGCGGTATTCCAGATAGCTATAGAAGAAGAAGAATTTATAACAATAAGGGTATAGGCGGCATACTATTATACAGAAACTTGCGGATAAATGTTCAATAGTAAAGCTCTTCTAGCTATACTCTTATACTCTAAAGATGGATAGTTATCTACTAATATATCTTAATCCTAATAGCCCAAAAGTTCCACCCTAAAATGATTTCCTATCTTGAGAATAATGGCGTAGGAGGTTTAATAGGGTGCTAGCCTATAGGTATCTTTACTTTAACCTAATATTGTTGCTAACAGCCTAGATACAGCACCCTTTGCAACTATTAAAATATTTCCTCTCTTAAGCCCCTTAAATTAGAAACCTTATAAGTAAGGTTTAAGGAATATAAAGATATACAAAGATTGTAAAGTTACCTTAGCTAGT
>Ga0307515_10011701_pt1 | contig 16606 bp, 3 predicted proteins | sample 17_EM_MG_FD_194513 | JGI IMG/M metagenome (GOLD analysis project Ga0307515, IMG submission 194513) | Populus trichocarpa ectomycorrhiza microbial communities from riparian zone in the Pacific Northwest, United States - 17_EM | ecosystem: Host-associated > Plants > Roots > Unclassified | place... | reverse complement strand
CTAATGGGTCCACACAGACTAATTCCTATGGGAAAAACCTCCTTACTGAGAAAAACCCCATTTTTAAGTGTACAAAAAACCCCCAGGGGAGACGTGAGAGGTAATATTCCAGATAACATCCATACTATATTAATGGGAGGAAAAACACTATTAGGTTGCTGCTTTGAGACTCCCTTTATACAGGAGTGTCTAAATACCTATCTTGCCCCATCTGCTATTTAAACCATCTTTGCTATATTTATATATTGCTTGTCTAAGTTATATACCTATCCCTAGCTCCTTTTCTAAGTCTCCTATAAATATCTCTTAATAGATAACACTTGCGTTCCGCCTAGGCCTATATGCTAAGGTCTCTTATCTATTCCTCTATTAAAGGGTTTCTATAACGGGGTATATATAACTTAGTATTACTTTTACCCTAGGGCCTAAACCCAGGCCCTTATACCTATTTATAAGGTATAGGAGGATAATCTAGTATTTAATAGGGGGCCTAATCCCTATAACTAGATACCTAGGTTACCGGATAATGTTAAAATAGGGGGCCTCTGCTACGCTTAGGGCGCGGATTGCTTGTGTATATGTGTAGATGCTATACGGTGTGTGTAATATTTATAGGAGGGAGGGGGTACGCCGAAGGGATGATACTTGTCGATTTAATGTCCAAATATGTACATTAGAGACGTAGTAGCGGTGTTTAAACTTTTTGCTGAGGCTCACCCCTTAGTGAAAAATCTTTGCACCACCACGACGTCGCTGCGTAGGCGCTGCGCAGCCATATACACGTCTCTGCGTTCGCTCTAGTAGTCTATTAACACGATCCAAATGGAATATTAATAGTAGCTGCCAGGTTCCCGGGCTCTACCGCATGGGGGTATAGAAGTCGCTTTTCTGGAGTCGTCTTTTTGACTGGTTTGGCGCTAAGGCTAGGATACATATATATTGTAGAGCTACAAGAGTTACATATATAGCAAGTTTGCCCGAACTGCTTGCCTAGTTCCCTACTACGGTTTTCCATGTAAACGCTTCTATAGTAGCTAGCCAGCTAAACTAGTTCCTGCCCGTGTGCACCTGATTTACTCTATAAGCCTATCCCTATAGCCTGCCCCTGCCTAGATAGACCGATATGTGTATCCGTCCTTTCGGGCTATACAGATAGTGTCGTCGATAAGGTGTTAATCCTTCCTCTAAGACAGGTCCACCAGGGGTTAGAGCCTAGTAAAGGGGTAAGGTTCCTGGAGTTGTCCGTTGCTGCTATTGTATACTACGCCCCATAGCCATTACTAGCTGCTTCGCGTTACCTGTGACACTCTTGTAATAATAGGCCGACCGTGTCTTGCAGGCGTGGGCCTATAATAACTTGACGCCGCGCAGCTACCGTCCCCTACGCCTATTAACTAAACTTGTTATCCTCCCATCTTAACTAATACCTGTATTTAAGTCCATTCCAGCCTACCTACACAGGTTTGTCCTAGCTCTTTCTTGGTCCGTTCCGGATTAACGTCGCTGCCTAGAGAGGTCGCCCTAGCTCTTTCTTGGTCCGTTTTAGATTAACGTCGCCGCCTAGAGGAGGGTTAACGCCGCTGCGTAGAAAGGGAGGATTAACGTCGCTAAATGTGGTTAACGGTGTTGAGATTCTTCCTATGCCCTCGCTGCTATAGCAGTCTTAGAGCGGAACAAGTATAGAGGTGCCCTATCGTCCCCTTAGACCTATCGCTTCCGCCAACAAATGCAAGCGCTGGCTTGTGGCCCTAGATCGGTCGTCTAGGTAGAGAGACGTTGGGTAGTTTTTAAGACCATTCCTCTATTCTTGATAAGTTGTCTATAGTGGTTTTTGAGTCTTAGCACGCCAAGACCCGCGAAGACTCTGCTGTTCTGACGGCGTTAAGGACGACGCATTCAAAAGCGTCCTCTAGCCACGATATAACGCCGCTGCATTAGTAACAGACGAGATCCTCACTCTTAGCTTGACCGTACGGACAGGATGAGACGGAAAGGAACCCCCATAGGACAGTATGGGTCGGATCTCGATTTTAGTGTTCCTCCCTAGCTCCTATATTAATTAGGACTTAAGTATTAGCCTATTAATTATTCTACTAAAAATAACAGTTAACGGTTATACTATAATCTTAAAAGTTAGAGTTCGTAATATTTAAAGTATTTAATAAGATCCTAAGGTAGAGCCGTTCTAAAGAGTGACTTAACTTTAATATATGCCTTTTAGTAGTAAGCGGAAAGAAGTTCCTATAGAACGTTAGTTATAGCTTTACCCTTATAAGTAGTGCTTACTAAATATAGGGCTAGAACTAGGTAAAGATTAGGGGCGGTAACTAAAAGATTAATATAGTAAATAGTTGCTAGTATTAGCCGTTTATAAATTATATTTAGGTATAGGGACGGAGTAGTAGTTAGAGAGGTAGAAGTTACTTCTATATTTAAAGTAAAGGCCTAGCTTAATACGTTATTTTTATTTAAAGGACCCTAGTAGGGCGTATTCTAGGGTTCTAGTGTTAATATCTATAGCGTTAGGGTGCTTAAATTAAGATAACTTAGTAGACGTTTATAGGGCTATTATATTATATTAAGGAGCGTGTTTTAGTATTAGGTGTAGTATATTATTATACTATTTATTAATAATGTTTATATAGGTATTAAGGGCTCCTAGTAGGTCTACGCCTACTAGGGAGGTTTTTAGTTTAGAGCTTAGGGATTTAATAAGGCTGTTAACTAGTATAGAGCTGTTCCAGCCAGTTTCCTTTATATAATAGTTAAATTTAAAGAAGTATATTAGGAAACTTTTTATTCCTTAAGCTATATAGTTTATTTTCCTCTAAGTAGTAGTTTAGTAGTTTAGGTTACTATATATAGCTTTAAGAAGTATAACTAAGCTTTATACTAAGTTTAGCTAAAGAGGTTTAATAAGGTTAGCTACCTCTTTTTTTAGTTTACTTAGGGCGTAATAGAGTCAGTTAGCTTTAGTTAGGTAATAGTTAGTATTACTAGTTAACTTATTTTTAAGCTAGCTTAGAAATAATTAAAGCTTTTATTATTTACTAGTAAATACTAGGGGATTTAATAGTTGTTTAGATTATTATAGTATAGTAATTAGCTCTAGGTAAGAGACTATTATAGGTTTAAGGCTTACGTTCCACGTGTTTATTTTTAGAGATAGTGTTTAGTCTTAAGGTCCTAGCGTAAGCATTTTAAGGGTGCGGATTTCTTCTTTCTTAGAGGTCCTTAATTAATTGCTAGTATTATACTTCTTATTTAGCTTATTATTAATTTAAAATAGCTTAGTTTTATATAAGGGCGTCTATAAAAAACTTCTATATCTTTACTAATTATTCTTAAAATATAGATATAATGCCAGCGGCTATTATAGGAGTTTTAGGTTTATTTTATATATTAATAATAGTATAGGTAATTAACGTAATATAGTGTTATAGAGTAAGTATAAGTGGCGATAATATATAGTAAGGTAGATATTATTAAGCTATATATATAAACTGTATAAGGAGGTTAAGACATTATATAAGGAAAGAAGGTAGAAAAACGGAAAGAAAGGGTATATATTATTAACTTAGTTACTTAGTTAATACATATATAGGGCAGAATAGGGTTTAGGTCGCAATCCTAATAAAACTTAGTAGAATTTAGTAGAACTTAGCAGAATATAGTAAAATACCATAGATTACCATTAAATTGCTATTTTATAATTAGTCTCTAATTACTAAGTTAGTAAAAATAGGTAGATATATATAAGGTATTACAGGGGTATTCTATAATAGTAGGTTCCTAGTAATTTTTATATCTTTTCTATTATAGGATACCCCTATAATACCTTATATACGTCTACCTATTTCTATTAACTTAGCAACTAGAGACTAACTATAAGATGGTAATTTATGGCAATCTAACGGCAATCTGCTATATTCTACTATATTCCGCTAAGTTTTACTAAATCCTATTAAGTTCTACTAGAACTACTACCTAAATCCTATTCTACTCTGTATATATATTAACTAAGTAATTAAGCTAATAATATATACCCTTTCTTCCCGTTTTCCTGCCTTCTCTCCTTATATAACGTTTTAACTTCTTATATAGTTTATATATATAGCTTAATAATATCTACCTTACTATATATTATCGCCGTTTATACTTATTCTATAATACTATATTATATTAACTTTATATACTACCTCTAAAATGAACAATACTACTATAGTTTGTTGGTATTTAGGACGATTATAATAACCTTAAGGTTACTAAAGGAGGTACTTGGGTAGAGTTAGTAGATGCGTACTAAGACTTAAGAGCGCCGCCCTGTACGCCGTCTGGACATGCCAATCTCTATAGCGCAATTCTATATCGCTTCCCTGTAGCAGTTAAGCTTATAGCTGCTAGCGCTCTATCTAACGCCCTTCTTAGTAAACGACGATGGGATTCTCTAGCGGTAATTTAAGATCGTGACCTTTTTCTCAATGGTAATGGGAATAAAGTTAGGAAATGGATACATTCCTACCGTCTTAGGGCCGTTAAGAATTACAAAGATACGTTTAAGCTAATGCGTGCGAGTAAGATAAAACGCTTTAATAGCCGCTCTTACTTCTACTGCATTAATAATGGAATTAATTCTTTAGCTATCACGGTAAATCTAAGTAGAGTACCCCTAGTTGTTGCAGAAGGATAGAGTTATGCTAAGTTACCTAAAGAATTATGGGATAGAACTAAGCAAATAGAAGGGCGCGAAAGAGCCATATTATCTAAGAGCCGCCAGTCTAAAGTCTCTTTTACTGCTTAGCTAAGTAGATAAGAGCGGTCTTATTTAACCAGAACGGAGTCTCCTTATTTACTATCTTGGGTTTATAGTAAGGGCAAGGAACGTATGCAATTACCTACCGCGCCTTTATTTTGAAGATAAGGAGTTTTAGAGTTTTAGAAGTTATTAGGGGACAACAACTTAGGTAAGGGAGGTATGTAGTAGTGTAATTTGGCCCCTAGATTTAACATCTAGATTAGGCATAGCTTTAGGAGAGCCTAGGCCTTCTATAAGTTATATAGATTAGTCTAGAGCCCTTAGAGTCTTTAATAACTTAGGCAAGACCGATAGATATATAATTTTCCTTTAATATACTCTTTTCTTTCTCTTCTTACTGCTTAATTCTAACTGATGGTAACTGACTAACAGACTGACCGACCGACTGACAGACAGTACTGAGACTTTTATATCTTAGAGAGGTCGTACCCTCCCACAATATTACGTAACGAACCTTAGCAATTAAGTATATAATATAGTTCTAGACACTAGTAATATAAATAGAGTGGAATAATAGGGCGCTTATAGCATAGTATAAATAAGGACTTAAGGCTAAAGTCTAGGACGTAATTATTCTAATGGAAGATGCGGATACCCTAAGGGATTTAATAGATTAAGCAATTAAGATTAATAATCGGATTTACTAAAGGGAATAGGCTAAATAAGGCTAGGATAGAGTTCTATAGTTATATAAGATGTAAAGTACGCAACGACTAAAGCTAAGTTAGAAACTATAGTATAGCGTAGAGCTAATGGACCTAAGTAGTACTAAAAAAGCCTATAAGAGATAAAGTAAAAAACTATAAAAACCTAGAGGTTAAGGATCTAGTAATTATAGGACTAAGGAGTAGAGGCTAAACTAGGGATCTTAGTAGTAGAAGATGTTTAGGCGGACTCTATAGTAAAGTTAGTAATTTAGAGATAGAGCTTATATAAATTGCGGGAAATAAGGTTATTTTATAAGGGATTATAAAGATAGTTAGAGTTACTATATAATAAAGAGAACTAGACTAGTAGTAGAAGATATATACGTATAGAGGGATAATAGTATACTATGAGGAATAAAAGAGTGTTTAATTAAAAGTTTCGCGTTTTATTATAATAACGCATGCTAAATTTATAAAGACGCTAAGTATAGCGTAAGTTATTAGCCATAGGAGCTAAAATCTATAGAGTGTAGAGGAACTAACAAACTATTACGTAGATTGGATATTAAAGACAATAAGTTTAATATAGGCGAAACATTTACAGATAATAAGGTAATAAAGGCAGCTTACTAGGAGCGTATAAACCTTAAAGAAGTTATATTAGAAGTAGAGACTAAAACCACTATAGAGTAAGGATTAGTAACGGGTATTATAACACCATTGGATATAGCATCTATCGCTTTATAAGATAAAAGGAAGAGTATTTTATAGAGATTAAGCAAGTAGACGACTACTAGTGCTAATTTATTACTTAATAAAGGTAAAAGGCTAAAGGCTTAAGATTTTTAAGATAAGATAAGGTATACCTAAGGACCTATAACGGACGAAAACCGATAGAGTAGGGTAGTAGCTTAGTTTAAAGATATATAAATAAGCTTGGGATAGAGATTCCTAGGGACATAAGATTCTTAAGATAAGATAGGTAAGATTTAAGACTCTTAAGACGAGATAAGAACACCTAAGCCTAGTTAGACTAAGGTAGGAGTAAAGCTTAAGTTAGAAGCGAGCTTAGGATTAAGAATCCTATAGAACTAAGACTTTAATACATAAATAAGGACTATTAACGAGATTAAAAAGTAAGAAGACTTTAAGAATTTACTTATAAGACGTAATAAGAAAGAAACTATGGAGGAATTTAAAGTAAGAATTACCTTATGGCAAGAACAGAAACTAGATAAGAGATTTAGCATATTAGGATATATAAGGGACAGAGCACCTATATAAAAGGTTACTAATAGGCTTAAAGTAGGCACACTAAGAGCTAAATGGCTTACCGAACTAGAATAAGAAGAGGATTTAGGGATTCTAACTAGGTTTAAAGAACAACATATAAAAGGTTATTATAATGTAGTAATAAGAAGATACTTCCTTACGGACGAGCCGTATATACTTAAAGGGTTATACTAAAAGTGGTATAAATAACAATATAGTGACGAGTAGGAAGATTTCTATATATAGTTAGATAAGAAAGTTATCTAAGACTACCTAATTATAGAGAAGGCTATAACTTATATTAAAGAAGCCTTAATTATAATATTAAAAGATCTAAAGGAGTAATTAGAGGATTAGAGAAGTAAAAAATAAATCTTAGTACCTGCAAATAAAGTTATAACGCTTATATTAACACGAGAGAGGTTTAAACTTAAGGATAAAGATAAGCCGAGAGTTAACCTAAGACACTAGGCACATTATATATTGGTATAGATTATATATATAGAGCACCTAAGGATAAAAACTAAAAGTATCTAATAAGAATGTATTGGATGACGGATAAGGCGAAATACTAAAACGCTAAGTATATACATAGTTAGCACCTAGTAGAAGTTTAAAAATAAGGGGACTTAATACTTTAGCTAGAAAGATTTCTTATAGAGGAATGCCTAGATAAATAACAATGGTAGGAATATCCAGAGAACACCTATTTATGGTATATTAAAGATAAAAAGCGAACTAAGTATTAGCTTAAGTTGGACTAAGTATAGATAGGATCTAGCAGCTAATAGTTAGAAAAAGTAGAGGCCTATAGGACTAGAGGGAACTAGTAGTAGAGCCTTAGACCCTTAAAGGAATTTAAGGACAATACCTAAATTTATAAGTTAAGTAGTAAGATTAATAGTTTAAGGCATTAATAGATAGTAGAGTAATAAGGAACTATATCTTGCTAGTAGTAGTTAAAAGAATAGGGTTACCATATAGAAAGAAGGAGTGTCTTTACCTATTAGTAATAATTTTAGGAGATCCAATAGCCTATAGAGGAGGTATTATTAATCTTAAAATAGGACCTATTTAGTTAACTATTAAAGGGAGATAAATTAAGATATCTTTTAATATATTACTATTGGGGAATAATAAGGCAGTGTTAGGAATGCCTTAGTTATAGGAATACAATCTAAAGATCGATTGGGTTATAGGTTAGGTTAATATTAGAGATACTTAATAACGCAAAATATAATAATAAGCTAAGTTAGTATAGTACTAAGTAGGAGCGACCTATAAAGAATAGAAAAAGGGCTAAGCTATATACTAAAGAAATACCATAAGTATAGTAAGAAACTATAGTTACTAAAAAGTGAAAAGCTGTTAAAGTATATAGCATAGGACTATAAGATGAAGTTGGAGCTAGAAATATACCTAAGGTTCTTTTTAACCTATAAGCTTACTAAAGAGGAAGGTAGAGCACTTAAAGAGTTTATCTAAGAGAACTTACGAAAGGGATATATCAGACTATTATAGTTATTAGTAGGTTATCCAGTACTATTTATACTAAAAAAGAATAGTAAACTAAGGCTGTATATCGACTATAGATAGTTAAATAGCATTACTAGGAAGGATAGATATCCTTTACCCTTAATTAGCGAAATCTAAGATAGGATAGGTAATGCGCAAATCTTTACGAAGATAGATCTAAGATGGGCGTACTATTAGATTAGAATTAAGGAAGGCAATAAATAGAAAGCAGCCTTTAGGTTAAAGGAAGGACTATATAAACTATTAGTTATGCAATTTAGGCTTATAAATGCACTAGTAACGTTCTAGAAGCGTATTAATAATATATTAGGAGAATACTTAAATGAATTTGTTATAGTATATCTTAACGATATTATTATCTACTTAATAACTAAGGAAGAATATAGAGAACATATTAAATAGGTCTTAAAGAGACTATAAGAAGAATAGATGCTAGTAGCAATTAAAAAATGCGAGTTCTTTACTAGGAAGACTAATTTTATTAGATTTATTATTAAACTAGGCTAACTTAGTATAGATCTAAAGAAGATTAAGGCTATAGTGAATTAGTAAGAACTAGAGAACGTTATATAGTTAAAATCTTTTTTAGGGTTTTATAATTACTATAGAAGGTTTATAGCGTAGTGGTTAAAATCTATGAACTAGGACTAGAGATAATTGTAAAGATAGATGTATTAGACTTTATACTAGGGGTATACTTTATATAGAATATCCAAATAGATAGCACCTAGTGGCATATTATAGTCGGAAGATAACACTATTAGAGTTAAACTATAACATCTATAATAAGGAGTTATTAGGAAATAGTTACAGCACTAAAGAAATAAAGAGCATTCTTATAAGGTATAGAGAAACTATTTATAGTTAAGACGGATTATAAAAACCTAATAGGATTCTTAATAATAAAGGAACTTAACTAAAGATAGGTTAGATAGGCAGAGATACTTACAGAATACTATTTTAAGATTTAGTATACTAAGGGTACAGATAATATATAAGCGGACGCTCTAAGTTAAAAGGCTAAACTACAAAATAACGAGAAGCTATTAGGGGCTTTACTATAAAAAAAATATAAATAGGTTAATTAGGTATAATTATCTAAAGATTATAATAACTTAAGAAGAACTAGAAAGAGTTTACGAGATGCTAGAAAGCTTTTAGGTATAAAGAATCTTTAAAGTATAACTAGAAGAGTAGTTAGAACATTTAGGAGAAGAAATATTGTATAAATATAGAGAAGTAAAATACATCCTAAGAAGTATAGCAGAGCACTTTATGGAAAATTTCTATAAGGGATTAACTTAAGGATATAATAGAGCTACGGGCTTAGTATTAAGACTTTAAAAGGAGTATATTATTAATAGAATCTAGAACCTAGTATAAAAGGTTATAAAAGAATGTCTAGATTACTAAAGGAATAAACTAATAAGGTATAAGCTATATAGAGGGCTATAACCTATTAAAATACTAGAAAGACTATAGGAGGTTATATTATAGGACTTTATTATAAAGTTGTTAAAATTAAGAGATCCTATTACCGGGCAAGATTATAATACGATCTTAGTAATAGTAGATAAGCTTATAAAGTAGGGATACTTTATAGCGTGTATAGAAGAAATATTAGTAGAAGATGTTACTAGAATCTATATTAAGGAAGTATTTATAAGGCACGGAGTACTAAGTAAAATTATATTGAATAGAGATCTAAGATTCGTAATAGCATTTTAGGAGGTATTCTTAGCGGAGCAAGAAGTTAGAGTAGCAACTTCTACCGTATATTATCCGCAGATAGACGGTTAAATAAAAAGGTTAAATTAGACACTAGAATAGTATCTAAGGCATTATATTAATTACGCACAGAATAATTAGGTATCGCTATTACTAGTTATATAGTTTGTATATAATATAACACCATAAAAAGAAATAGGTGTATTACTATTTAAGGCGAACTACGGATATAAGCTAAGAACATTATTATTGCTACGTTAAGTAAAGAAGATAAGTAGTATAGCTAAGCAAAGAATGGAGACGTTAATAAATCTTTATAAAAACCTTACGAAAATAGTAAAAGTAGTATAATAGAGAATAAAAAAGTACTATAACGCTAAGAGATCTAAGGGACTAGATCTTAAGGAGGGAGATAAAGTGTAGCTACTATATAAAAATTTTAAGAGTTAACGACTAAGTAAGAAGTTAGACTATATCAGATTAGGACCTTTTAAAATTATATAGAGGATTTCACTAGTCACGTTTAAGTTAAACCTACTAGCCAAAATAAAAATTTACCCTATATAGCATATCGCAATGCTAGAGCCAGTATATAGGAATGTTAAGCTATTAGTTTACAAAGCAGACATATATAGAGGATAAGAAGAGAACAAATGGTAAGTTTTAAGGATCGTTAGTTATAAGGACATTAATAATAAAACGTAGTACGAAGTAAAGTAGATAGGCTATAATAAGACTACCTAGGAACTACTAGAGAACCTAAAGAACGCTATAAAAAGGGTATAGGAGTATTAGAAGAGAATAGGTATAACCAACTACCGGACCTTGTATATTACCCTATTTTACCTACGTTAGCACTACCCTTATATATCTCGGATACGTTTGAAATAAGTTATAGGCTTTAGAGTTCGGGGTCTACTTTCATGTATTTATATCACTTGATTTCCATAGATTTACAATTAAGTCGCTTATTTAATTCCCATACACTGCAAAGCTTACAATAGGTTAGGTAATATTAATAAAAAAGGATCGCCAAAGAACGAGTTACCTAAGGGGGACCTAGAAAGAGCGACTGCTAAACTACTTAGAGTTATTTCCTTTATAGGAAGAGAGTTAGTTCTTTTATTGCCAAGTTCCTGTAGACCTTATTCTATAAGCTTCTACTCCTTAAAACAGACCTTTTTACAAACCCGTTTAAGATATAGAAGACAAGCAGAGGCCAGAAGACGAGTCTTAAGGGTACGCTGTTAAGTAGCCGCAGCCTCTTATTCCGCCTCTCGCGATCAGCGCAATTTATTAAGGGCGCTTAAGAGCTTACCGTCGAGCTTCGCAGTAGCAGATTAAACACGAGACCCTATAATAAATTACTTAGGGAACTTAAAGACTGTTAAGAGTTATAGAATATATATATTTAGCGTTAGAAATAGAGCAAACGTCGCAAGATAAATAAATATTTACTTTAGTGCACTCTAAGTAAGAGGAAGGTTGCTAAGATAAAGGACTCGCTAGCGTAACGTAAACTAATCCCTTTTTCGCACAATAAGAATAAGGAGAAGGTATTATTTTACCTAGCGATAGTATAGCAGCAATAGTGCGAGCACGTTAAACTATAGAGGAAAGAGAAATTGCTTTAGGTATAATGAGCAACGATATTAACTAAATTAATTAGACGGATATTATACCTTTAGTAAATGACTTAGAGATAATTAGAATCTTTAAGGACGAAGATAAAAGGAGGGAGATAGTATTACGAACGCTTTAAGTACGGTGTTATAACTACTTAGAGAGGAGTTAGAAGAAGCTAATTAGTTAATATAGGCACGGTCTAAGATAGAGCCGATAGAGCTATATAATAAGGAATAGTAACTAAGTTACGTAATATAATCTGTATAATCTATACAATCTATATAATCCGCAATAGAGTAGATAAAGTACGTGTACCTTATATATAAGGAGGGTTTCCTAGAAGTACGGTTGTGTATTTAAAGGACTATAGTCCCTACTCTAGATAGTTCTTTCCTTATAGTGATTCTTAGAATACAATTAGAGTTAATCTATTAGGCAACCACTCTACCAGTTATTATTACGTTGTTAACTTTAATTTGCATTACCTATACACCTAGCCCAATAACGAGCCTATTGTAGTACTTGCTATAAGGTTCCGTTATAGTACTAAAGAAGCCTATAAGAGATAGAGTAAAAAACTATAAAAACCTAAAGGTTAAGGATCTAGTAATTATAGGACTAAGGAGTAAAGGCTAAACTAGGGATCTTAGTAGTAGAAGATATTTAGGCGGACTTTATAGTAAAGTTAGTAGTTTAAAAATGGAGCTTATATAAATTGTGGGAAATAAGGTTATTTTGCAAGGGATTATAAAAATAATTAGAGTTACTATATAATAAAGAGAATAAGACTAATAGTAGAAGATATATATATATAGAGGGATAATAGTATACTATAAGGAATAAAAGAGTGTTTAATTAGAAGTTTCGCGTTTTATTATAATAACGTATACTAAATTTATAAAGACGCTAAGTACGGCGTAAGCTATTAGCTATAGAAGCTAAAACCTATAGAATATAGAGGAACTAATAAACCATTATGTAGATTAGATATTAAAGATAATAAGTTTAATATAGGCGAAACATTTATAGACGATAAGGTAATAAAGGTAGCTTACTAGGAGTATATAAACCTTAAAGAAGTTATATTAGAAGTAAAGACTAAGACTGCTATAAAGTAAGGTTTAGTAACGGGCATTATAATACCGTTAAATACGGTATCTGTTACTTTATAAAATAAAAGAAAGAGTATTTTATAGAGATTAAGCAAGCAGATAACTGCTACTGCTAATTTATTACTTAATAAAGGTAAAAGGCTAAAGGTTTAAGATTCTTAAGACGAGATAAGAGATAACTAAGACTCTTAATATAAGATAAGGCATACCTAAGGACCTACAATGGACGAAAACCGATAGAGTAGGGCAGTAGCTTAGTTTAAAGATATATAAATAAGCTTGGGATAGCGTTTCCTATAGTTACAAGATTCTTAAGATAAAATAAGTAAGATTTAAGACTCTTAAGATAAGATAAGGATACCTAAGCCTAGTTAGACTAAGGTAGAAGCTAAGCTTAAGATAAAGGCAAGCTTAGGATTAAGAATCCTATAGGACTAAGACTTTAACACCCAAATAAGGACTATTAATGAGATTAAGAAGTAAGACGACTTTAGGGATCCACTTATAAGACGCGATAAGAAAGAAACTATAGAGGAATTTAGAGCGAGAATTACTTTATAGCAAGAATAGAAACTAGATAAAAGATCTAGTATATTAGGATATATAGGGGACAGAGCACCTATATAAAAGATTACTAATAGGCCTAGAGTAGGCATACTAAAAGCTAAGTAGCTTACTAAACTAAAATAAGAAGAGGATCTAGGGATTTTAATTAGGTTTAAAGAACGATATATAAAAGGCTGTTATAATATAGTAATAAGAAGATACTTTTTTACGGACGAGCCGTATATACTTAAGGAGTTGTACCAAAAGTAGTATAAATAACGATATAATAATAAGTGAGAAGATTTCTATATATGGTTAGATAAGAAAGTTGTCTAAGACTACCCAATTATAAAAAAGGCTATAAATTATATTAAAGGAGCCTTAATTATAATGTTAAAAGATCTAAAGAAGTAATTAGAGGACTAGAGAAGTGAAAGGCAAATCTTAGTACCTGCGAATGAAGTTGCAGCGCTTAGATTAATATGAAAAAGGTTTAAACTTAAAGATAAAGACGAGCTAAGAGTTAACCTAAAATACTAAGCATATTATACGTTAGTATAGATTATATATATAGATAATATATATAATATATATAGAGTATCAAAAGACAAGAACTGGAAATATTTAGTAAGGATATATTAGTTAACAGATAAGGCGAAATATTGAAACGCTAAGTATATACACAGTTGGTATTTAATAGAAGTTTAAGAATAAGGGGACTTAATACTTTAGCTAGGAAGATTCCTTATGGAAGAATGCCTAAATAGACGGCAATAGTAGGAATGTTTAGAAAATATCTATCTATAGTATATTAAAGATAAAAAGCGAACTAAGTATTAGCCTAAGTTAGACTAAGTATAAATAGGATTAAGTAGCTAATAATTAGGAAAAGTAGAGGCCTATAAAACTAGAGGGAACCAGTAGTAAAGCCTTAAACCCTTAAAGAAATTTAAGGATAATACCTAAATTTATAAATTAAGTGGCAAGATTAGTAGTTTAAGGCATTAATAGATAGTAAAGCAATAAGGAACCACATCTCGCTAATAGCAGTTAAAAGAATAGGGTTATTACACAGAAAGAAAGAACATCCTTACTTATTAGTGATAATTTTAGGAGATCCAATAGCCTATAGAGGAGTCATTATTAATCTTAAAATAGGACCTATTTAGTTAACTATTAAGGGAAGATAAGTTAAAATGTCTTTTAATATATTACTATTAGGGAATAATAAGATAGTATTAGGAATGCCTTAGTTACAAGAATATAATCTAAAGATTAATTAGGTTACAGGTTAAGTTAATATTAAGAATACTTAATAATATAAGATACGATAATAAACCAAGATGGTATAGTACTAAGTAAAAGCAACCTACGAGGAAATAGAAAAAGGGCTAAGCTATATACTAAAAAGATACTATAAGTATAGTAAGAAACTATAGTTACTAGAAAGTAAAAAGCTGTTAAAGTATATAGTATAGGATTATAAAATAGAATTAGAACTAGGAATAAGTCTAAAGTTCTTTCTAATCTATAAGCTTACTAAAGAAGAAGGTAAAGCACTAAAAAAGTTTATTTAGGAAAACTTATAAAAGGGATATATTAGACCATCGTAGTTATTAGCAGGTTATCTAGTATTATTCATACTAAAGAAAAATGGCAAACTAAGGCTGTATATTAACTATAAGTAGTTAAATAGCATTACTAGAAAGGATAGGTATTCTTTACCCTTAATTAGCGAAATCTAAAATAGGATAGGCAACGCGCAAATCTTTATAAAGATAAATCTAAGATAGGTATACCATTAAATTAGGATTAAGGAAGGCAACAAATAAAAGGCAGCCTTTAGGTTAAAGGAAGGACTATATAAACCATTAGTTATACAATTTAGGCTTATAAACGCACTAGTAACGTTCTAGAAGTAAATTAACAATATGTTAGGAGAATACTTAGATAAATTTATTATAGTATATCTTAACGATATTATTATCTACTTAATAACTAAGGAAAAATACGGAGAATACGTTAAATAGGTTTTAAAGAGACTATAAGAAGAATAGATGCTAGTAGCAATTAAGAAATGCGAGTTCTTTACTAGAAAGACCAATTTTGTAGGATTTATTATTAAACTAGGCCAACTTAGTATAGATCTAAAGAAGATTAAGGCTATAGTAAATTAGTAAGAACTAGAGAATATTACGTAGTTAAGATTGTTTTTAGGGTTTTGCAATTACTATAGAAGGTTTATAGCGTAATAGTTAAAGGATATTAAACTATTTACGCGATTAACAAAGAAAGAAGAACTATAGGTATTGGGAAAGGAATAATAAGAACTATTTAAGGAAGTTAAGAGGTTATTTACCTAAGAGCCAGTTTTTAAGATCTATTAACTAGGTTTAAAGATAATTGTAAAAATAAATATATTAGACTTTACACTAGGGGTATACTTTATATAGAAGTATCTAGATAGATAGCACCTAGTAGTATACTATAGTAGAAAGATAACACTACTAGAACTAAACTATAACATCTATAATAAGAAGTTATTAGGTATAGTTGCAGCACTAAAGAAATAAAGAGCATTCTTATAAGGTATAGAGAAACCATTTATAGTTAAGACGGATTATAAAAACCTAATAAGATTTTTAATAATAAAGGAACTTAACTAAAGACAGATTAGATAGGCGGAAATACTTATAGAATACTATTTTAAAATTTAGTATACTAAGGGTATAAACAATACGCGAGCTGACGCGTTAAGTTAAAAAGCTAAACTATAAAATAACGAAAAGCTATTAGAGGCTTTACTGCGAAAAGATATAGACGGATTAATTAGGTATAATTATCTAAAAATTATAGCAACTTAGAAAGAACTAGATAGAGTTTATAAGTTATTAAAAAGCTTTTAGGCATAAAGGATTTTTAAAGTATAACTAAAAGAACAGTTAGAATATCTAGAAGAAGAAATACTATATAAGTATAGAGAGGCGAAATATATCCTAAGAAGTATAGCAGAGCACTTTATAGAAGATTTCTATAAGGGACTAACTTAAGGATATAACGGAGCTACGGGCTTAGTGTTAAGACTCTAGGAGGAGTATATTATTAATAAAATCTAAAACCTAGCATAAAAGGTTATAAGAGAATGCCTAGATTGCTAAAGGAATAAACTAATAAGGTATAAACTATATGGAGGGTTATAACTTATTAAAATACCAGAAAAATTATAGGAGGTTATATTATAGGACTTTATCGTAAAGTTGCTAAAATTAAGAGATCCTATTACTAGATAAGATTATAATATAATTTTAGTAATAGTAGATAAG
>Ga0307515_10011700_pt1 | contig 16606 bp, 19 predicted proteins | sample 17_EM_MG_FD_194513 | JGI IMG/M metagenome (GOLD analysis project Ga0307515, IMG submission 194513) | Populus trichocarpa ectomycorrhiza microbial communities from riparian zone in the Pacific Northwest, United States - 17_EM | ecosystem: Host-associated > Plants > Roots > Unclassified | place... | reverse complement strand
ATGAAAATCCTCGCATCCGGCTCAGATAACGCCAAGATGTACGTGCGCTCATCCTTCGACGACAAGAACGATCCAAACATCTCTGCAAATTCCGGCGACTTGGGGTCGAGCGGTGGAAGGAAATGCAACCCCGGAGGTACGTCATTCGAGAACACTGGCGCACACAGGTATCAGATGATAGCTAGCTAACAGAACCTACGAGATCTGACCTCTCTTTAATCTGGGTTTTCGTGCAGGCGATCTCGGATTATTTTGGACCATGGCAGCGAAGGTATGGGAGTGGAATGCGTTTGGCAGCAGGTGTTGGGCTCAAGTTGTGCGTGCGGAAGCCACGGGGCAGACCATATGTGTATTTGACGCTCATGATGGCCGTCGACTTGGAAGTCCGCATCAAGGCTCAGATATCTGATCTCAGATCAATTCAATCCAAATTCAATCGAAAGATCACCGGGTTGCGATAAGGGTGAGGATGTTGCATCGGCCCGTGACAGCCGGGGCGTGGCAAGTGTCTGCGGTGCCTGTTCTGGCGGTTGCGGAGCCTGAAATATGGGTTTGTAAGCACATATGGGGATTATCTAAAGGGATTAGCGTTGGGGATTATTTACGGCGGTTATTTGCCACGTGTTTGCTACGGGTGTGTGGCGCAATGGTAGCGCGTCTGACTTCGATTGTCTTTCGCTATCAGAAGGTTGCAGTTTCGAATACTGTCACGCTCATCTTTTTCTCCTCCTCTTACCGTCTCCAGTGACCGTACTTAAGCAAGAGCTTCAAGGACGGGGGTCGACCTTCGAACTTATCACCCGCTTTCCTCCCTGGATTCACTCGTCTTTTGTTATCTACCCCCATCGTGGTTGACGCATGGCCACAGCGGATCAATTAACCGCTTTCATTAGACGGCAACGTGGCCTGCTCATCCGGGAGCGTGATGCGGAAATCGAGCAAAGCGCCCTACTTCTCACAAACTGCGGACCAAAGCTACTCGAGCAGAAAGGTCTAGCGATCCTTGGATTAGGAATCGCTAGCATAAACATCGGTCTGGGCGGGAAAAGGTAGGCGCGCACTCTATGTTTTGCGAACCCGTATAATCGATGGAACTACAGTTTGATAGAATTGGAACGTCCAGTAGCGTACAATTCATCCCCGCTGTTCCCTCCCCACACTTTTAGGTAAGCTGGTTCCTCGCTATCTCAGCATGTTAGCCAAACCCATTCAGGCCGGGTGACATTGCTCGGATCGAGGATCATTTATCGGGAGCGAAACCAAAGAGCGCTGGAAAAAACAAGAAAGTTGGCGCCGACAAGCCAACAACATCTGGGAAGCAGATAGAAGGCGTTGTATACAAGGTGCTTCTGCCGTCCTGACTGAAACCGCCTGCTTACAACGCGAAAGGTGACCGATGTCAGGATTGTCCTCGCGGTAGATCCTGCAGAGTCGAGCACCAACGAGGACCTCGATCTCCCTGAGAGATCCCGTATCGTGAAACTCGCGAACAATGTCACTTATGATAGGCAGGTCCATCCTGTATCCGCATGGAAAGTAGGCTGATGGTGTTTCGATGTAGGATGGAACGGGCCCTAAACCAGCTCGAGCGTATGGTCTTGTCTCCTTCTGGATTGAACGTTGGTACTCTGTGTTGTCGGATCGTTGTGCTCTGCTGAAACCGCCTGCAGGAGGAGGTCAGGTCGGCGCCCCCCACGACTAAACTCGTCGAGGTGTTGTTGGGAATCTCCGCCCCTTCTGAGAGAATACCCATCGAAAACACCGTCTTTTTTGATCCAACACTCAACGACAGCCAAAAAGCGGCTGTCAAATTTGCATTAGAATCGCCCGAAATCGCGTGTATCCACGGGCCACCAGGTATTGTCGTGACCCCCCCTCCGGAATAGAATCTAAACTCGGTGCGCAGGCACTGGGAAGACCCACACCTTGATCGAGGTTATCCGCCAATTAACTTCGGTGAGTTCCGCAAACCCTAAACCGTTGCGTGTCCTCGTGTGCGGTGCATCAAATTTGGCCGTGGACAATATCCTCGAAAGGTTGCTAGCATTGCCTGTCGCTAAGTCCGAGGGCCGACTGAAAGTTACGAGGGTCGGCCATCCCGCCCGCGTTATGTCAGACGAGAACATCCTCGACTCAACGTTGGATATGAAAGCGGGGAGATCGGACGAGGTGAGTGAGGCTGTTTCACTTAATAGACTTATCGGGTTAACCTGCACGTTCGCAAGGCGGCACTCGCAAAAGACGTGAAGGCTGAACTGGAAAGCACTCTCGGAATACTGTCCGGGAAAGGGAAAGGTGGGAAAGGAAAATCTCCTCGTGGTCTTGAACGGAAGAAAATGTGGGAAGAAGTCCGCGCGTTGCGAAAGGAGTACATGATTGCTTGCTTGCCCGCCGCAGACCTACTCTGACGTCACTACCGTGACAGGTACCGTAAGCGAGAAGGAGGGGTCGTCGAGAGTGTCCTGAGCGATTCCCAGATCGTGGTGTCGACTTGTCATTCCTCTGGGGGAAGGCAGTTGTATAAACATTCGTTTGATGTGGTCATCATCGACGAAGCAACTCAGGCAATGGAAGCCGTAAGCCCTTTCACGGTGGCAATGGCGTTATTGCTCACGTTCTAATTTAGGTTTGTTGGATACCAATATTCAAAGCCAAGAAACTTATCCTTGCGGGAGACCCGATGCAATTGCCCCCCACTATTTTATCCCTTGACAGCCACAAGAAGCAAAAGAAGGATCCCGTTGACACAAAAGCCACCGGAAAGAAGACAGCCACCACAAAGGCTAAATCAGGCCCAAAAGGGAAACCCGTTGTGCCAGATTCTGCCTCCATTCAACCTCCGCAGGGTGAGGACCACAAAGCGAACTCCTCCGATGAGAATGACGAGGAAGGCGATACTGTTATGAGGGACAATGATGATATTCCTCCCGCGCTGGAGGACGCCAACCCCGGGACATCGGCCTCTGGAGGAGCGAATCCGCCGGCGGTCAAGACACTTCGCCGTGGAGTCCTTGAGCCGCCGCGCACACTCGAAACGACGTTATTCGATCGCCTCGAAAAGTTGTATGGTCCAGGTATCAAGCGCCTCCTTAACGTCCAATACCGGTACAGGACTACTTCTCGGAGCTCCCTGTAGCACTAATGATCCTCGATTCACAGGATGAACCAGAAGATTGCTGATTTTCCATCGAAGGTTATGTATCATAACAAGTTACGTTCTCACAAATCTGTGGCATCGCACCTACTGGATGACCTGCCCAACACCTCTGCGGAGGATGACGATGAAGCAGAAGAGGTCCTACGGACTCCTATCGTTTTCATTGATACTGCGGGTTCAGAGTACTACGAGCGAGTCGAGGGTGATCATGAAGAGGGAAGCAGGTGCAACGAAAACGAAGCGATGGTGGTCAAGAAGTACATCACACGTCTGGTACGTCTCGGTCGATCCCCAGCCTACATTCATCCCGAACGTTTCGTGCTAGGTTGGTTCCGGCGTGCTTCCCACTCAAATAGCTGTCATCACACCGTAGGTGTCCCCCAGTACTGTGCTACCACTTGCTCAGGAATGCTCAGATACCAAGCACAAGTCACCCTCCTCGCGTCCATATTGCGCCCGGTGTACGGTAAAGACATGGAGATCGGGACTGTGGATGGGATGCAGGGCCGGGAAAAAGACGCGGTAATAATCAGCCTTGTTAGGAGTAATGAGAAGGTAACGGCGTCCTCTTTTTTCTTTTTGGGGCTAAACACTGTCACCGTAGCGAGAGGTTGGATTCCTCAAGGACAAACGCAGGCTTAATGGTAAGAGGAACGATCAATCTTTATCCAGTGACGCTAAACCAGAGACCCCAGTGGCTATGACCAGAGCCAAAAGACACTTGGTGAGTGGCGTAAGCCCGAATGTGCATCTTTATCTGAGCGTGGGCGATACCAGTGCGTTATCGGAGACTCATCTACAGTGCAGCACGGTGGGTCATTTTTGAAGAAGTGGATGGCGTGGTTAGAGGCGAATGCAGATGTTAGATACGATCTCGCTGAGTGAAGGGCGAGTTTCAGGTCATGCGATGAGGGTTCTGTGCGGACCGGCAACCCTCTGCCAAATTTGCTTTTTGAGTCGGACGTGCCGTGACATCCCCACGGGGTCCGTCGCAGGAGACCCTAAGAAACTCAGTAAAAGCCACAAAACACACGTCCTTCTCGGAGGTAGAGCGCGGTCCGCTGAAGAATACATCACACTCGTAAATGGCTTTTGAGTTCTATACACGATTTATGTTAAACGGTACAGAGGTCAGTAACTTAAGATCGAATATTGTTGTGGCTGTTCCGGCCTTACCCCGGAGAGAAGGGCAAATGCTCCTCTCGAACTATCCACAACTATGTTTGTTCCATGCGTACAGAAAAAACCTCCGACGGACAAAAATGTCGCCGTCAGACCATCCATCTTGCCTGACGTCAGCAGAACGTTGGGAAAAAGAGAGGAACATCACCTTTTCCGAGACCTTACACAGTGCTCGAAAGAGGGCGAGTACCACTTAGTGGTTACATTAATGAAATAAACGTTCCCTCAGTGTGCTGGGAGAGAATGTTGACGATAGATGGAGGGAACCACCCGATCTTGGATCCATCGCCTCCGATCGAGTCTGCGAAGTGAGCGCCAAGTCATCGGCCCGATCCCGGGCCGAGAGGGTCGACATCCGCAGGAGATGATATCGACAAACGTTTGCCCATCACTCTGCCTCCGGCGGAAGACAACCGTATTCGTGGCGCAAGCGGTCTGTACAAAGCATACAGTTGTTTCGATAAAGAGGAACAAAGTTTGGGACGCCAGTCACCCATTGGAAAAAATCTGAAAAGCGTATTAAAACTCGTCGAGTCTGGATATTGGTCCCGCTGGCCTGGTGGGGTGGCCGGTATGGACTGGGCGGTGGATTCCCTGCGGGGGACCCAGTCTGGTCAGCTATGCACGTGATCTATGGTTGCCGACCCTCAGTTTCTGAATGTCGAGTAAGAGAATTACTTGTCGGACCGGTGGCGTAGTGGTTATCGCATTCGTCTTACACACGAAAGGTCCCAAGTTCGATCCTTGGTCGGTTCATTTTTTTGCCCGTTGTTTTATCCCTTCAATCTCCCCATGTCTTCCGCCCTTTCCCATTTATTATCACCGTATTACCGACTGCCAAGTAGAATCTGATGATTTAATTAATCTAGAGGTCATTTCGAGGCGCTGCAAGCGTGGAAAAACTATATGCAGCCCCACGGGTTTTGCCGGGTGGCTGCCATCAGCACACCATATCGACCGTTCGAAGCTCCTGCAATCCGACGTCTCGAAAATGGTTAAAGGTGTGAACTTCCCTCGCACTTCAAACGCACACAGCTGATCCTCTATCGCGCATAGTATACAAGCCCGGAAAGGTTGGAGCGATAAATTCGAAACGGCATTCACAAAGCCTTACATTTGACTATATCGCGTAGGTCGCCATCGTCCTCCAAGGACGCCAGGCCGGAAGAAAGGTTGTCGTTATCAAGCAGAACGACGAGGGTACCAAGGAGCGACCATTCCCTCATGCCATTGTTGCTGGCATCGAACGGTATCCCCTGAAGGTGACAAAACGAATGGGAAAGAAGAAGCTGGAAAAGAGGAGCAAGGTCAAACCTTTCATCAAGGTGAGTCCCGAAGCGGACCGACTCTGCCCTGGATGAGAATCTGAGGGTGTATGCGCAGGTTGTCAACTACTCTCACTTGTTCCCCACACGATATGCCTTCGAGTTGGAGGGTCTGAAGGGAAGCGTTTCGTCCGAGACTTTCAAGGAGCCATCACAGCGGGAAGATGCCAAGAAGAACATCAAAAAGCAGCTGGAGGAGAGGTACCAGAGCGGGAAGAACAAGTGGTTCTTCCAGCCATTACGGGTGCGTTACTTCACCTTGGTTGTCGCCGCCCAGGTTTCGTGCTCACGGAGACCTCGTTTCTTCAAACAGTTCTAGTCACACACTTTATCGATCCTGTTCAGTATATTAAAACCTCCTCCCATGTGTACACCATGACCATGATCCGTACATGACCCATGCATCGGACCTTTTTGAGCTGGAAGGCGGGAACGGCTGCGAGCTTTGTGTGAAGCGCTGAGATTCGATTGCGACTGGAACTTTTACGATCGTCTCGCTCCTTACTTAGAACCGCTAAGATGACAGCAAAATGTCTCGTGAGGGGATCCATTAGTGTGTTCAGCGAAGGTGTCCCCACCCAAAGAACTAATTTCTTGAGTTTTCCCCAGATATCGACGAGTATTTTCATGGTAGTTGCGGAACCTTTGGGCGATTTCCGGGCACTACTTGATTGACGGTTATTCTCAAAGTAAAATCTATATCGCGACCGGGAGAGACAATCTCTTCTTCTGGCTTTGAAAGTCGACCAGGGGGAAAGGGAGCCAACCAAGCCGTATCCATCGCCAAGGCTGGCGGGAGTGTAGACTTCATTGGGATCGTTGGACCAAATGGAAAGTGGCTGATCGAGGAACTTCGCAGCCATGGCGTTGGTGTCGATAGGATGGTGGTCGTTCAGGTTCGTACATCGCGCCCTGTTATACTAGTGATCATATTAAGGGTGAAAGTAGGATGCTACGACAGGGAGAGCGTTGATCCAGGTTGCTGAAGATGGGGAGAACTCTATTGGTAGGGAAAATTCGCCCTTGATCCAGAATTGGATTACCAATACTCTCATTTCCTCCAGTCCTCCACCACGCGGCAAACCACATCGAGTTGTCCCCGCCTACGCCCGACTCCTTGGAAGGGTTCACGCACCTGCTTTTACAGAATGAGATCCCCTTGAAGTCGACGATGGAATACTTGTCTGCTGCTCACGCCTTGGGTATCGTCACGATAATGAACCCCTCGCCGCTCCCGACTGCAGAGCAGACGCGAAAATTTCCCTGGGAGAAGTTGACCTGGTTAATCGTGAACGAAGGGGAAGCGAGGGATTTACTCGCGAGTGTGGGGAATCCGCAGACAGTGGACACGGTTGAGCTCGTACTTCCTTCTGAAGGGTCACCAGAAGACAAGACAGTCATTCGCTCTGCCCACGCGGTCGGCTCAAAACTTACTAACCACCCTACGTTCAAAGACGCCAACATCATTTGCACCCTCGGTTCGGTTGGTCTGGTCGCGTTTGTGTCTCTGGCCCAGGACGGCGGGAAAAAGGCATTTTACCTTCCCTCGGCAAAGCTTGATGGTCCCGTTGTAGATACGACGGGGGCCGGTGATTGCTTCACAGGTTATTTCGCTTCAGGGTTGATGGGTATCAAGCAGGGCCACGAAGGAGACATACTTGATATTTTGAACGCGAGCATAAAGGTTTTCCCTCCAGGTTTTTCAGATACCGGACCCTAATCTCACAACATGCACACACAGGCAGCGGGAATTTGTGTACAGAGAAGGGGAACAATCGACAGCGTCCCGCTGAGAGATGAGGTCATTGTATGACCGGATAGCGGGCGGCCTGTGGAATGTCTATTAAACGCAACAAAGATCTGGATCCAGAGTGGCCAGTGTACATCCTGATTCCGCCTCAGTTGTCAAGCTTTCCATGAGAGGACACCTCACCTAGCCACAAGGTGGCGGGGGAGAGGACCATCCCCATCCGGCAAAAACGTAAACGAGGATGGATGATTGATCCATGCGAAAGTGCCCTTCTTTCCTTTAGGAGGGGACTAACGGTGATCGCTACAATAAGCGTAAGCAACTGAATGATAGCACGTCCCTTCTGCGAATGTGTGGCTAGATATCTCTCTTACCAACGACCAACATCAGCGAGTCATCCTTGTCATGTCGAGTCCCACCGAGTCTCCCCCGGGTGTCAGACGGAAGCCCGCGATTGTGGCAGTCTCAAGACACGAGGCTGAGACCTTTTCAAATCCGGTAGCGTTTCGGAACCGACCGCAGGGTGAGCACAGGGCACGCCCCAATTGTTATCACTACCCGATTCGGAGGATAAGCGATTGAAACAAAGCCTGATTTGCAGTGAGCTGGGACTGTGGTCAATGTGATCAGCGGCAACCTCGTGGACCACCCTGTGACATCGCCAGCAGGCGACCCCACGCCACTGTGTGCATTGGCCGTTGCCCGGCGTTGGTGAAAGGAGGGGGAGGAAACTTAAGCGGCTGATTGGTCGCCACACTCTCCCAAAACATCAGGCGCCGAGCGATGACTGTGGAACTCTCACGATTAACCGCCCGCCTACTTATACGATCACGACCCTCTCAGTTGTAGACAACCTATCGCTCTCTCCCCTCTGAATCGCATCTCAACCTAATCACTATGAGTTATAGGGGCGATCGTGGTGGTCGTGGACGTGGCAGAGGAGACGGAGGTGGAGGTGGATATCGTGGCGGTCGCGGTGGCGGCGGGGACTCAGGGTTCCGTGGTCGCGGAGGTGGAGGTGGAGGAGATTATAGAGGAGGAGGTCGTGGTGACTTCAGAGGTCGAGGAAGTAGCGGAGGGGACTTTAGAGGCCGAGGTCGAGGTGGAGGTGGTCCTCGGGAACAGGGAGGGTACGTGGCACAGTCGTCGTCTGTTTTCCCTCTAACCTTATCTGAATTCAATAGTGTATTCCTCGAGAACGTCCCGGCGACTTTGGACGTCCGCATTACGGACAGATCTCAGGATGACCTCGTAGCGCGCATGAAACAGATGACCGTCAGGCCGTCGGACCTTCCCCCGAGGCCGGATTTTGGCACCGTCGGTCCGAGTTTCAAGCTCAGGACCAACTTCTTCCCAATAAAATTGCCGAAGAAGACGATCTTCGAGTACGATATCACAATTACCCCCGGTGTTGCTATCAGGCGCGTCAAGCGTAGGATCTTCCAGTTGGCCGAGGCGACCAACGATTGGACCAAACACGGCCTCAAAGGAAAGGTCGCACATGACTTTTCCTCCAAACTCATCTCAATCAGCAAGCTCCCCGACCCGTTGGTCATCAAGATCATCTTTGTGGATGAGGACGAAGATCCAAAGAGCAAAGATCCCAAGGACAAGAAGAAACAAAAACCTAAGGAATATACCTTGACCTTCAAGTTCGTCAAGGATTTGGATACTAGCAACCTCTTAGAGTACGCCCACCTTTACTCCCCTGCTAACGTGGCTATCTAACTTTCCTTTCAAGTTTCCTCGCCGGTCAGGACCGAGCCTACGAGGTTCTGCCCATCATCTCTGCCCTCAATCTCGTTCTCGCCGCGTTCCCCAGCAGTCCCGCTGGTCAAGGTGTAATGGTTGGCCGTAACAGGTTCTTCTTCAAATCTGGCGGAGTTCGGCCCGTCAGTCTCGGCGGAGGTCTCGAGGCATGGAAAGGTTTCTACTCATCGGTCCGACCGGCTTGGAAGCAGCTCATGGTCAACGTCAATGCTTGCACTACCGCTTTCTACCAACCCCAGAACTTGGCCGTGGCCATGATGCAGTTCCAAGAGTCCAGCTTCGGTGCTCAAGTCTCCACTTTCGTCAGGGGAGTTCGTATCAAGACAACACACCTAGGGTATAAGAAGACCGTTAAGAAATTGGCCCGGGCCAACGCTCGTCAGCAAAAGTTCGAGAGTAGCGAATACGGTATGGTCTCCGTCGAAGACTACTTCAAGAGAAGTACGTCGGTTCCCTTTGAAGGTATTGCTGCGGAGTACTGATGATGAGCTCCAGAGTACAAAGTTGTCCTTTCTCACCCAGAATTATTGCTCGTGGACGTCGGAAGCAACAGACCGAACTTCCTTCCTCCTGAAGTCTGCGAGATAATTCCAGATCAACCGTATCGTGGCAAACTTACGGACGAACATACCGCTGAGATGATCAAGGTCGCCGCGAGGCCTCCCAACATCAACGCTGGTCTCATCATGGACGAAGGCCTGAAGAGTCTCGGATTCAAACAGGGTGCTGGTCCTCTCAACGCCTTCGGCATCGGTATTGGCCAGGAGATGGCTGTAGTTTCTGGACGTCTTCTCCCCGCCCCTGGAATTAACTACGGCCAAGGTAAACCCAACGTCGATGACAAGGCGAGCTGGAACCTTCGAGCTGTCAGGTTTGCCGTCGGTGGCAGGCTGGCGGAATGGGCGGTCCTCACTATCCATGACGGCGGTCGGGACGAGTTCCAGAGTCCCACTGACCCCGAACTCAAGAGGACCGTTAAGGGTCTGGCAGACATGTGCAGAACTTCTGGTATGAGGGTCGAGGGGGAGCCGCTCTACGCCGGCGCGCGCCTTCCCAGGAAGTCGAGGGAGGAACCGACCCGCAGTGATGCTATCAACGCTGTGCGCAACGCTGTAACTCAGCAATACCCGAAGAAGCCCTCCATGATCTTGATCGTCCTCTCGAGTGGCGACAAGCACGTCTACAATGGCATCAAGCATCTTCTGGACGTCTATCTCAAGGTCCCCAGCGTCTGTGTCCAGGTGTCCAAGTTTAGGAAGGATAAAGGACAGCTCCAATATTTTGCAAATGTCGCCTTGAAGATCAACATGAAGATGGGCGGTGTCAATCACAAGCTGGTTGATCCCCCTGGGTCGATCCCGACGCTCTCTTGGTTGAGGGATGCCAAGGAACCGACCATGCTGGTTGGTATGGATGTCACCCACCCTAGTCCAGGTTCTGTCAGGGGGACCCCATCCATCGCCGCTGTGGTTGCCTCGATCGATGATAACTTCGCACAGTTCCCCACCAGTCTAAGGATTCAGGAGACGAGGAAGGAGGTAAGTCTTCTGCGCGTATTAAGTGCCGAACGCAGCTGACCCCCTTGTAGATGATTACCGACTTGAAGATCATGATGGAGGAACGTCTTAAACTCTACCAGAAACACAAGAGGACGCTTCCACGCCGAATCATTGTCTACCGCGATGGTGTCTCGGAGGGACAGTTCAACACCGTTCTTGTAGAAGAGGAACCACAGATGCGCAAAGCTTTCGAGAGCTTTGGAAACCCCAAACAACCATATCGGCCCAAGTTGACGATCGTCATTTGCGGAAAGCGGCACCATACACGCTTCTTCCCCACCGACTCGCAATTCGCAGATCAGAATGGAAACCCAAGGCCAGGAACCGTTGTGGATAGGGGTATCACTGCTGTGTATGGTAAGTGTGCCTCTGGACGAGATCCACACTGACGTGAGACTAACGGACAACCTGGACAGATTTCGATTTCTTCCTTCAGGCGCACTACGGTCTTCAAGGCACAGTCCGCCCCACACACTACTACGTCGTCCTCGATGAAATCGGGTTCAATGCGGACCGGCTCCAGGCTCTTACCCACGCGGTCTCTTACATGTTTGCCCGTGCGACCAAGGCCGTCTCGCTCGCTGCTCCTGCGTACTATGCTGATCTTGCATGTGAACGCGGGCGCGCGTACTTGCACCGACTTTTGCAAGGCATAACGGATGGTGGTGCGACTACCGCGAGCGGTACGACGGGTGAGAAGGAACAGGAGCTGGCTACATACAGGGACGCTGAAAGGCTGTGGCACGGAGGTCCCGGAGGCGAGATCAAAGATACGATGTTCTACCTGTGATTCTCGGCACGTTTCACTGTTTCTTTTCTCCCAAGACTTGCCCTCGTTTCCTTTCTCCTGAAGCCTGGGGCTTTTCAGAAGTGGACGTTCCTGTTTCCTTCTGACAGCATTTTGTGGATCGTTTCCTTTTCTCTCCGACACAGCGGAGTTAGACCCAGACATCAGCTATCTCGAATTGTACACTACCGCAATCACTCATATCAGATACTAGTTTTTGTACTCGGAACGAATGTGTATGTTTGTACCATCTTAATGAGTTTGCGGATCGCGGGTCAAGTTCAGACTCAAACCGCTTAAGCAGGATGGGTGTGTGGCGCAATGGTAGCGCGTCTGACTTCGATTGTCATTCGCTATCAGAAGGTTGCAGTTTCGAGTACTGTCACGCTCATTTTTTTTTGCCTCTTCGTGATCTGGATTCACGGCGCGTTTTCATTTGAAACGCGTCTCTCCCCCACCAACTCAATCCTCCATGTTCGGCCAACAACAGCAGCAACAACCGACCGGTGGCCTGTTTGGATCTACGACGCAGGGGTCGACGTCCACCGGTACGGGGTTGTTTGGCTCGACGACTCAACAACCACCGGGTTCAACTGGCACAGGGCTGTTTGGGTCTACTCAGCAGCAGCAGCAGCAACAGCAGCCATCTACAAATGTTTTTGGATCTACCGCCACCGGGACTCAAGGAATGGGAATAGGCGGTGGCTTATTTGGATCCACGAATCCTCAACAACAACAACAGCAGCAGCAGCAGCAACAACAACAACAACAACAGCCACAACAACAGCCACAACAGGGCTCGCTCTTTGGTAGTACGACAACTACTCCGGCTCAACCGGGTATTGGGGGTGGATTGTTCGGAAATACTGCCGCTGGGAATGTCCAGCCATCAGCTGGTGGACTGTTTGGTACCGGGACATCAACGCAAGGCAACGGCGGTAATCTCTTTGGGGCTCCTGCCACGGGCTCGACGACCACTGGGGGAGGATTGTTTGGAGCGGGGAATAACACCAACACCGGAGGTGGTCTCTTTGGATCGACGACACAGCCCAATGCAGGAGGGGGACTATTTGGATCGCAACCTGCTGCAAACACTCAACCCACCGGTGCTCTCTTTGGTTCGACTACGACCCAGCAACCTTCGATCTTCGGTTCCAGCACTGTGACCCAACCCCAACCGGCCCAGTCAGGTTTATTCGCACAGTCAACGGGGGGATTTGGAGGAACCGGGGGAGGACTTTTGAACAGTACCCTGTCGGCCAGCGCTCTCAGGACGTCGCTGGCATCGTCCCAACTGAATTCGGACCCAGGGACGCAGCATGCTGCGTTGACCCAGCGGATAGAGGGGATTAAGAACGCTTGGGACGCAAATTCCCCTCAGTGCAAGTTCCAGGTGGGTACTTGGTTTTTCATTGAGATTTCAACGATCGATTAGCTAAGTCCGCCGTTCTTATCTAGCACTACTTTTACAACCTCGTAGACCCCAACCAGGTCCGGTTGTATGGGCGTCCCGCGAACGTAACCAATGAGATGCTTTGGCAAAAGGCTGTACGAGAGAACCCTGATCCCACCTGGTTGGTTATCCTGGAGCCTAGCCAATTTGGATCCCATTGATTGCCTCCTTCTAGCTTGATTCCTGTCCTTGCTATTGGGTTCGATGATTTGCAAAAACGAGTGGACGCTCAAACGAGACAAGCTACCTCCCATCAAGAAAAGCTGCAGGTAGGTTTTGGCCGTAACTGTATCGTCCGTGCACCTCTGATCTTGATGGTCGTTAGGAACTGCGTAAAAGAATTGGAGCGTTGACTCAAAGGCACGAGCTCTCTAACACCCCAAGACTTCACCGCGCATCAGCTCAGCAGACCCAATTGGCGCATCGTCTATTGAGATTGGTGCAACATCTGCACCTATTGATACCCGCCCTTCGTTCTTCCTCAATCCGGCCTGAAGAGGAAGCCCTGCGTGCAGCATTAGAAGAAATTGATGAAGAGATCCGACGACCTGGGGGAATGGGAAGGATGAGAGGAAAACTGAATGAACTCTGGGCGTTGATTGGTGCCGTCAAAGCTGTCCGAGAAAGAGACGCGAAGGGTGTTCCGGACGGGAACGTTGAATGGGCGGTCGTCGACGAGGAAGGTCTTGCTCAAATAGCTCAGGTACGCGTCGCTTGTTGCACTCGCAACCCTTCCAGCAATCTCACTGCGTCTTTTTCTCAGGTCCTGGCCGAGCAACAGGCTGGCCTGGCTCACCTGACGAAAACTCTTCAGAAAGACCTGAATGACCTGGCGGTGATCAAGGGGACTGCAGGGCCAACGGACACAGAAATGAGTTGATTGGTGCTCGCACGTTTTTTTCGCCTCGTGTTGTATAGATAGCGTTAGGGATTCAATTCGACGTACTTAATTGCAGGTATTTCGAAATCTCTTAGACAAAAGGCGGCGATCAGCCACTGGTAATCACAACGTGACCTGCTAATTCCATACGGGAACAGCGGCGGGGTTCTCCACAATCCCCTCTTCCCCTTCCACTCATCCTCCGTCTCCTCGACTACCCTGCGCGCTGAAAGATGCGTGTGCGAACGCTAGAAATTCGATGGCACGACAGCAAACCAATCTCGACTTGCGACTTTCAACCAGCACCGTTCAAGAAGGCACGTCCGACTTCCGACAAGGGGTTCACCACCCAGTCCTATAGGCTGGCCACAGGTGGCGAAGACAATCATGTTCGGGTGGGTTCTTTCATGATTTTTTGCCATAGTTCTCTTTGAAGCTGAGGGCTATCGTTCGTTCTGATTCGCGTTAGTTATGGATGATACATCCGAACATCATGCCGGCCTCGGTTTTGGCTGAGAGCACTGTGGGTGTGGGTGCCGACGTGACGAATGCCTTCAGACCACCGAGGGTGGAATATCTCACTACTCTGAGTCGGCATTCAGCCGCCGTTAATGTCGTCCGTTTCAGTCCAAGCGGTGAGTGTGGATTTGAACTCGTGCGGAGATCCGGTGTTCGGGTGGCACAAACGGCCGGGTGTCAAACGACCCCTCTTACTCCCCTGTCTGTTCTTGCACGGAAAACCCCTTACCGAGAGACGAAAACGTCCGAGGTGATCGTCGAGTGCACCTATCTTTGTCGCTCCTAAATCCACCGTCATTATTTGATCTCCATCAAAGCCATATTTAACCCTATCCCCACACACGACACTTACTGACTTGTTTGACTAGGTGAACTTATCGCCTCATCCGGGGATGGTATGGCTGTTATTCGGGTTTTATCTCTCACGAGTCTAAGTTTCTTTATGCAGATGGTATGATCATCATTTGGGCACCCTCAAACACTCCGAGCACGAGCACATATGGCTCGGATGTCTCACCCGAGGAGGCCCAGTACGACAAAGAACACTGGAAACCACGGCTGACTTTCCGGTATGACCAGGCCCACCGTCAGTGGATTCTACCAAGTGCTCAACCTTACCCACAGATGCACCACGATGCAGGTCTATGATCTCGCATGGAGCCCTACCGGGGAATACATCCTTGCAGGCAGTACAGATAATGTCGCCAGAGTCTTCACTGCAAGCGACGGGAAATGCATCAAAGAGATCGTGGAGCATAGCCACTACGTACAGGGTGTCGCCTGGGATCCCATGAATGAATACATCGCGACGCAAAGTAGCGATCGGTCAATGCATGTCCACAAGATTACCTCCAAGGGTCCCGGCCAGCTGGAGATCCATGCCATCGGGAAAAACACGCGGATCCAGCACCAGGGCAACAACACTCCTCGGAGACGGCGAACTAGACACTTCCGACGGGAATCAACGGCAGCTAGTGACGCGGAGTCAAGTACGAGCGAGGTTATGAAGGACGACATGCCGCTACCACCAAACCAGCAACCCATGACTCCTTCAACCCCTGCGACTATACCATCTATCCCTATGCCTCCGCCACCCATGGAAGCCTCATCTCGAAGATCTTCGTTTTCCAACCCACCTGGGTCGCCCGCCGTCCTTACCCGTCCCGCACGCTCTCCCTCACCAATGCCTGCCCTCCCTGCCATCCGTTCTTCAGGCCAAGCGTGGGCGACGGTGAAATTGTACGGAGATGAGAGCTTCACGAACTTCTTCCGGCGGCTAACGTTCAGCCCTGATGGTGGCCTCCTCTTGACCCCTGCCGGTCAATTCGAGGATCCGTCGGTCATACCTGGCCTGACTGACTCGACAACGAAGAGTAAGAAACGCCATAACGACGCGAGCTCTGCATCCTCAGTTTACATCTATACACGGGCCAACTTCGCTCGTCCACCCATTGCCCAACTCCCTGGACACAAGAAAGCCAGTGTAGGCGTCCGGTTCTCACCGATCCTCTATGAGCTTCGTCAAGGCGTTCTTGGGTTCGAAGAGCCACAGTCGATCGTCGTGGAACGAGGGAAGGAGGAATCCGTTCACCTGGACCTCGGAGAACACGGCCTAACCCCTTCATTCTACCCGACTTCCCCGCACAGACATTCCATCCCAACGCCGAGCCTTTCTCCTATTGTCGCGCCAACGCCCGTTTTCCCAGGTGGTCCGTCTGCGCTGTTGGTTCCTTCGCCGGCATTGCGCGCTATTGATGGCGGAAGGTCGCCTACGCCTGGGAGATCGATAACGGGAACACCAACTCCCTCCACGGTTGGAACGAGTTCGGTATTTGCGCTGCCGTACCGGATGTTCTATGCAGTGGCGACCATGGATACGATTACCATCTACGACACCCAACAGGCTGGGCCGATTTGTCTGTTGACGAAGTTACATTATGACGAGTTCACGGATATCACATGGTATGAAGAGAATCTCTCTCCCCTTCTGGACTATTCTGAGGAATTTCTATAGGTCTCCTGATGGGCAATGTCTCGTGCTATCTTCGCGAGATGGATACTGCACAATCGTTGTCTTTGACGAAATCTTAGCGGCACACCACACGCAACAACACACACTACAGATCCAAACAATTGCCAACCACAACTCCGTACCCCTAACGTACTCCAGCAGTACACCCGCCCCCACGCCCGGTTCAACACCATCGATCCCCGTCACTGGGCT
>Ga0307515_10011699_pt1 | contig 16609 bp, 16 predicted proteins | sample 17_EM_MG_FD_194513 | JGI IMG/M metagenome (GOLD analysis project Ga0307515, IMG submission 194513) | Populus trichocarpa ectomycorrhiza microbial communities from riparian zone in the Pacific Northwest, United States - 17_EM | ecosystem: Host-associated > Plants > Roots > Unclassified | place... | reverse complement strand
TTCTTTATTTTCGTAATTTTTACTAGTTCTATCCCGTCTCGTCTTTGTCGTTCGACTAAATATATTTTTATCTCTTCCATATTTTTACGAAAAAATATGCACAATCTATCTTAGTGATGAGACCTACACTCTTTGGGTTCCCATAATCCTTACTGATGATAATATTGGAATCAAAGACTAATTTTTGAAGATACTGTAGTGATCGGACCCTACAACAACAGAAACAATGGCATATGCAAATACAAAAGGCAAATCCCATTCACTACTCAAGAGAGTTAGGAACCTTTTCTTATCTAGCTCAAGAATATTTAAGGCTTAGTTGAGCTTTCTCTCTCAAAAAGAAATTGGGAACAACAATGGATTTGGACTGACAAATATAGCATTTAAACTTTGAGCCCCTGTCTCTCTTGCGTTGCAAGAATACTGTTGAATCACAAGCTTTTACGTGTATATGTAAAGAAAAACGTTACACATGGCTAAAAGAAATTGTTAGGAACTCCTAAATCAGTACTCTCCCAATCGTGTTTGATCGGAGTCAACTCTCAATTTAGCTCAAAAGCAAACCTGATGCGAAATAGGATCCAAGATGACAAGTTACTGGACGGACCTGCTAAACCGGTTTGATAAATACGTGAAAAAACACTTCTCCAAAGTATCTAATACGATAAACAGGTATCATTCTCAAACTGGGGAACTCTAAGCTAGGACTCATGCACAACCCTCGTCCAAGTGGAACTTCGTACATCTAGCACCAAAGGATACAAATTGAAGGAAGGAATCCCCCGCCGCAAGGAAAATCTTGTTTCTGTTGCTCATCAACACTATGCTTAATAAAAATTCTTGAAACCTCACCAAAGTTAAGCCATGCTTCTAAGCAACTTCCCAGAATCTGCAAAATCCACCGGCTGCTCGATGATACGTGAATCTTCTTCAGCCAACACAAGAATCCTTAAAAGTACTCACTACCTTCTTTGACCTCTGAGAATACAAGTCAGTAAATTATACCCTGGCGGATCATACCTCAACAGCCATTCATACAGGCAATGATTTATTGCTCAATCTTTAGCAGCAATGCATGGCTGTGGAGGTTGAAATGTTATGAAGCTAGGTACAAAATCCATTCAATAAGAAGGCATATAACATAAAGAAAACAAGCAGAGAAGTGCATAAACCAATTCCATATACTTCTCATTACTAGGTATAATGTTTGTATGTCTGAGTCTCTCTTTTTTACAGAAAAAAATAGGGTGGAGAGAGAGAGCAATGCCTCAACCACCAACCAAAGACACTGCTTGCCCTAATGAATTCTCTATGAATTTTTGCTGCCTAAAAAATGACCAATGAATGCACACTCACTGAACAAGAAGATATATCCTTGCCCCTTCGATAGCCAAAAAGGATTTTACAACTTCGAATCTCAAAGAAACAAATAAATAAATAGGAATATTCTACAAAGGAGCAGGGATGCAGAAAAAGCGTGTAAACCACCAAAAAAGGGGGTAAATTTACAACCAAGTAACACTACTGACCAAAGAGCAAGATTCCTTGCCTACTTCGCACCAAAAAAAATAAGAAGAGCATGCTTGAGCCTCTTTATCTTTACTCGTGTAAGAATTGGAAGGCTGGGTTCTCGAGTAGTTCCTCTGCCGGCTGAACATCCATGAAATCTTTCTCTTGCAGTGAATTAGAAAGGTCATCCACAGAGAAGGGAATGCTGTATTAAGAATAATCAGTTTGATCATATTGAAAGAGTGAACGTAAAGACATTTGTTTTAGTTGTTGTGAAAAGACCACTTCATAGAAAAGCAATCATAGCACTGTTGCTGTCAAATTACATGCTGCTGTGAAATTACACGTCTTATTAATAACCATACAAGTGCTTTCTCTATGGAGCAACTCCTTGAACCCCGAGTGTAATGCTTAGATTTTCTACCCATGGAGTGATTCCTTAAAATCTACTAGTGGAGGCTAGTAGTTTCTACCTTGTTCCATTTCATTTCTTACAATTCAAATTTGTTTCCAATTTATAAACCCCAAATCACCAAATTCTACAACCCTGAGCCTAATACAGACATCTAAAACTTCGCTAAATGGTCCTGCACTGTGCAATCATTTTTTTGTACTTAATCTTATAGATGTAAAAAAAATCATATATATCTTCAAAGAACATGCGCTTTCCTACTTCTACAGGATAGGAAGAAGCTTTTCACATTAATGTTCTGTATATCCAAATATGTAAGAGAGGATTTTTTTTTTTATAAAGCTTCTTCTGAAATCTGAATCTACTTTGTATAGTACTAAATCGCAAGTATGTGAAATTGAAGAAACTCTTACCCAGAATTGTCATCCAACAAAAAGGAATTGCTAACAGCACTGTTGGAGTCTTCTGTCATCAGTACCCTCATGCTAGAAATGACCTGAAGAGAAATCATGGGTGAAGTCAATGATCATTCAAATCCAGTTGATAAGGTATATAAATCCAAAAACACCATTATTAAAAAATTTAGATATAAGTACTTACACCAGGTGACACGCTCCGAGTATTATAATTGTCGTCCCAATATAGCGTACATATTCTATATAGTTGCTGAACACTCAAGATCTGAGCAATCAAAGCATTGATGTGAGAGAATTGCATGAAACAAAGAACAAAACAAATTGCCCAAACATAAATATAAAACTGAAAGGTGGGGTATGCAGAGAAATAAAAACACAGCCTGAATAAAAATAAAAATAGGGCTGGTTGCACAAATCAAGTTTCTCAAAACTGCTCTACCGAACCATGCAAGCAGATATACATGTGTACATGCACAGAGAGACTTACAGGGCACAGATCATTTGTGATTTCATCGTAGGATATTCTGTACTTCTGATGTATGACCTGTGAACCAAAATTATTAATAAAAGATTCAGTGAAAAACACGGCAAGAGATTTAGTGGTTTAAGACTCAGAAGAGAAGCATTCTTCTAGCATACCAAAAATCCAACAGCCTGTCTTATGTGCTTGAGTTCATCCCAAGATGAACCTGCATACTGCAATCAAAGGAGGTGAAAGCATGAGAATCAGGGAAATTTACACACATGACAGACAAGGAATCTACATCGCAGAAAAGTAAATAATCATCACAAGATAAGCATAGTGACAGTAAACTGACAAGTAAAGGCATATCAGATTACCTCTTCTTTTGCTTGGGCACTCCATAGCTCTAGCTCAGCTAACCCAGATTTTACATATTCACCATTGCTAAATGTGCAACACTCACGACGTAGGAGAAGACTGGATATCACAAGGGATTCCCATATAAGAAAACCTTTCAGCAAAAAAATGATAAAATCAAAGGACCGAAATGACTAAATACCTGTTAAACAATTGCACATTGATATATGAGAAAGTTTGAGTATAGATCTTCTGGATAAGAACTGGAGGCACCTGAAACACCAATAACTGTAAGAACATCTGCATTTTAAAAGAATATTAACAGAGAAACCGATAAAGATCGTACAAAATTTTGCTTCAATGTACTCAGGAGAGTGTTTAGACTATCAACAATGCTCTGCCAGTGACTTAAAGGAGAATCTTTCCCAAAGGACCGTCCAGATCTTAGTACACTTCCCTTGGAAGTCCTGGGTGCCTAAATTCAGCATAAAAACAACTTGACTTAAAAAAATATTGCTTCAAAATATGAAGGGAAATGAGACTGAAATTGGCTCCAAAGCAATTGCAAATGAGAGTGGTGAATCAAACAGAATACCTGAATGCATAAGGAAAGCAAAGATGCCAACTCCTTCTTCAAGTTGTCTCGAATAATTCCATAAATTTTCTCTACATATGCTGCAAGTTGTTGCTTGAAAAGCAAGGCTGGATATTTTGCCTCTACTTGGCGCACGACAGCCAGTGCAGCAGCAGCAGCAAGGTTGGAAGAAGATGGTGATGAGCGAAAACCCTGGGATTGACACAGAAGCCAATTTAGAGAAAGAAATCCACCTTTCGAAAGAGGAAACTTAACAAAAATTCTGATACCATTGTCATCCGCCCAAACAAGGATGTTGCCGAGGGAGGTTTCCGTTGCGGAGTTGCACTAGCACCAGCTGCCTTTATACTTCGTTGCAGTAAAAACAATAAAGTAGATGTATTTGATAACCAGTAAGCCATATGTTCATTGTTTTCTTCATTCTGCAATCAAGAATACAGTTATGGTACTTATGCTGTTTGATCATTGTTGAGTGGAAGTTGTAAGAGCTCCAACAGTTCAACTTATGTATCTCCATCCATGATATTCCTTGTTTAATTAATCATTTCCCTCCAATTCAAGAATGCCTTTTAAGGAACAACCATCATAATATACCCGGTTACCTCAATTGCTGAACCAATCATTTGAATGAGACGATCAAACACACTAGTCCTTTCTGCTTCAAAAGATTTCCAGTGGAGAAGACATCTGTAAATGGTAAGCGCAGCAACAGGCTTTCCATGACTGAACCCGATGTTATTTGTTACACAGTTAATAAGCGCATCAATATTCTCCTGCAGCAAGAACAAGACTCAAAATGTTGAAATTACATTAGCCGATGCTCTGCATAAGAACAAACGCAACAGATGAAGCACATCCCAATCTTTGAAAGCACATACATGTTGACGCTCAATGTGGGATCTCCTAAACTTGCTGTCTGACTCTGTGCCATACGTCTTAACCGGTGTTGCACTCTGTGGCTCCTGCAAAAATAACTCAAACAATTATTAAATAACACAAGCGCAGTTACAGTAAGTAGATGGTCAAAGAAAAGAAAATCATTACATTGGCTTTATTCTCATCGTTCAGATGGTGGCCATTTTCCAAACTCTGCAATTAAAATAAAAACAAATGAGAGAAAAGAAAGGAGAGGGAGAGTAAACCAAAACAAGCTTGCAGAAAACATTCACCTGAGTTGGTGGAATTGGAGGACGCTCTGACAGCTTCTTTGCAGGTGTTTGTAACAGCCCTTGCTGCCGAAGAACTTGGTTCTCCGTTTCAATGTCAGAAAACTTTTCTTCAAGCCTAACAAGTCAAAAGGGAAAACAGAGAGCATGAGTATCAAGGGATTGCTATGAACACAGAATAGTCCAATTCCCACATTGTGCTAATCAATGATCATAAAAATCCCTGCCCCCTCTCACAAACACAGCTTAACCATGAAAAATACCTATGCATAGCAGTCTTCAATTCAACTATTTTTGATTCTGCCTCCAAAGCTTGCTTCAATCTTTCCTCACTTATTCTGCTTGTCTCTTCGAATTTTTTCTCTGTTTCATCAATTTTCTTTTCCAGTGATGTTACCAGAGCCTGAAATTAATCACATAAAAATAATCAAATTAGCGAAAACGAATTCACAAGTAATTCACCCCAATATTGGAGAGAACTTCTGAGAAGCCTTTACTTCATGCAGTGATATAAATGTTGGCATCATCAAGCAAAATAGAGATCCTTAACTATCAACCCTCCTTACCTTGAGTTTCTCATTTTCTATAGTAAGCTTCTCCAGGGCCACATGGTCTACTACTGGAACCTCCTGTATAACAGGTACTTTCTCTGTCACCTTTATGGCAGCCTCACGTTCCTTCACTAGCATTTCTTTAGTTTCTTTGAACTGAAGTTGCATTTCTTGCAGAGCAGATTGTAGCTTTGCATTTTCTTGTGTTTTGGCCTCTTCCACGTCAGCCTACATATTACATGTGAAACATAAAGTTATAGGATGAGATATTCAAGGTTTATTTAGTTTTATATTTTGCCAAAGTATATTCAGCAGTTAAGTGTATCAGATATACAAAAAGCATTCACGTTGGATAGTCACAAGAGAAGCAGATAGCTTAAGCAGAAGTTATAGGCATCAGCGTTAAAAAGCATTAGCATACAGGAGCGTTGTCCATGCACGTTTTTGGAGTTCTATTTTTTGTTGAAGCTACATGTCCAACAGTTAAGTGTCTCCTGTACTTGGTCTTAATAGAGCAAACAAGGAGCAGAAAACAGGAACAAAATGGAAGTTTTTAAAACAATAACTGCACACTTATTCTTACACTTGTTTCAGCAATCACTTTACCCAAATTCTAGAGTGCTATAAAAAACAATTGAAAAGCATGGACATAACTAAAAGAAAAATGACTAGAGACAACAATTAAAAATTGATGGAATTTGGTCCCATTTTTAGACGGATACAAATAAAGCTCATTTAATAAGTTTATTGGTGTGTTATCATACATACCCTCATGCGTTTCTCCAGCTGAAGTCTCCATGTTAATTCTTCAACTTGCTTTTCCAACTTATTCTTGGCAGCCTGAAGAGCTCCTGTTTCTCTTGCAGCCTGAAAAAAAAGAAGAACAAGAAGAATTCATGTAGAAGAACCTCTAAATATACATAAAATAAAAGAACAGAACAGCATGTGCACCTGCTTTGAGAGAACCAAATAATTTTTAAATACAAAACTAGAAAACATAATAACACAGGCACAAAGTCCAAACTCCAGACAGCTTGAAGAAATCCAGGAACAAGAAAAAATAATTCTCTATATTTTATTTCCAAATGCAGTGGAGTGTGGTTAGTTCTTTCACAAAATACAGATTAAGCATTAAAAAAAACTAACAGTCGCATGCAACCTTCCTAGCAGTGCAGGACACAGTACACTGACAGGAAGAAAACCATGTAATAGTCTTTTCATAGCACAAGATCTGATGGAACAAAAGAGAAGAAAATACAGCTTCCATCCTCAGCTGTTGCCCAAACCATGCACCATAAGATCCAATGGAAAAACAAGAAAAATAAGGGAAACTGACCATCTTAAGATTTCGCAGTTCTTTACGAGCAACTCTTCCTCTCCATGCACATTGCGTTGTGATTGCTGCTTTCTTTAACTTCTTATAATGTAATCGGGCCAGGTATTTGCGACATTGACTCTGGGTTACAGAAACAAATTGAACAAATTCAAATCAGCAACATAAAGCAGAAAAGGGAAATCAAATCATTGCTACATGAACAGAATATTATTACCAAAAACTGCTGGAGAAAATATTTGAACTTGATGATTGATTTCTCAAGAATATCTTACCTGGATCATAATCGCTGCTCTAGTCTGCCTTCTGAAGCGTAAATCATCCCGAGCAGCCATCCCACGCATGCCTGTTTGAATCGATATAGCAGAATAACACAAATCTTTATAAGCTTTCCTAGCAATATACATGCGTAAATCTCTTTGGATTCTCAGAGAAGCAGCCTCCCTGCGCATGTTCTCATAGACATGGCGAGCAATTTGTCCTGCATCAAGTACAGATAAACTCAAGACAATTAGAAATGAGAATACATGCACCAATACAGCTTTTAACACCATATGTTACCTCTGCATGCAGATTGAATCTGTATTGCAGACCGACGAAGTGTAATAAAGCTTCTGCGAGACAAATATGACCGGACTTTCCTCTGAATAATGCTAGCTGATCTTCCTAAGACCTCACTCCTACGAGCATCCAATTCTGCCATTTGACCAGCCCTAAGAAATACCTTGGTTTTACCAATCTGCAAAAGAAAATGGAATGTCATGGTAGCTCAAAAACCTTCTCAGAAGATCACTGCAAGCCCACATGAGAATGCATGCACAATTTCAAAAGAAGCTTTATTATTAGAGCAACCATTAAAAGGTGTTAAAATTCACAGCAGCTGAGGAAGGGCACACAACTCTAAAAAAGAAGAATGCTGCGAGAAGAGGGTTTCTCACTTGTCAAATAATTACCTGATAGCCCGTGAGCCCAACCTTCTCAAGGAGCCTCTTGCAAGCAGTGACTTCATCCGAACTAACATAAAGTATATGATGAAAAAGTCAGGATCTTCAATGCTTGGGAAGAACATCTTATGAAAGAAACAATCATATACCTCCCATCCAAAACTTCAGGTGCGAGAAGGCCAAATCGATCTACAAATTCATCAAATGTCTTTCTAGTAGGAAATCCAGCACAACTAATTCTAATTGCCTCCATGACTCCCTGAGATGAGACACGCAATCCGTATTGGATTGTAAACATTCAGGCAATTCTAATTACAACAATAAAAAATTCACGGACAGAGAGTAATAGACAGTAACAATCTCACCCCACATCGCAGTTGTTGAAGAGCATTCTTATTCTCAAAGATCGCTGGCTTAAGAAGATTATTGGGCTTTACACATCGAATGTAATGTGGCTCAGTTGCACTGAGAGTTTCAAGTAATGCTTGCAGTTGTTGCTGTGGAAAGTACAAATCAGAACTTCATGCCCAAAAAGCAGACAAAGCACATCATAATGAAAAATAACAGACCATCACACCTTAAACCGAGAACCTATTGAAGAGAACTTTGATTGTTTGGAAGATTCTTCTGCTAAAGGTGGAAATAAACCCGACACAAAGGAACATTTGGAAGCGCCCATGAGTGCCTGATGTTCAGCAACAACATAATCTTTGTTCTTGTCCAGGAATAATTCTGTTTGATATGTGACCTGATAATTATCTCAAGTTACTTGCCAGTGTTTCAAAATTTAAAGTTCCTTATTTTTTTACAACATTCAGTGTATGCCATAAGCAGTCAGCCAGAGACTTACATCACCAGCATAATGGCAAATTGTGAAATCACTTCGGGCTAATTTTGGCTTGGCAAACCGCTTGTGGTTTTTAAATGTCTGGTATAACTTTTGGGCGAATGTTTCATGTGTTGATCTTGGAAACATGCTACAAAGTACAAAAGACATGAATCAGCTATCCTACAATAAGAAAAAGTCAAAGACTGATTCAGGGAGAAAAGGTAATGTTTGCCAGAACTTTTAAGTCACTGGTTTTATTGTGTGCTAGAAGAGAATGCATACAGCAACTTTGCTGGCATACTTACCAAGCTTCATCCAGAAGAGCAATTATACCACCAGGTTTCTGAAAATTCATTGGAAACAGTGAATATTGACAAAAAGGTAACCCATGAATGAAATTAAAGATTTCATTGATGCCTTTTCAGTTTCAAAAAGAAATGGTGAGCATTTGACTGTTAACACAGAAGAGTAAGACTAACATAAGTTCCAAGACAGTAAGAAAAGAATCAGTGTGGCACCAAAAGTAGTGTCACATTTGTGGCATATCTGGTTGGAGAGAGATGCTAGAATCTTTGAGAACCAGTACATAGACAAGGTTGTAGGATTCAATAGTTTTCATCTCTTCTTTTGATGTAAGGTTATAAATGCTCTAGGGCTGTACTTAGCTGATATTCAGGAGGACTGGACTGCTCTTCTATGATAGTTCTTTGTTTTTCTTTCACATTAGGAAGATGACTTATTCTCCATCGCAATTTCATAATTCTTTTCAGTCAATTAAATATAATCTTCTTTTAAACTTTTTTTTTTAAAAAAAAACCCTCTTTATCGAGATAGTGAGATGAAAGTTAACAAAAATCACTGCATCAATATCTGTCACAGATGCTACACCATCCATTTGAAATCCACTTAATAATGAAAGAAATTAATTGCATAGCATGCAGCAGACTCGAATATCATTTACCACGATTAGAAAAAAAAAATTAAGTGTGTTACAGCCGATTAAGCCATGCCAGCAAAAACTTATGTAGAGGTTAAAAAACCTTTTCAATGAGATCCAGAATATCTTGATTATCAACGAACTCAATGTAGCTCCAATCGATTTCTTCTTTTGTATATTCTTCTTGCTCCATTTTGAAAACATGCTGCACAAAAGAAGGATTTGCATCATAAATTATACAATATAATGAGAAATAACAAGGGCCTCCTTGTATGGAATAGAAAACTTCCGTAAATGTACCTGATTGAAATGCTGCTGAAGCTTCTCATTTGTCAAATTGATGCAAAATTGCTCAAAACTGCAGGAACCAAATGATACCAAGCATCAGATGAAAGAATCAAATAGGCATCTACAAAAGGTCATCACAAGGTGATTGGTTCAACTATCATTGACGTCTTTGCTCTGCCCTCTATGAAAGCAGAGCTAGTGGCTATTCTATATTGAAAACATCCCCAGAACAGCACACGCCATCATATACTCCAGCACATCCCAAAGTGATAAGAACATTGACTGGGCATGAGCTCCTCTCTCAATGCCCGCACGAGGCAAGTACAGTGCTCCAACAATGATGGGTGAAGGAAGCTTGGTGGAGTTTCTTGAACCAGTGCGATTACAAATGCAGAAACATTAAAGCTGGAAGACAGTGATTGGCCTAACAATCTTAGTTTCTTTCTCAACTAATCTACACAGCCTAACCATACTCTACACCCTAGCATCCACTCCTACATAGCACAGATTCTATTGCCTCAAGACATGATGCCGGACTTGTCTTGAGAGGCACAAGTAAAACTTGTACCGGTTCTCTTAAAGAACTAATCAATTATAAAACAGAAAGGCATACCAGTTAAGCACCTGTTTGTCTTGAAACTCTCAAATCCATAAATATCCAGCACACCAATTAAGTACTTTGAGTGAGGGTCTTGACCAATTGAACTATTAATCTTATCAACAAGCCTGCAGAAAAAACAAGGGAAACTATTAGATAAGATGAGGATCCCGAACAGCGGAGTCAATGCTCTGAAGAAGTCAGCATAATTTAACACTGTAACCATTAATTAATGTGCAAGGAACATCCTGAAATAACTTTCTAAGAGTATGAGAATGAAACTTACCAATCAAACAGCCTTGAATACACAACTTTTGCCAACGCGTCTCTACTAACTGCGGCAGATTCGGGATCCAGCCACTTTGTAATGGTTTCATCACGGGTAACAATTACACGTTTGCAGAGAGAGTCTTCCAATGCTTTTGAATCACACCTAAAGAAAATCATGATTTCAGAAGCTGCACTTCTTATGATGGCATATAAAGTGTATGTGTTGTTAGAATAGCATGGCTTTTGGAGTGTACGCATGTGGTTAATGAAATTGATTCTTTACATTAAAAGCTCAGCCACAGTTCTTAAATGAAACCAAGACTTTTCATCTTTAGGCACTGATGAGTCCATTTCCTTCCCTTTTGCAAACTCAATGTTTCCAAGATGGAGGACTGCAGCCACAACTCGAAATATGGCATCCTGAAAAGCATAACAGAAAGATGACAATTAACATTTAATGAGATTTCTATCCTTTAAAGACACTGTCTTTGAGAAATAGTTCCATATACCTGCTCTTCAGCACTTATTCCAACAATCTCCATTGCTCTTCTTGTGGCAATGTATTCCTTGGAATCATCCACAACATCCAATTCATAGCAATTTGATTGATTAAGATAATGGAATGTTCTTGGATTCCCTAATTTGTACTTTTGAACATCCTTCAGCATAAGGAAAAGAATTTACACTAAACATTAGAAAGTAAGAAATTCAACATTTGAATGTTTATGAGTAATTTTTAGAACTGTGGCTATAATTAAAGTCCACCAAGCAGAAAGGAGACAAATACTAGTATATTGATTAAACAATAACTTTGGAGGCATTAGTTTTCAAATGAATTTTGGTTTATATATATCACAGTTTGATTTCATGAGACAAAATACAGTAAAAATTTCAAAAAAGTGAATCTTACACGAGTATAAATTAAGCTGATAAAAGAAAGCGATATTTGCACTCCATGAAATTTATCACCAAAGTACCAAAAAAATGAATACAAGTTGGAAAGAGAAAACAAAACTCTTACAGAAGGGGCAGGATCTATATCTATTGTCTTAAATTTTGCGAGAAGCAACAATCTGTAAAGCAATCTAGACAAATTACCTCAGGGGGTGCAGCGCAAAGCATGTAAAAACAGTGGTAATTTCTCTCAGGATCAGAAAGCTGACAAACACGTGACCTTTCTAGCAAATAAGTTCTGATAGCAGCTCCTGAAATCCGTCCCCCCTGATCAAACTGAATCTCCACGAACTTACCAAAACGACTACAGCATTCAAAGCATGCAAATAAGAACAGAGCCTAATCAAGCTGACAAAATAGCAAAGTATTAACAACATATACATTAAGTTTTATGATAGGTCATCCCACCTTGAATTATTGTTTCTAACAGTCTTTGCATTACCAAATGCTTCCAGAACAGGATTAGACTGCGAAATGGATGAAATACAACAAAAGCAAGCATGTCATGGATTATCTAATGGCAGAAATAGCAAATTTCTCAAAACTTCCAAATAAAACTGAAATTGTGAGACCATATCACCTCCAGGACTTGCTGCTCAACAGTCCTCCCCTCAGTTGCAGCTCTCCCTCCCATGTAAGCAAGGTAGCGCATAAGCAATTTTGTGCTTTCCGTTTTACCAGCACCACTCTCACCACTAACTAAAATTGACTGGCTTATTCCTTCATTCATCATTAGTCTGCATCAGCAGCAATAGCCTTTTCATCGTCTAACAAGAAAAGTTATAAGTACACAAACTGTCAATTACTAACAATTTAGTACCTGTATGAAGCATCTGCAACAGCAAAAGGGTGTGGGCTCAGCTCACCAAAGCTTGCCCCTTTATATTGGGCCATCATGTGACTATTATACAGATGTGGTAGCCTCGTAAAAGGGTTCACGGCAATCAATATATTCCCAACATAAGTCTGGGGACACCATTACAGTATCAGTGTCGATAGATTAGAAAGTGGATAAGAGCATGCACCAGTTCGACTTAGCTACCCGACACCAACCCTCATAAAAAGAAAATGCAACCTTTTGCTTTTGAATACTCACATAAATTTCGTTCATGTCATATCTCGATCTCAAATTCTGTAGGACACCTGGTTCATGCAGATAAGCCAGTTTTGTCATGTCATCCACTCCACATGGAGGGGCTTCAGCATCCTTAGGGTATGTTTTGGAAGCCTTGACAGTGACCTGTAGTTTTCCAAGATTACAGAAAAAAGAAACCCAAATTCAGCACATCTCCTTTCTCATTGCCATGCATTCTCAGTAATATAATTAAAAATTATATATATGATCAAATTTCATGCAATGAAACACAGAACTTCAGTGGGATATATGCTTGATGACAAAAACAAACCAACTAGGCATGGCAAAAGAACGAAAGTAAATAATAAGTCTGAATTAAAGTTTGGGCACATCAAACATGGGCATTGTGGAGTCTTAATAAAAGCACTCACCGTCTTTCCAGACGTGCAGAGGACCTTAATGTCTTCTTTGTTTATCTCCACAACTTCGCCATCTATCCAAGCTTCATCAGGGTCTTCCAGCCAAACAAGAGATCCAACCACCAGACTGGCAGCAGAGGCCTACAAAGCCAAAAGTGTCAATGTTTTGCCTCTTAAATTTATCAAGTCATACTATGCCACCCAAATAAGATACAAGCATCAGATATGGTATTGTTATAGTAAATGAGCACTTTTGACTGTATATACCCATCGATGATTGTCGAAATGGTGACCAAGAATTTTCAATCTCCATGAATCGACTGAGAAATAATTTCTACATCTAATTCCATAAGTATACTAGATACACCGAACAATAGATACAGACTACAGGAACATTTCAGCTGTCATTGTTTCATCATTCGAGTTGCTCATGCAGAAAATACAATCTCCCTCCATCATTTACACCCATATTCTATATGGTGAGATTGCAGTGTTGATTGATATATTTGTTTGATTGGCTCCACTTGATACTCAAAATGTCAATCCCATAGTGGAAACAACAGCCCTCATAGAAAATTAAAGCAAATGTTGGAGAGTACTGGGCAAGTGCTTATTGCTTAACCTTTTTTCTTAGGGGGCTTGGAGGGTACCGGGCAAGAGATTGTTGCAAAGCCTCTTTTCTTAGGGGCCATGTGTGGGTTGCATGAAGTTATTAACAAATAATAAAACTGAAACTGAGGCCATTAAATCCAATTACATGCCCCCAAGTCTTCTTCATACAGATACATTACATCCACAAAAAGAACGAAACTGAAATGATTCATGTGGCCTGCCACATTTTGCAGGAAGGAGGCCTTAATAGAGTTGAATTAAGTACAGCCATTGATGAAAAATGCATCAAATAAGGGCCTCCAGTTCCATTTCAAGGTTCCAGCAACAAAAAACTAATTAAAATATGGTGTTTCACAAAGCTTTAATCATGCAGGGACGACTAAACCATACATAAAGTATTGAAAAGGACGCCAGAGCAGAGTCCCCTGTAATCCCTAGCCCACGAGTTCAAAATGGGTTGACTCGAGGTGAGCTACTAAAGATGAACAAATACAAATTGCAAAAATGGAATGCAGCCTCCATTTCCAATTCATGTAACATCTAACGAGAACACAACATCTAATGGTGTTGCTAAAATTATATAAAAAAAGGACTCGTTCGTTCATTATTTTGATACCAAACCTTGAGTCAGTTATCATCACTAATCCACAACAGCAACCCAAGTATACTCAATTATCGCATCAAACTGTGCATCTCATCTATGCTAATCGATTCAATTAAAACCTAAACTACATTAATCAATTTATAAATAGCTTTGTCAACATGGTAAACCTAAAAGTCCAAAACCCCTTAGTATTACTTCTTGAACAAAAATGGGCACTTAAAAAAAATAAAAAATAAAAACATCATCGTTGCACATATCTCAATGAGATCAAATCATCACCAAAAAAAAAGAAAAAAAACATTCGAGCAAAATGGGGGTGCAGGATATGCTAATATCACCAAACAGATAACATCTTCAACTTTAATTTAAGCACAGATCAGTCCACCAGCAAGCAAAAGAAAAGCCATCCATTAAAGCATCCACAGCTTGAAATTGCAACAACAACAAAAAAACAAAACTTGAAAAAAAAAAAGATAAGCAGCAAGTACCATTTTAACCGGGACTGATCAGATCAGAGACTTGGGTTCGCTCCTCGATCTACTACTATAGATAAAACCAAACCAAAACAAAAAAATCTTTCACTTCTGTTTCCACTTCTGATTGCTCCCACAATGGATTTACACCAAAAAAAACTAATAACAATACAAAGAATTTGATTTTAAAAAATATAAAAAAGAGAAGCTTAAACCCTTCAACAAGGCCAAAATTTTATGAAGAAGAGAATAAGCTCCTCTCTCCTTTCTCTTTCCCTGTCTCTGCTGTCAAAGCAAGGAACTTTTCTTGTTTAATGTTTTCTTCCCCTTCTTTAACGTCTGTCTCTGTATGTTTTTTTTCCCTCTCTTCTTGTTTTTTCTTGATTTTCTCTTCCTTAATAATAATAACTATTATTATTATAAGCTTCATTAGCAAGGTAATTAATGTTTGTTGATTAAGAAAAGGGCAACGTTTAATGGAGTAATCACAACTCGATATTCCGATGCTGCCCTTGAATATGGGCTGAAATTACTATCTTTTTGATTGACAACTAACGACATGGTCAGATTCGAGTCCACTAAGGTTTGTCTTGCTGTCTGAATCTTACAAAATTGAAGTGTCAAGGCGCTAAATGAGGGAGTGCTCTGTGCTTGTAAAGAGGCTGCTGTTCGAACGGGGAAAATTTTAAGTGCAAAGATTTTGCATGCAATCATAGAGTTGCTCTCATAAACTTTTAAGAAAAAAAAAAAAACAAGAAAAGTTTCCATCGTTTGGAAAAAATTGGAGACCCGTGGTTATATCTGTTTGAAAGTAAAATTACGGTTGTATTTTTAAGTATTTTTTATTTATAAATGCATCAAAATAATGTTTTTTATTATTTATTAAAAATTATTTTTGATATCAACACATCAAAATAGTTTGAAAACATCAAAAAAAATATTAATTTGAAGTAAAAAAAAAATTAAAAAATTTCAAATTCTTTCAAAAACATATCTGAAACTAAATAAATAGAGTTAATTTAAATTAATAAAAATATTGTTTAGGTAGCGTTCATTGTTGTCTTGGAACAAAAAGATAAAGTTAATAAAAATAATGAGAAAATATGTCTTGAAATTAATCAAATATATTTTTATTTTTTATATATATACTTTTTTTATATTTAAACATTAACTAAAATGGATAGCTCTGTCCTGGGGTAGCTCCACCCCTATTTTTTTCTTTTTGTAGCCTTCCTACTATTAAAATCTTGGATGGTAATATAATTAATATGTAAGAGTAAATTATGTCATTAGGGTAGTTTTTGTTTTTTAAAATGATTTTTAAATTATCTTTTATTTGAAAATCCATTAAATTAATTTTTTATGTGTGTTTAGATAATTTTGATGTGTTGATATCAAAGATTAAAAAAATAAAAATATATTTTTTTAATACATTTTCAATTTAAAAATATTTTTAAAAAATACTCTATAATATATTACCAACTACACACTTACCCAGCGTTTGGGAACGCGGTGCAAACCACGTTTCCAAAAAACTTTTGTATGTTTTGAATCGTTTTGACATGCTAATCTCAAAAATAATTTTAAAAAAATAAAAAAACATCATTTTGATACATTTCGGCATGAAAAGTTATTTGAAAAGCAACAACAACCATATTCTTAAGCATCTATTGTATAATTAACATGCATACTCCCTCTCAATATCTTTTAAATTGAGAAGAAAATGAGATAAATAAATTTATGTGTAACATAGTATATGCTACATTGCATTTGATTTCATCACCTATGTTAATAGGTGATAAAA